>ERZ808274.304-NODE-304-length-27165-cov-3.560974_pt1 | contig 27165 bp, 20 predicted proteins | sample MGYA00521277_ERZ808274 | MGnify/ENA primary metagenome ERZ808274 (study PRJEB31516, sample SAMN03275597) | gut metagenome | biome: mammalia-associated habitat; material: feces | host: Papio cynocephalus | place: Kenya | collected 2012-07-28 ... | reverse complement strand
AGAAGCATCAAGAAGAGGTTCGTGAAGGAGTACATGGGACTCAGTGGGGGGCAGACCCCTGAGAATATCATGCCCTTCATGAATGACGATGCGAGGCCTCTGGGAGATGGTTCCGGCACGCCTCCGGTCGATCCTGCGGATACTGTGGCGGACCATTTCACGACATCGGTGGGATCGAATGCGGGTGCAAGCGGACAGAACAAGGTGCCTCCTGCGTCGAATGTGCAGGTCTCCCAACAGGCGCAGATCACGGGAGATTACCTGAAGAATGAGCTGGGTCTAGGAGAGGGCCTGGGGTCCGATATCGTAGAGGGTCTCTTGGATAATCCGGAAAAATTCGATCTGACGACAAAAGACGGCGTACAGGATCACATGGTTTCGATAAAAGAGCGTGTGAGGAATCATGCCGACAACGAGCTCAGAGCGAGATCCAAGGAGATGCTGGAGTCCGCATTAGCCGACCCGGATAAGTACGATGCCAATCTGAAAGCTGCGGACAGTGGGACCAAGTATGTCATGAACGGTATGATGGCATGGGCGCTGGAGGACGCCGGAGACCTGTATCTCTCCAAGGCGGAGGAGGCGTTGAATGACGGTCGCATCGAAGATGCGCGGGAGAATTTCGACAAGATCAGTAGGATTCTGAATTATGATGGTATTCTGAACCCTAAGCACACGGCCGATCTCAGGAATTATACTCAGCGTTACATCGATCTGAAGAAAGCTCTGGAGAATGCTCAGGTCGTTCCCGACCAGCTTGCAGAAGAGAACAGTCAGGTCACAGAAGGCCCTCAGAGGAAGGAGGAGAGGCTGAAGCGTATCGAGCAGGGGATCGGACTCGGAGACCACCCTGGCGCACAGAGCAATTTCATCAACTACAGTATCAGAATCGGGAATAGACTGGAAGACTATAGGGCGGCTCTGCAGGGGAACGTACATGCGGACAAGTTCCTTATGAGACTGGGCGAGGATGCGTATACTGGGTTCTACGATAAGGACGGAAAGCCCAGAGATGACGTAGCATTCGAGCCCCTGTACATGAATGAGGATGCAGCCTCCAGAGTAAGGCGTCTGGCTACGGCGTACAGGGACAATCTGGAAAGCTCCGACGAGGATCTTCTGAATGCTCTGAAGCAGGCGTACGCGGACGATGGTGCCGAGTACAAGGGAGATGCCGCAGAGCCGCGTATGGCAGAATCGAAGACTCCCGGTAAGCTCCGGAGCAGATTCAGAAGTGGAGAAGCTTGGGCCAAGAAGGGCGCGTTCGAGAAGGATTTCAATGATCTGCTGTCCGGATACGCCGGGATGGAGGACGGTCCCGTCAAGGATTCTGCTCTCCTGGAATTGGGCCTGAACGCATACGTGGGCCGCTATATGATGGACAGAAGCGGCAATCTGAAGAAGAGGGAGCTGACAGATGGCATCAAAGGAGACACGGGAGAACGTTTCAGGAGATTGGCCGACGTGTACAAGAACAACCGCAACAAGCCCGAGGCGGAGCTTCTGGCGGCTCTGAAGAAGGCGTACCCTACCGAAGCGGAGCTGAAGGCCGCCGAGAAGGAGCGGAAGGTGCAACAGAAGCTCATGGACGATGAGGCCAATGTCGCAGAAGAGAACAGGAAGCGCAACAGGATGCTTCTTCAGGACGACGAGAAACGCGTCGAACAGCCGAAGGGCGATAATGTTCCCTCGGCGGGGAAGTCCGCAGAGCCTCCGAAACCGTTCGGAACGGCTTCCACGGGTCTGACGCCCGAGATGATCGCCCGGTTGGATTCACCCCCGAGTGTAGTCGATGAGATGACGAATTTCAACCTGAGTGATCTGGGCAACGAACCGGGTCATTCCAAGCTGCTGGAAAAGGTCGTCTCCAACGACAGATACAAGAATCTGTATGAAGGGCTTTCCGATCAGCTGAAGGACGTGGTGACCGAGGCGATGAGGCTGGTGGGAGACGCGTCCATCGGAACCACCACCAGCACGATAATGGGCGAATTGCCTCTGGATGGCGTCAGCAGCAATGACAGGACCGCGGTCCAATCTCTGGTGATGCAGGCCTTCAGAGAGAAGGGCAAGGCGACCAAGTCGTCCTGCTACGACGGCCTGTCGCAGTCCGACAGGATGCGTCTGGCGGCCCGCGTCATCGCCGCACGCCGTCTCGGAGCCGACGTGGATCCCGATCTCCTGAGGGAGACGACCGCCATCGCCAAGTCCGCCGTGAGGTCGTTCATCGCGAAGCATCCCTTCAGAAGCTGATCCCGGAGGGGGGATATACCCCCTCCGATGGTCCATATCGGCGATGAGTCTTCGGTTACATTTCTACTCATCATTTTCTTATAAGGATTAGGAATCCTATTCCTGCATTTCCATTCGAGATTCGTATTTCGTAGAGATATGATGTAGTATCGTAGAGTATGGTACGGAATCCGTAGAGAGACGGTTACATGGTTACATTTCGGTTACATCCCGATGTAACCGGGATTTTGGAAACTGGTATATAATTATTTCTTTATTTTACATCCAATCTACTTATATGAAAGAGAGGTTATATCCATCGGTTACAAAGTTACATGAAAATCGGGAAAATTTCCGAAAACTCTTCCGGAGGCCGCCGTCGCTTCCATTGCAAAGTTTCCGAAAACATGTAACCGATGTAACCGGAGACTCTTCTCCGATGTCGCCATTGCATCCAACCATGTCCGTCCGGAATCGGGGCTTCCGATCTCTTATCTCCCCTGCTGATATCCGACGGTAGAAAACTAGATATATAGGCTGTGCTATGTAGAACTTGTCTCCTGTGCGGGGCCGGAAGTCTACTATCTATCTCCTTCCGGCCCAGAGACACTCCCTATGCAGAGGCGCGAAAGACGAGGACGACCGGAGCGTGTCGCTCCTCTGCACCCTTCACTCTCAAGGCGGGGCTACTCTTCTCCCGCCGTTCTTCCTTCATCTCAAGGTCCCCCGCGTGCATCGGGTCTCCGTCCCGGGGGGACCGCATCATCAAATACTGCATCGGGCCATCAGCCCGACATGACGCGGAAGAAGAGCATCACCCCTGCGGACGAGTCCGCGGTGAACCCCGAGGACAGGATCAAGGTCACGTACGTGAACGTCTCCGACCTGAAGCCCTACGGCAGGAACCCCAGGATCAACGAGGAGACCGTCAAGCTGCTGGAGAACTCCTTCAGGGACTTCGGCCTCCTGGTGCCTCTCGTGGTGACCCGCGACGGGACGATAATCACCGGGCACACGAGGCTCAAGGCGGCCGTGGAAACGGGCCGTACGGCCGTGCCGTGCATCATCGCCGAGGACCTCGACGACGCCAAGGCGAAGATGTTCCGTCTCGCGGACAACAAGATACAGGAGATATCCTCATGGGACTTCGACCTGCTGCCCGACGAGCTCGACGACCTGAAGGACATGGGGTTCGAGCCGGAGGACTACGGATTCACCCCCCTGGACCTCGGAGCGTTCGACGACGATCCCGAGGAGGACGGGGAGGACAGGACGATGCCTCCCGCCCCCACGGCGTCCGACGATCTGATGGTGTCCGAGGAGGCGGGACCCGCGGTGCGTCCCGGGGACGTGCTCGTGTTCGGCAAGGCGGAGCTGGTGTGCGCGGCTGTGGAGCTGGAGGACATCGAGGACGCTCCGAGGAGGAAGCCGGTCCGCCTGTTCGAGCCCGATCCCGCCATGTGCGAGGCCCTCGCCCGCGGATGGGCGGAGGAGCACGGGTCCATGCCCGTCCTGGTGAGGGAGGGGAAGGAGACGGAGTGGCCTTCGGATTACTGAAGCTTATATACCTGAAACATATTGCATGAAATGAGATAGATACAGTGAATTCCGACGCATTCCTCGAATCGATCTTCAGCCTGGGCCTGAAGGCATCCCGTGACGGCATCATCTACGGGCCTCGCGGAGACTACATGATCATCGGCGACTTCGGCGTGTGCACGCAGAAGGGCGTCGTGGATTACGCTTCGATATCGTCGCCCACGTATCTCGTGATAGACGGCACCGTGACCCTCATCCTGAACGGAGGAGGGGAGATCGTTCTCAGGCCGTCGCCCTCGATAGAGCCCGCAGAGGGCTTCAGGAGGTCCCGCGAGGCGTGGTGGATGGACATCCCCGGGGTTCAGGCCGTGCAGGCGAAGGTGCCCGCGAAGGAGGACAATATCGTCCGCAGAAGACCCGCTCCCGTGTACGAGGAGGACATCCCGACCGCTCCCGCTCCCGCTCCCGCGAAGGGCATCGTGGCCGAGCCCGTCCGCATGAAGTCCCCCCAGCTCACGTCCGCCCTGGTGGACATGCTGCCCGCGATGTACGGCAGGAAGGACCTGAAGGACTGCTTCTGGTACGACGAGCTCAACGAGAGGCAGATGGTGGACACCTCCGTGTTCGGAAGGGACTCCGGCATCCGTCCCATGAGCGACGAGCTGATGTGCATCTATCATGACAACGTGGAGCGCAGGCTCATAGACATGGACGTGGAGGGCCGCATGCCGTCCATGTCGGTCCGCGACGAGGCTCTGAACGTTCTTTTCGCAGATAACCACCGCAACCAGTTTAGGGAGTGGATAGAGAGCTTCACCTGGGACGGCGTCCGTCGCATCCCCACGCTCTTCCGCGATCTGTTCGGAGGCACCGCTCCCGCCCTGAGAGGGCTGGAGAACGGGCTGCAGAGGGAGGCGGAGTATCTGGCCACCGTCGGCGAGGCGTGGCTCCTGGGAGCCGTGGCACGCGCCTATGAGGAGGTCAAGCACGAGATCGTCCCCGTGTTCATCGGAACGCAGGGAATAGGAAAAGGCACGGCTCTGAAGTACCTCGCGGGCAAGGACGAGTGGTACAGGGACACCACGACCGACTTCAGCGACCCCAAGAGGTTCCTGGACTCCGTCCGCGGGTCCATCATCGTGGAGCTGGGAGAGGGCGTGCAGCTGGACACCGAGGACCTCGGGACCCTGAAGGCGTTCATCTCCCAGTCGTCGGACCATATGAGGAAGGCGTACGCGAGGCACGACAACGTCTATCCCAGGCATTTCATCATGGCCGCGTCGTCCAATACCGACACCCTTTTCACCGACCCCACAGGGGCCAGAAGGTTCTATCCCGTGTACTGCAACCCGAACGTCCAGAGGGAGAACGGCATGGTCATCCCCTCTCACGGAAGGCCCGAGGAGCTCCAGCATATCGTGGAGCAGATATGGGCCGAGGCGCTGGAGATGTACAGGCAGGGCCACAAGTGGTACATCGCCGATGCGGAGAGCACGGAGCTGTCCAGGGCCATGCAGGCGTTCTGCGCCGACGAGAGGGACTCGGACATGATCGCCGATTATCTGGACGACCCCATGAACGGATTCTCCCATGTAGGGGCCATGGTGTCGCGTCTGACCGTGTTCCAGAGGATATTCGGCATCGAGCCTCCGTTCTCCAAGATCCCCGACGAGGTCAGCAAGGCATGGAAGCAGTGGATATCGTACTGCCCCGGCTGGGAGAGGGTCCCCAGTCCCGTCAAGGTGGACGGGAAGACCACCAGGGTGTACAGGCGCGTGCACGAGCCCGGACGCCTGCCCGAGAGATGCACGTTCAACATGGTCGATGGGAACGACTACGCGGCGCAGAGGCCCGCGGAGGACCTTCCCGAGGCCGTCAGGCGCGACGACGATGACGACGGTCCGTCGGACCTCCGCAGGGACGAGGTCCCGCAGAAGCCCGCGGAGGACCCGTACGACCTGCTCCCCGGGATCCCCGAGAGGGAGGAGGCGGACATGCCCTTCGCTGTCGCTCCCGAAGGCGTCGCCGCCGAGGCTCCCGTGGAGCCCGTCGTCATGGAGGACGACCTCGAAGAGCCTGCCGAGGAGGAGGGTCTCAGCGAGGAGATGGAGCGGAAGTACGCCGAGATCGACGCGGAGCTGCTGAAGCCCGCGGAGGAGGCGGATGTCGCATATCCGGTCGAGGAGGAGCCTCCCGTCGTCGCATATCCGGAAGACGAGGAGAAGCGCATAGAGGAGGCGTTCAAGACACCTGCCCCGGTGAAGCTGGAGGATATGTGCGTGGATCCCGAGTACACGGAGGCGAAGCGCAGGAGGGCCCTGAGGGAGGCGTCCGCCAGGGACCGCGCCGAGTCCCTCCGCAGGATGGATGCGGGGAGGGACCCGCTGGTCAGTCGCGCGCATCGCGATGCCATGTGGAAGGATGCCATGAGGCTGTCGGAGTCGTGCGATGTGGATCCCGTGACGGTGTACGGAGACGACGGCTACGTCCCCATGGACGTTCCCGTAGGGACGTCGGAGCCGTATGCTCCGCCCTCCGATCCGAAGGAGGACGAGGACGTGGACCGCGGGACGTTGACCGAGCTGGTGAGGGCATGGGCCGAAGGCCGGGGGTACTCGGAGGGCACGGTGATAGAGCGGAGCTCGCTGTCGCAGAGCGACACGGACATGCTCCTGTCGGAGGGCTTCGCGGTGATGCGCGGAGACGACGCCCTGCAGCTGGTCCGTCTGTCCCGAGGAGCACCATGGGCAAGTGGAAGCTCGCAGAGCATCAGAAGGACGGCATCTACGCCATCAACGCCAACGGGAGCATCCTCCTGAGCTACGACATGGGCCTCGGCAAGACCGCCACGGCCCTCATGTGGCTGATCCAGCAGTTCAGGCTGCGCCGCATCCCGGACGCGCTGGTGGTGTGCCCCGCATCCCTGGTCCCCAACTGGATCGCGTCGTTCGACACCATGGCCAACTTCGAGGGTGTGGGCCCCGCCGACATCCTCGCTCTCAAGGAGCGCGTGAAGGTGGTGTCCTTCCAGAAGACCTACAGGGTGGACAAGAGGACCGTGAAGCACCGCAACGGCACGACGTCGGTGAAGAAGACCACCCTGCTCCGCGAGGACGTGGACAAGCGCTGGGGGGCCGTCATAGTGGACGAATCCCACTGCATAGGCAGCCATGATTCCAAGCAGACCAAGGCCTGCCTGACGCTGTCCAGGCTGGCATCGCACCGCATCCTGCTGTCGGGCACCCCCGTGTCCGGAGGAGGCGGAGCCGAGGACTTCTCCAAGCTCTACGGACAGATGAAGTTCCTCGATCCCGACGTGTACCCCGATTGGAGGACGTTCTGCGAACGCTACGTCGCTACCTACGACCACTGGGGGAAACCCTCCTCATATCATGTGAAGGAGTGCAGGAGGCTCCTGGAGGACCATGCGGTGGTGGCGCGTCTGGAGGACTGCTTCGACATGCCCGGGAGGTCCGAATCGGTCATGCCGTGCATCCTGAGCGCGAAGAAGCCGTACGACGACATGAGGAGGGGCAACACCCGCGGGTACGGGGTGGAGATAAAGGCCGCGGGGGGACAGTACCCCAAGATGCTCCAGATATGCTCCGGCTCCCTGAAGAGGGAGGACGGCACCGTCATGGACCTTCCGTGCTCCAAGGACGCGGTCCTCACGGACCTGCTGGAGGCGACGGACGATGCCGTGGTGGTGTTCTGCACCTATCGCGCCAGCATCGACCGCGCGGAGCGCGTGGCGAAGGCCGCCGGGAAGAAGGTCCTGGTGTTCGACGGCCGCTCCAAGACCCCGACGTGGAAGGACTTCCAGTCCGGGAAAGGGGACGTGCTGATCTGCCAGTATCAGAGCGGAGGCGTCGGCATAGACCTGTTCCGGTCGCATACCATGATCCTGTTCGAACCCACGTTCTCCTCCCTGCTGCTCACGCAGGCCCTCGCCAGGACCTACCGCAAGGGCCAGGAGTCCAGATGCGTCTACTACTTCCTGAGCACCTCCAAGACGGTGGAGGCGAAGGCGTGGGAGACCGTCAGATCGGGGAAGGACATCACCGACAGGATGATGTCGGATTGGGCTTCGCAGGGTTTGTTCCTATAATTTATATAGTAGAAATATATACAATGGATTGTACCCGATGAGGTACGGAAGAAAAGAACAAGGAGAAACGAGAATGGCTGAAGAACAGATATGCGCGGTGCCGAAGACCGACATCGCCGCATTGTACCATAAGATAAACGGCCTCAGGGCGGATCTCATGACCCGCGACTGGACCGACGACAAGTTCATGCAGATCGGGTCGGGAGGCTTCAGGTTCCTGTCCACCGACAAGATGCTGAAGACCGTGTCCCCTCTCATCGCCATGCACGGGCTGGACCTGCGCGTGGAGATCAAGGAGGTCTCCCAGAGGGACGCTCTGGAGAGGATGCCCCAGCACTGGACCATCAGGGCGGATGTCTCCCTGATCGATATCGACACCGGGTGCGCGGACACATGCACCGTGTACGCCGAGGCCGCGGACAACGGGGACAAGGCCCTGCGCAAGGCCCATACCATGGCCATCAAGCAGTGGATGCTGTCCAAGTTCCTCATAGCCGACGGCATCGACGAGCTGTACGTGGAGGGTCAGGAGAAGAAGTTCAGGCCCAGGACCGAGGAGGAGCAGGAGGAAGCGAAGAGCAAGGTCCTGTCCCTCGGAGAGAAGCCGTCCGCTCCTGCTCCGTCCGAGCCCAAGAAGGCTCCTGCCAAGGCGGAGAAGGCCCCTGAGCCGAAGAAGGAGGAGAAGTCCGCGGAGGCCCCGCAGAAGGCTCCGGCGGAGGCTCCCGTCAAGGCAGAGGCACCCAAGAGCAACGGGTCCGGGATGTTCATCAACGGCATCGAGGTCAACGGAGCCGTGGCGGCCCTGTCCAAGCCACAGTACAACATGATCGAGAAGGCCCTGACCGGCAAGATGACCCTCCACGACGGCGGGATGATGGACGACGATGAGTACGAGATGATGCTGAAGCACCTCTCCGCCATCGAGACCAAGAACGACGCCATGTCGTTCATCCGCATGTACAGGGAGTGAATCCGATGGCAGACGTCTACCTCCCTCCCAAGGCGGGATTCACCGTAGAGGGGGACCGCATACGCACCGACGGCTCCGTCAGGAGGAAGGTGACCGGGACCACCATGGGAGGCATCCTCGGATGCTCCCCCTGGTCGTCTCCGTTCCAGGTGGCGTGCCAGCTGCTCGGGCTGGCGGACAAGGACCTGTCGTCCAAGCCCTCCATAATAGCCGGGCAGACCTGCGAGGAGCCCATAATATGCTATGCGGGAGAAGCATACGCCGATAAGGGCATGTTCGTCCCCGCCAGGGAGATCTACGGAGAGAAGGTCGGAAGCCATGAGAACTGGGCATCCGACTTCGAGGACGAGATCTTCGCCGGGCACGTGGACGGCATCGTCGTGGACCCCGAGGGCAACGACCACGTGCTGGAGATCAAGACCTCCAGCAACATGGACATGTGGCAGAACGGCGTGCCGGACCACTATTTCTGGCAGGTCGCGCTGTACAATGAGTTCGTGGCGGACTCCGACACCGCGTATCTGGTGCTCGGCATCATGGACCCGGAGGCCCTGAAGGACCCGAAGAACTGGGTCCCTTCGGCGGAGAACACCACTCTGTTCACGCTCGACATGGACAGGGAGGCCATCAGGGAGAAGCTGGACGAGGTCCGTGCGTGGTACCATGAGTTCGTCGAGAACTCCGTGACCCCTCCGTTCGACCCTTCCGACAAGGGGGACGTGGAGCTGTTCACGCGCCTGTCCGGGATCGCCGACGACGACGGCTCCGTCAAGAGCCTCATCGATGAGTACTCCGAGCTGAAGGAGCGCATCGCCGCCCATGAGGCGGAGATAGAGGGCGACTACAAGGCCGCAGAGGCCCTGAAGGTCCGCATCAAGGACTGGATGGACGCCCATGAGAAGGAAGCCCTGACCTCCGCCGACGGAGGGTATCAGGCGAAGATGACCGTCAAGGTGTCCAGGGTGCTGGACACGCGCATGATGGAGATCCACGGGATCGACCTGACCCCGTACTGGACCGATAAGGTGACCAAGGTCTTCACGGTCAAGCCCGTGAAGCACTAAACCGTTTAGACAACAAAAAGAGGTATCAACAATGTCCTACAATATCGAGGATTGGGAATTCAGCCATGTGGATGAGAGCGAGATCGAGAGGGACCAGATCCCCGACGGATGGAGGACCGTGAAGATCGTCTCCGCGTCCTACGACGACTCCGGGAAGTACTCCATCAGGGTGGAGGACCTCGACGGCTCCAAGGCCAGCGAGTTCACCAACTACTACCTCCTGAAGGCAGGAGAGGACGGCTCCGTCAAGAAGAACGGCATGTCCGTCGGCTCCCTCGTGACCCTCGGGAAGTCCCTGTTCGAGATGGAGGCCGGGTTCCCCCCTGCGCACTGCATCATCGGAGGAGTCGTCAGGGCCGAGGTCAAGCACAACACCAGCAAGAAGACCGGCAGGCAGTACATGAACATCTACAAGTTCGAGCCCGCCCCCGAAGCCATGGTGCTGTCCTACAGCGACATCGACCAGTACTACGTCCCCGACGGAGAGGAGGTCTCGGAGTGATCCGAAGGGGAGGGGTTCGCCCCTCCCTTTACACAGGAGGCATATCATGTCCGACAGCACCACCTACTTCTTCATGGGCATGGCCAGGCGCTCCGGCCCGACCGCCATGTACATCACGACCCCTAAGGACCTGGACCTGGCACCCAGGACAGATGTCACCGTGGCTCTCCGCGTGGTCTCCACGGGACGCACAGTCCTGATAACCACCCGTCTGGTGAAGGTAGGCAATTCCGTGAAGTTCCTTGTGCCGGCACGCATCAAGGATACGATCCATGCGGACGAGCTGCTCCAGGTGGGCATGCGCATAGGGCTGTGTCCCCCGGACGACCTCGTGTGGAACTACGACGGAGAGGTCGGCATCCCCGCATCGGAGTACTCCGATACCTCGTCGTTCGTACGGGCGAGCGAGACGGAGACTCCCGAAGAGGTGCAGGATGGCGACGCCCGAAGGCGAGATAAAGGACGCCATCTGCAGATACCTGCGCACCCTGGCCCCGGACCTGTGGTACTATCGTGCCCAGGGAGGGGCCTTCGGACACCCCGGGGTGCCCGATATCGTCTGCTGCTACCGCGGCAGATGGGTCGGACTGGAGGTCAAGACCCCTACGGGCAGGGTCAGCGGATTCCAGACCCAATGCCGGGAGGACGTGATGTCCGCCGGCGGCGTCTACGAGGTGGTCCGCAGCGTCGATGACGTCAGAAAGGTCCTGGAGAGCCTGGACCGAGGGGGCTTCGCGCCCCTGCGCACTTTTTCCTAGGAAAATCCGACCGTTTTCCGCACTTTTTCATAGGAAATTCCGTTCGTCATAACGATATGAAACTTGCATCTTCTGCATGTTTTATCGATTCGAGCATGAATCATTATTTTAACGAGCATCATGATGGAGGGTCATGGTCATCGAAGAACCGCCCGAACCGACTTACTGCACCCCGGACGACGTGGCCGATGTGCTGGGTCTCCCGGATCCGAACGATCCGCTCGGGCAGTTCAGATTCACCGACGTCTCGGTGCCTTCGTACGGCTACGTGTGCAAGCTCATCCTCGGAGTGGAGGATGAGCTGGACCGTCGTCTGGGGCAGGCATGGAGGGAGGTGAGAGTGGAGGACCATGTCACCTCCATCAAGACGTACGAGGGAGACAGGAACGGCTGGCGCATGGAGATGTACCGCAACGGAGGAGAGTACATCCAGCTGCACAAGAACGCCCTGCCGATGGACCCTACGAAGGGGGACCGCCTCTGGTTCAGGACCCTGTGGAACGCGTGGGTGGACGTCACCGACATAGCATCATCGTCCCCCGATGCGGCCGACTACAAGGACCTTCCGGCATCGTTCAGGGTGTTCAAATGGTGGATGGACCCGGAGGACGGCAGGCTTTTCCTCCGTGCCAACCCTATCCTGACTCCCCATGTCAACGCGGTGCGCATCACGTACCGCTGGGGGCAGGAGAAGGACGAGAACGGCGAGAACCATGTTCCGTACGGGATAAACCGTCTCGCCAGCCTGATGGTGGCGAAGAAGATCGTCGTCATGGACGTATACGCCGTCAAGGTAGGCTCCGGAGGGGACATCGCGGGCACGAGGCAGGCCCTTCTGCGCGAATGGGATACCGAGATAGGCACGCTCATGTCGTCCTATCAGCGGTCGGGAAGCGTGCACTCTATGCTCCGCGGGAGCTGAGGCATGATCCCCGAGACCCCGTTGTTCACGGACGATGCCAAGGTCCTGTACGATCTTCTGAAGCGCGAGTGGTCCCTGCCCCCGGGCAAGGAGCCGTCCATCGCCTACGATGTGCGCTCGCAGGTCACGTCGTCGCGCTACGCGTTCATATTCGTCTATATGATAAACAGGTCCACCCGCATCGCATCGGTGGACTACAACCAGCTGGAGAGGACGTCCTATCTGGGCATCAAGATCGATGCCACGTTCAGGGAGAACTTCCTGGAGGTCGTGCAGGAGGTGGAGCGCATCCTGATGGCGAACCGCAGGCCGGGGAAGACCGGGCTGGGCGGATATACGTATCTGGAGATGACCGCGGAGAGATTTACCAACGACCTGTCCGGATACTACTCGTGCACATTGGATGTGCGCATGACATCGCACAACACGCCTCTGCGCGTTGCAGGGATGGGTTCTCCCGTCAACGAGATGGTGCAGGACGGCTGTATTAAGAATCGATAAGGAATCGGGATAATCATGTCAGGAGTCAGACAATCCATCGTATTCTGTCGCGAGAAGGACGGATTCGACACGGGAAAAGCAGAAGGGGACAAGTGGGTGGCCCCTCCTCCGGGAACGTTCTTCAGCTCCACCCACAACCGCAGCGTGACCAAGGTCTACACCGAGGGAAGCAAGTTTCTCGACACATACGCGTACGGCCAGGTGCAGGGTTCCTGGGAGTGGACGTTCAACATGGACTACGACTATCTGGAGCCGTTCCTGCTCGCCTTCGAAGGAGTCGGAACCGGAGAGAACACCTCCGGCGGAGTGTTCGAGTTCACCAAGTCCAACAGCAAGAGGGTCCCGAGCTTCTGCGTCCGCGGGAAGATCCTGAACAGGATAACCGACGGCACATGGGAGGAGAACCTCCAGGACGAGATGTACATCCTCACGGGATGCGTGGTCAAGACCGTCAGGTTCTCCAAGTCCGCAGGAGCATCGCAGGTGCAGGTCAGCATGAGCGGGCTCTATGCGAACGAACATATGGTGCTGGGCGATCTCGAAGCCACGGACTACACCGAGTACAACGGTCACCTGGTGGAGTTCCAGTGCATGTTCGCGGACGACGAGTACGTGGCCAACACGGAGTCGCTCTCGGTGGGAGTGGAGAACTCCGCATCCGCGATATACACCACCTGCACTCCGATAGCGAGCAACTTCGCCGAGAGTCAGACCTCCATCACGTTCGGTACGATGTGCTATGCCAACGACCCGACCAGATACAGGACGAGGATGTACAGCGGAGGCAGGAGCAAGACCGCCGACTATCCCAACCACAAGAACCTGGGCCCCATCTCCTCGGTCAAGCTCAAGTCCTACAACGCCGAGTCCGTGACATACGACAACGACGGAGGCTGCACGGTAGACATGGCCGGCGCGATGGCGAAGGCGACCCGCACGGCGGAGTTCAGGCTCACCGATGTGGTCATCAAGGGCCTCACCCGTCAGAAGGGGGACGGCTCCAAGCTGCAGGACCAGATCAACAGCACCGACGTGCGCAAGCTGGTCCTAGTCATCGAGACGCCCGCCTGCAAGGTGGCATCCAGAGATGAGATATGGTCCAAGGGACCTCATGTCATCGGTTGAAACCCTTTCCTATGACGCGATGTGATGATATGGATTATGAGATGAGCTTCACTATAGATCTGACCGCCTACGGAATGCCCGGAAGCACCCTGGTGCTGTCCGCTCCCGACTTCGCCCGCAAGGTGGCGGCGAGGAACATGAGCACGCGCAAGGCCAAGTTCTCCCGCAACGGAGACACGCCCACGGTCACGGACCTTGGAGTCGCCGATCAGGAGATCATAAACCTGCTGGCATTCATGGAGTCCGGACCGTTCCAGAGGACCGTGGACGGATTCATGGGATTCATGGCCCGCCTCGACGGCGTGCGCAAGGGCAATGCAGATCGCCTGTACGACGAGATCATGAAGGACGTCGGAGCCATCGTGGAGGGAGAGGACGGCCCTTTTGCAGACTCACAGGGTCAGGAGACCGCGAATTCGGAGTAAGGCTCTTCCAGAACTCCATAGCCTCCGACGGAGGGCTGTCCGGGGAATCCGCATGGCTCTACGCCAGGGGGCTGTATCTCCTGAACGGAGGAGACCCCGACGGGTTCGGGAAGCTGAACGACGAGGACATCCAGCTCATGCTCGCCGTGGACGACGGTATCAGGAAGCGCAAGGTGAAGCTCATGGCGGCGATGCTCGGAATGAAGGTGCGACGATGGCCGAGAACGACAACAGAATCGTGATCAACCTGACGGCCCGGGTGGATTTCGATGCCGGGTACTCCTCCGAGGAGATCGAGAAGCTGGTCGCCATCCTGGAACCGAGGCTGCAGAAGGTCTTCGAGGAGGCCGCCAAGAAAGGCCTGGAGTCGGGCGCATCGGGAGCGGATCTGAGCGGGGCGGTGACCCCTGGCAGCGGGGGCGACGCCGGCGCGAACAGCAAGGTCGTCGAAGCCACCGAGAAGGCGGTGCACGCCACCGAGGACCAGAATAAGACTCTGGAAGAGATCGCCAAGGAGGTCCAGGGCCTTTCCGGCAACGTGGAGCGCGTGGTGAACGCGGATACCGATATATTCGGACGCAGAGACATCCCCAAAGGCGCCATCGACGAGGCCGGGCACCTGTACGGTCAGAAGGATTCGGACATCAACGACAGGGCCGATGCCAAATGGGAGGAGAAGTGGTCCCCCATCATCATGAAGGGGGTCCAGATGGGAGCCTCCGGATTGAAGTCCGTTGCTACGCAATCCCTGGGATTCGTGGAGATGATCTACGGCTACATGAAGCGGTCGTCTCCGCTGATGCAGTCCATCGAGTCCCTGTTCAACCTCGCAGTACAGCTCTTCTTCATGCCTCTGGGCAACAAGCTGGCGGAGACCATCCTTCCCGCGACTCTGGACCTCGTGGACGCCGTTCTGGACATATGGGACAAGTTCGAGGGCAAGTCCCTCGGAGAGATGATGGAGTTCGCCATCAAAGAGGGAGTCAAGGTCTTCTCCTCGTACATCATCGATATAGGGGAGACTCTGAAGGACGAGAAGGGCATCGTGGGAAGCATAGGGAACTTCCTTGTGACGTTGGGCACGTTCGTGGAAGAGAACGGAGAGGCGATCATAACGACCATCCTCAATGTAGCGACCACGATCCTTGAGAACTTCAAGGAGTTCGTATCGCTCTATGTAGGTCTCATGACGGCTCAGATCGGAGCTACGATAGGCGGCTCCAGCATCCTGGGCAATCTGCTCATTCCCGCAGGTGCTCTGATCGGAGCGGGAGCAGGATTCGCGATAGGAGCCGGAGGAACGTACGGTGCGATGTCCATCGCGGGATTCGCCGAAGGAGGCTATGTGCCGTCCAGAGAAGGGGGGACCCTCGCCATCGTCGGAGAGGGCGGGGAAGGGGAGCATATCGTCCCGGAGAGCAAGGCGGATGCCTTCGCCGCGTCCAGGATGAAAGGTTCCAATACATACAACATCACGATAAACGGATATACCGACAGCGAGTTGAAGAGATACGTGCAGGACATCGTCAGCGAGCAGGTATCGTTCAGCAGGCTCAAGGGGTCGTTCCGATGGCAGGGCAGGCGGAGTTCTCCGTGCGCTGGAAGAAGGGCGGAGACCTGACGACGTTCCATATCGACAACGTGACGGCCCTGGAGGTCACCTACAACGCGTCCATATCCAACATACCTACCATAGTGTACGGCGTGTGGAACAACTTCGTCATGGACCTGGGGACCACCCGCACCATATCGATGTCCTGCTCCCGTGTCACTCCGGACGATTACGACGACAGGTCCTCGGACCCGTCCAGGTGGTCCAACGGCAAGTGGTGGGAGGGCTTCATGCACATGTGGGACAACTGGCAGAACCTGTCCTACGAGCAGGACGGCTCCGGCTGGCGCATCCAGGGAGGGCTGGACTTCCACTACATCCCCGATTCGGGGGACCCCGGAGAGGATGCATCCGAGCTGATCCCTGCCATCGATACCAACGTGTTCCTCACAGGCTCCATCTCTCCCAGATTCGGAGTCCAGCAGATGACGTGGAGCATGAACCTGCTGGAGGCCCGTGTCTTCAGCGAGGAGTCCGCGGGAGACCGCGTGACGCTGACGTTCAAGGCGAACAGCTCCGACGAGGGATTCACGCGCTCGTATCCTGCAGGCACCCAGGCGTACCTCCCCAATCCGACCATGGCGCAGTCCGCCATGGTGACCAACGGCGGAGCCATCACAGGGTGGAGGAACGGGAGTATGACCTACGACCTGGGGTCCAAGGTGATCATATCGGATTCCATGGACGGCGCGGTGTTCTACGCCGTCGTGAGCGACCCGGTGGCGGTGTATGCGAGGTTCCTGGCACGCGATGCACCCGATATCATAGTCCCTGCAGGATGCACCAGAGCGCGTATCGTCGCAGTAGGTGCGGGAGGGAAGGCCGGCGCGATGTACGGCGAGTACTATCCTGGCGGAGCAGGCGGGTCCGGAGAAGCCGTATCCAAGCTGGTGTCTGGTCTGAGCCAGGGGGATGCCGTCAAGGTGCAGCTGGGGATGGGCATGTTCAAGGTGGACAGGTCCAAGGACACCTCGGTATCCGTCCTGAAGACCACCGGCAAGAGCCTGGGCACCATGACCGCGCACGGCGGAGACGACGGAGATGCCGCCAATCCAGGGAACAAAGGGGGCGTCGGAGGTTCCAGGTACAACGCGGGAGGCGGTACTGTCCAAGGGATAGCCCATGACGGTTCCGGAAGCGTAGGCATTCCGGGAAAGGCGGGTGTGCCGATAGATAAGCCGCAGAGGGACGATCCATTCCCTGGATCAGGAGGCGGAGCCGCGGATGTGAATATGCGTGTCACCGTCGGTGCGCTCAAGGCTTCAGAGGAGCTGACCACGGACCCCTCGATATCTTTCGAGTGGAATCACGGACAAGTGCTTCATTCCCATAATAAATGGTATGCGTCGACCAATATCGATGTAGAATCCGTAAAGGATGATCTCCTCTATCCGATAACCAGATTCAAGGCCACTATAATCGAAGAGGGGCCGTACTGGTATCTCATCGAGATATCGGACAACTCCGTAGGCAACAAGAGGCTGTACAAAGGAGGAAGCGGCATCTACGTGTCGGATACGAGCAACGACTCCAGAACGATCCAGATAGTCTCCAAGGGCGGCAACGGCAAGGTCCCGGGGAATATGTACGAGTGGGGCAAGGGCTACCGCGACGACGGAGGCGCTATCGGCGGAGGAGCCGGGTCCGGCGGAGAGTGCGGAGACTACGCGGGAGACGGCGCTGTGATCGTCTCGTTCCTGAAGCGATACCATGCTCACGCTCGAATACGACGGGATAGAGATAGATATGGGGATCATCACGAGCTATTCCGAGAGCTTCAGCAAGTCCGTATCGAAGTTCCCGATAGTCAGCAGGTCCACGCGCGACACGTTCGCCATAGAGACCTCCAGCAACAGCGAGATCACGTTCGACTACGTGCGCAGGTCTCCCGATTCGCCGGACGACAACGCCATCGACAGCACCGACTGGTCCACGCCCAGATGGGTGGAGGAGATGGATCTGGCGATGGACCGCTGGCAGGCGGAGACCGACGGGTTCACGCTGAGATACAACCTCGACCGCGAGCTGCCGGGGATGCCCAGCAGGGAGATCAACGGATATGTGAGGTCGTTCTCGTACAGGTTCAAGGCAGGGGACGTGCAGTGCGTGTACGGTTCCGTGACGTTCTCCACGGGGACGATGCACTGCAAGTGCAGGAGGACGAGACGATGGCGAACAGCTATTATTCTCCGATAAGAGTAGGAGAGCCGTTCTCCGATACCAGGAAGATCTATTATTCCGGAATCAAAACGATCCTGAAGGAGCCGTATCTGAGCTCTCAGTCGGATACCAAGGGGATGTCCTATTCCATAGGATCCAAGGTGTACGATGAGGCGGGAGGGGACGTATCGTATACGGTCTCCATCAGCGGAACGCCTACATCCACCGGCATTGCGAAATTCATCTTCATCCTCGAATACACCAGCCAGGAAGGGGAGTATACCGAGGGAGATGACAACTTCGGTTACGAAGTGATCGATCAGGACGATCCGATGCCCGTATCCAGTCTGACTCTGGTAGGCGATAAGAACATCTATGTAGGCAGCACCCGGTCATTCAATATCACCGTCTTTCCGACAGATGCGGCGAACAAGAAGCTGAACATATCCATCACAAGCGGGGCGGAACACTGCGAATTCTCTCAGACCGGAGATACCACATGCCAGGTCACCGGCGTTTCGGCAGGATATTCCACCCTATATGCAGAAGCTACGGACGGCTCCAATGTATCGCTTTCCTGGAGGTTGACGATCAAAGAGCAGAGCAGCGGAAGTCAGACCCATGTCATCACCCTGGACCCGTGCGGAGGGAGGATGGTCGTAGGGAATCTATCGTACAACTACACGAACGGTGTGAACATATGGTACGAGGGGATGCCCCGGTGCGTCAAGGACCCCGAGGTCGTGAACGGTCAGCTGTGCACATATACCTTCAAAGGCTGGTGTCTTACAGAAGATGGAACCGGGGATTATCTGATTACCGGCAACAGATATCAATTCTCCAGCGATATCACTGCATATGCTCAATACGAGTCGAGCTTCAAGAACCTGTACGGCGACGATGACATCTCCTCCGAGGGCAACGGCGCATGGTCCCAACCCATCTCCCGCTCCAGGTTCAGGGTCCAGATGTCGGACAGCACGGGAAGCGACTACTTCGACCTGATGTACACCGACGACAAGGGCCGCACGAGGAGCTGCATCTCCTCCATGAAGATCGTGGGAGGCCCGGAGGAGCCGTTCGAGATGGTCCAGCTCGTCATCCCCAAGAAGCGCCTGTACTACGTGGCGTCCCAGCTGGCGGAGGCCAACGGCATCCTCGCAGGGGTCACGAAGGTGGTGCTGAACGACGCGCTGGGCCGCGGGGTGTTCACCGTCACCAAGTGCAAGTACTCCGGCAAGAGGTTCACCATCACCGCCTACTGCGATGCGGAGAGGTTCAGAGGAAGCACCATCCAGGGAGGCTCTCTGACGGGCACTCCGAGGTCCATTCTAGCTACCATACTCGCCACCAGGGCGGACTACGGCATCCAGGTGTCCTATCTGGACATGGACCCCGCATCGCGTACATCGAACGAGTACGATGGCGTTCTGACGTTCGAGCAGGACACCAACCTGTGGTACGCGCTGCAGGTGTGCGCCATGCTCATGGGCTGCCGCATATGGTTCGCCGACGACACCATGCACGTGAGGAACTGCACCCGCAGGGTCCTCAACAGAGTATCGGACGGAGCCGAGGACCTGGACCTGTACCCCTCGTCGGAATCCGATCCGATGTACGGCCGTACCGCCGGGGAGGTGGAGCTGGGGGACGAAGGCGCGGACACGGTGGTGAACTCCGTGTCCGTCAGGTGCTCGTATCTGAATCCCGAGACCGGAGAAGGCAGAGGGTCGTACAACATGGGACCCTACTACGAGAACGGAGGCGACAGGGAGTCCAGCTCGTCGGTCGCCAAGTTCGGAGAGCGCACCGAGGCCCTGACGATCCCCGAGCTGACGTACACCGTGGACACGAACGAGGAGACGGGGATCTCGACACGCGCATCGGAGGCCGCCGAGGCGTTCGCACGCAACTACATCGAGTACCTGAAGGAGCCCCAGCAGAGCATCACCTTCGAGCTGAAGGAGGTCCAGAGGACCGCCGACGGCAAGGGCTACGAGTGGTTCCCGTACTTCGACGAGCCGACCATGCTCGACACCCTCACGGATGAACCCGATGAGATCGTCCTGACCAACGGGTCCGTCTGCGGCTCCGGGACCCTTCCGCAGAAGCTGATGCTCTCCTCCCATACGAGGAGATACCCTGAGTGCACCACGACGTACTCCTTCGGCATCATGAAGTCGGTGTCCCTCTCGGACAGCACCAGCCGCATCCTGGACGCGCTGAACAAGGGATGAGCAGGTTCAGGAACCGGTCCCTCGTCGGTCAGAGATTCGGGCGTCTGACCGTCGAGTCGGACCTGGGATACAGAGGGAAGAGCAGGTACTACCGGTGCATCTGCGACTGCGGAAGGGTGCGCGACGTCCAGGAGTTCCATCTGAGAAGGGGAGAGACCCGTTCCTGCGGATGCTACCACAGCGAACGGGTCGCGGAGGTCAACCGCCTCCGCAAGCATTCCATGGTGAAGTAATGCATCCTCATACTTATACCCAGGAGTCCATCGGTCCGTATGGACCTGTACTACGAGTTCAGCAAGGACAACAGGACCCTGTCCACCAAGAGAGGGAGGTCGTATGCGGGGCAGAGATGCGATGCACGCAGCACCACGCTGCACTTCGACCTGTACCACTACGCCATGGACGAGGGCGACAAGCCGACCTATACCGAGGAGTGGGACTTCGATGCCGAAGGCTACTCCGCGTACATCATGTTCCGCGTCTACGACGAGAACGGATACCCCTACTACTACGGCGATTCCAGCTCTCCCAAGTTCGACGGATACACCTTCCAGGTGCCCTACGAGATAACCACCCGCGCACGCTCAGCACGTGTGGAGTTCCAGCTGGTGTTCACCAAGGTGCCGTTCGACGGCACGTTCCAGGATATCGACGCCACCGAGTACCTCCTGTCCGCGGTCTCCGGATTCGCGGTCAAGGACGAGGGAGCGAGGCCCCCCATGCCTCCGTGCGGCCCCAGGACCTGCGCTCCTCCGTCTCCCGTGGCGTGCGAGCCCTCCGTCGGAGGATGGATCGAGATGTGGAAGGATGTCAGCGTCCTCCTGCCGATAGACCTCCGCGAAAGGCTCAAAGAGCCAGGTCTGGAGATGACCTTCACCACATACCGCGGGCAGTCGCAGACGCTGGTGCTGAACGTCCCCACGCTCGACTCCAGAGGACAGGTATCCGCGGACGTCCTGCCCACAGGAAACGATAAAGGCCAGTTCGGGGACGGAGACATCCCTCTCCTGAAGGAGACCATCGGCGACGGGGAGGTCCTGCAGTTCGATTCGAAGAAGAAGGGTTTCATCGGAACCCCCGTCGTCACGAAGGCGGACCAGCTCAAGGACGAGATGAACGCCGATGCCGTGGTCCTCGCATCCGCGGTGCCGTTCGAACTCGCCCTGCGCAACTCCGACGGACAGTCCTACGTCCTTCAGCTGAGGGACAGGTTCGGGAAGGTCGCCAGCGAGCTGGACCTCCCTATCGAGGATGTCGTGAAGGATGCATACTACAAGGACGGGAAGATACACCTTATAATCAACACGCCCGGCATCGATCCCGGCACCAAGGACGTGTCCTTCTCCGTAACGGACCTCATCCCCCTGTACGAGCCCGGAGACGACTATATCGCCATCTACGAGGATCGCACGGGAGCCGACGGCAAGACCGTGTATGCCGTGGAGGTCACCCAGAAGCTATGGGACAGGGTGGACTCCAAGGACGAGGACGTCAAGACCGTCCTGAGGTCCGAGCTGTCCTCCGAAGCAGGGACGAGGGAGGCCGCCGATACCGCCCTGGACAAGAGGGTCAAGACGCTGGAGACCTCCGTCGGGGACACCACCACCGCGGCCATCAATGCGGCCATCGCCAAAGAGCGTCAGGAGAGGCAGGAGGCGGACAACGCCCTGCGTGCGGATGTCTCCGAGAATGCTTCGGACATCGTCTCTCTGAAGTCCGAGCAGGACGTCCTGAGGGAGGAGGTCAACTCCAAGCAGCCCAAGCTCGTCGCCGACCCGGACGGCACCATCGAGATCGACTCCAACAACACCATCCGCGCGAAGTACGCCGTGGACGACAAGCTGAGCGACACCAGCTCCAAGCCTGTGGAGAACAGGGCGATCAAGGCGGCCCTGGACGGCAAGCAGCAGAAGCTGAGGTCCTCCCAGACGGTCACGGTCAACGACGACGGGACGCTCACCGCCGCGAAGCAGATCGACGTGGACGCCGAGATATCGTCCGGCTCGTCCAACCCCGTTCAGAGCAGCGCCGTATACAAGGCCCTGCAGTCCAAGCAGGATGTCATCTCCGTGGACCCGGAGTTCCTGACCTTCACGGACAACAAGGTCTCTCTGGACCTGGACAAGCTCGTCGACGAGGCCATCTCCGCTACCTCCGAGAGGCCCGTGCAGAACAAGGTCATCTCCAAGGCCCTGGACGAGCTGAAGACGCTCAAGGCCGCCATCCCCAAGTGGGCGGAGAACGGAGTGGAGTACAAGTCCGGAGACATCGTGGAGTATCTCGGATCGCTCTACATCTGCATCGCCGATTCCCCCCTCTCGGACCACCAGCCTCCGACCAACGTCGAGTGCTGGAGCGCTCTCGTGCACTCCGGAGCCGCGGCGGTGCAGGCGGTCAACAGGCCCGTCTACATCACCCAGTTCGGGAACGACACCGCGACCGAGTACACCATCCGCCACAACCTGATGTGCAGGGAGCTGGTATGGTCGATGTACACCGCGGACAGCGAGCACGTCTACGTGAACGCCATCGTCTCCGCTCCGACCATCAACACGCTCAGGATAAGGCTCTCCGAGCCTCCCGGCGTGAACGGTCTCGTGATAAGCATCATGCGTGTCAGGGAGGCCCAGGGCGCGTCCACTCTGAGCGGACCCATGAACATCGGAGTCTCCACCCCGTCCAAGACATGGACCTTCGAAGGCAACGACACCGGCATGCCTCTGTTCGTGCAGGTGGTATCCGTGGATGAGGGCGTGACCACCGACATCGTAGGGGACATCATCCAGAACAGCGCCGAGCTGTACAACCCCGTGACGGTCGGATTCCAGGAGGCCAGATCGGGTACGATGATCCTCGCGCCTGCGACGGCCTGCTTCGATCTGGACGGGGCCTCTCTGACGATAGACAAGAAGACGACCGACGGTCTGAAGGACGGCACGTGGTATCTGGTCCAGTGCTTCAAGGACGGAGAGGGCGAGAGCGTCCTCGACGTGACACAGGACGAGCATACCGTGACCGTGAGCACCGGAAGCAGCGGAGAGAAGTGGCAGGGCCTGGTGTGCCTGTACGAGGCCACTCTGACCAAGGAGTTCTCCGGAACGTCCAGCTTCCAGTATCAGCACAACCAGAATAGGTACGTCGGAGCGCAGAGCTACAACGCCGCCGACGGTCTGATGGGTGCCGACTACAACTATACGGGGCTCAACACAGTGGAAGCCGATTTCCACAAGGAGGAGTCGGGCATCCTGCTGATCCTCTGAAACACCTTACCCGGAGGGGGTCTTCCCCTCCTTCTTCTCTCTGGATTCCACGTACACGCGGTTCACCGTGGACTTGTATTGCTCGTAGGATTCGCGGAATGCAGGGTCCTTCATGCACAGCTCCAGGATGACGCGGGCCTTCTCGTCCGCTACGCGGGTTTTCGCCTTCACCACGTCGGGATCGTCGGAGACGGCGGACTCCATGGTGGCGAATACGGTGGCATCGATGGCGGGCTTGGACCTCTCCAGCTCCTCCAGACGCGCCTTCATGGAATCGAACTCCTGAAGCTTCTTCATCAGTTCGGGAAGGTACACGCCCTGCTTCTGCAGATCCGAGAATGCGTTATAGTTCTCGACCTCTTGACTAGGGGAGAGCTTGCCGATCTGTCCCATGCCCGGGTTCTTTCCGAGTGCTGATAGAATGTTGGAATATTCTGTCATGATTTCACCTTATGATATGCTCTTAAAGGAGTTTGAATTGCTTTCTCGGGGCTCCACCCATTTCTAAGTCTGCATCCCACCGATCCTATCCTGAATCCCATTTTTCTATCCCATTGAGTTGCAGTCAATGTTTCTCCATTAAATGTTATGTATGTGTTATTGCGCCTGTTGTTTTGTTGGATCTCTGACCCTACCCACCTACAATTGGAAGGTTCATAATTCCCATTACAATCTATACGATCAATGGACAAAGAATCGTCGTATCCATTGTTTAAAGCCCATTCTTGGAATTTGAGTGGTTCGAACCGCCATTCATCGCACACCTCAATCCCTCTCGCACCATAATTATGGTATCCTACATCGTTCACATAGTAACATCTTTGACACATACTACGCCAGATCCGATAGATACGTGTGTGGCCGTTTTTATATTCGCCCACATAAGTCCTCTTAGATTTCATGGCTTCTCTTGCATTATCTATCCTTAGGCATCCGCACGATTTTGAGTTTCCAGATAGAAGAGAATTAGTAGGTACTTCTGTCATCCTCCCGCAGTCGCATCTACAGATCCAGATGCGACGGTTATCGAGTGAACCTTTCAATTCGATCACACTCAATCTGCCGAATTTCTGCCCATTTAAATTGACAAAATTTTTTTTTCGATGCAACATCTCTACGAAGACAACCACAGGACTTTACGATCCCATTTTTCAGGTCAGAGGTTGTCACTACGCATTCGTTTCCACAATCGCATTTGCATCTCCAAGTCCGAGACTTATATGTGTTGCTTCCTGCAAATGCTAAGACTGTGAGACGATTAAACTTCTGGCCTATTATCCAGGCTCCATATTTATTTTCAGGCGGAGTACACTTCAAATGCCCGCAGGATTTTGTGTTCCCTCTTTTTAAGCTATCACCTTTTACGACGCAGTCGGTACCGCAATCGCAATGGCATTTCCAATATCTGGAATTGTTTTTTGAATAGGCGTATTCGATAACTGTCAAGTGTCCGAATGTATGGCCGGTTAAATCAAATTTAGGATTCATACGTGTCCCTCTGATACGTGCCATGAAACGGGGCAGAGGCAGACACGTAAATGCCTCAGCGGTTTCGAACCCGCTCCCCGGAATTCTATAGTAAAGCATCATATTAAAATCCTTGGGGAAAGGGTTTACGGCTCGGGAAGAGCGAAATCCTCATCCCAAGCCGATATAGATTCTGGTATCTCCTCAGCCTTGTTCAGGGTGAAGAGATCTGTCCGTTTCCCGTCCAGGTTCCTGCAGTGGTGTTCACGGTGCCGCTGACTGCCACCTGGTTGCGCCCGTTGATGGCTGCAAGGATGGCCGCGGTCTGTGCCGCCTGAGACTGGCTGGCTATCTGCTCCCTCAGCCTGTCGTTCTGATCCTGGAGTGTTTTCAGCTCAAGACCGGCGAATCCATTATGGATAGCGTTCAGAGTCTCGCAGTGTTGAGCCTGGATCATCGAATTCTGGTTAGCGAACTGGCTCTGAATGAGCGAATCCTGGGCTGCCTGAGAATTGCTGATCAGGTATCTGACATCCTGTATCGCGGCGCGGGTCGAACATCCCTGCTCCGAGATCAACTGCTTCGTAGAGCAGCAACACGAGGACAATTGGGCTGCCAGGCTGTTCTCGACATTCATCAGGGTCGCCTTCATATCGCCGTTGTTGACCGCCAGCTGCTTGTCCACTCCGGCCAGCGCCGCCTGAAGCTGGTTCTGGTTGCAGTTGAGGGTCTGAGCCAGGTTCTGCATGGCTACATCATGCTTGGTCCCGGTGCTGTTGATGGTATCCATAAGGATGCCGTAGTCCGATGCGGAGTTGACGGCTCTTTCCACACCACAGTCGCCGTTCCTGTTCCCGAATCCGTTCCAGCCTCCGCACAGAATCAGGAGGATGAAAAGGACCAAAAATGATCCGTCGCCTCCCCAGTCTCCTCTGTCTCTCCTGTCGTTGAGCATCGCCACGATGCCCGGGTCTATTCCCTGCTTCGAGAGGAGCCCCGTGAGCATCCCCGAATCGAAACCTTCCGTCATCTCCTTTTCCTCCATTTCCATCAGGCGATGCATGTCGCACCCGATCTCGTCCAGCTTCTCGCGGGTGTACGCTATGTGCTTCGACATGTCGCTTCCCTCGTCCTGGATCGCATTGAGCTCTGCCATGGTGTTCGCCTCCTGTCCTTCTCGGACGGTTGGATATGGGAGTCGACAGGGTATATCGGAACCCTTGAAAATGCTCAAATACGTACATTCCGATACATGATGCCGAGTCGTGCCCGGAGGAGGGATACCTTTAGGGTGCCCGGACGCGATGTTCATCCATGAATGGAGGAGGGAACGAAAGATGTCCCTTCTGCAATTGCCCTCTGGACAATTACAGTCGGGCCGGACAAGGCAAGCACCTGTCGGCATGCAGGAGCAAGGTCTGGAGGTACAGGCACACGGGCAACCCGCCCGGAAGGCCTCGGAAGCACTTTCCGATAAGGACCCCGGAGAAGGTCCGCACGGAGGTCGACGAGGAGCTGCGAGGGGACTCGGGAACAGCGTTCGAACGAAGGACCGGAGGAGGAGATGAAGCCTCCCGGAGGTCCTGAAACCTCTTTCCTTCTATGATCTCCTGGAATGTCGGGAATCCTTCGATTCTTTATATATCCCTTGTAAACATCGACTACCCGTGTATGTACTACAGGAGATGTGTTCTGATGAGCAAAGGTACGACCAATTCAGCTCAGAAGACCGAGTACACTGCCGGGTCGGGAATCAACATCTCGGGGAATGTGATCTCTGCGCCCTATGCTCCGACGACCGCCGGAGAAGAGGGTCAGGTCTATACAAGTGATGGTTCCGGTACAGGCGTATGGAAGACGCCAGATTCGGGTGGTAATGGCAAAGTAAGCGTGGAAGAATACGGACCGATTGAGACTTGTGATTATTTATCAGTAAAACCACTAATAGTGACATTTGGGGACGTTTATGTTTCTGATAGCAACATATCAACTATTTCAGATTTATTTGGCAGCTCATATAGCCTTAAATTGTACACACCTAGTACAGGTTCAAAATCAATAACAAATAGTTCTATATATTTTGATACGACTCAAAATAAGATGTGCAGAGTAGACAATGTATCTCAGAATTTAACAAAGAGACATGTTATGACTTTTAGTGGATCTAACATGTATGTGGCGTGCAATAGTTATGGTATTTCGAATAATGCAATTCCGTCAATCATAACAGCGATAAATAACTCTTCTTATTTTTCATACCAGGACGAATCTATATCCCATGCC
>ERZ808274.303-NODE-303-length-27187-cov-3.679014_pt1 | contig 27187 bp, 28 predicted proteins | sample MGYA00521277_ERZ808274 | MGnify/ENA primary metagenome ERZ808274 (study PRJEB31516, sample SAMN03275597) | gut metagenome | biome: mammalia-associated habitat; material: feces | host: Papio cynocephalus | place: Kenya | collected 2012-07-28 ... | reverse complement strand
TTGCTTTTTGCGGTCTCGACTGCGCCTCGTGTGAAGCACGCACCGCCACTATACACAACGACAACGCCCTCCGCACCCGCGTGGCGCAAAAGTGGAGCGCACTCAACCACGCTGACATACGCCCCGAAGACATCCATTGTACGGGTTGCCGTGTGGACGGTGTCAAAACGCCCTATTGCGACCACCTCTGTCCTATCCGCCAATGCGCCTTGCAGCGTGGTGTGGCGCACTGCGGCGAGTGTGTGGAGATGGCGCACTGCGACACCTTGCATTGCGTTACGGACAACGCACCTGCGGAAGTCCTTGCCAACCTCACGGATACCGATTATACTATCCGTCTCGAACGCCCCGAAGACTACCGCGCCGCCGAGGAACTGACGCGCGATGCTTTCTGGAACGTCTATCGTCCGGGGTGCCAGGAGCATTACGTGCTGCATTGCTACCGCAACCGACCCGAGTTCATACCCGAACTGAGTTTCGTCATGGAGAAAGACGGTCGCCTCATCGGACAGGTGATGTTCGTCCGCACTGCGCTGGAAATCATCACTTCCAACTCTCAACTACCTGCTGACGACTGCTCTCAACACTCAACTCTCAACCCTCAACTACGTATCGCCACTTTCGGACCTATCTGTATCGCCCCCGACTACAAGCGCAAGGGCTATGGTCTCAAACTCCTGCAATACGCTTTGGCGCGGGCTAAAGAGATAGGCATCGGGGCGGTGTGCATGGAGGGCAATATCGACTTCTACCGCCATGCGGGCTTTGTCGTTGCAAGCACGTTGGGCGTGCATTATCACGGCGAGCCCATCGAAGACGAAGTGCCTTACTTCCTCGCGCAGGAACTCGTCCCCGGCTACCTGCAAGGACAACACACTATGGACGCTCCCGCCGGTCAATCTCAATCAGTAGCCGAGGAGACCGCTCCCCGCGAGCCTGCGTCCGCCACCCCACGCAAGGAGTATCTCTACACCACGCCGCAAGGCTACTTCGCCGCCATCGAACACCCCGATGCCTTTGCAGCCTACGAAGCCACTTTCCCCCACAAGGAGAAACAGACCCTCCCCACACAGATTTTCCCCGAATAGGGAAAAACTGTGCGGAGCACATAACATGGTATGTTCATCAATGTATTAACGGTCAATTAACGGAGCAGAAATTCGTGAATAATTCGTGGATAATTATATGTTTATCTGTGTATTAATGGTTAATTAATGGTCATCAGCGGAGAATAAATTCATGGTCAATTACATGGCAATTAATGTTTTAATGGTTCTTTAATGGGCTTTAATGGAGCAAAAATGTATATGGAAAATTCAGTGTTTACAAGGAGAGCGGCGGTCTTCACTATCCTTATTGGTGTCTTCATGGTGTGCGGTATCTTGTACGCCCGCACGCATCGGCATATCGACGAGACGACTTCTATTCACGTGAACGGTGTCAGTCTTGTGTATCAGCGTATGGGACGCGCTGACGCGCAGCCCGTTATCCTGCTTCACGGCAACGGCGGCAGCCACAACGACCTAAACCTTATGGCGCAGCAATTGGACTCGGCAGGGTATCTGGTCTATGCGCTTGACTCGCGCGGACAGGGAGCCAATGCGCCGCAGACGGAGTACCATTATGCTGATATGGCAGAGGATGTCTATGCGTTCTGTCGGGCATTGCATATTGGGACACCGGCAGTCTTCGGCTGGAGCGATGGCGGTATCGTGGCATTGCTTGCGGAGATACGCCACCCCGGACTGTTCTCGGCTATCGCTGTCAGTGGGGCGAACATCACACCCGAAGGCATCACGGGCTTCGAGGAGATGCGCCGTGCCATGACCACCGACTCGCTCGGCAACCCCGTCACACTTGCGCCGCTGATGCAGATGATGCTCACCGAACCGCATATCTCGCCCGCGGAGTTGGGTACTATCGCCTGCCCCGCGCTCGTAGTGGCGGGCGAACACGACCTGATAGCCGAGGAGCATACACGCCTGATAGCGGGCAGTATTCCGCATAGTACCCTGCTCCTTCTCGCAGGCGAAGACCACGGCTCACACATCTGGCACAATCCGAAGATGGGCAACATTCTGATTGACTATTTTCGGCATAACCTACCGGAGCGGTAACCAACGCTCCAAATTTGCGGGGATGACGGTGTTTTGATACTGAAAATCCGCGGGGATGACGGTATTTCAATAGTAAAAATTTGCGGGGATGACGGATATGTTTGTGCAATTCGTTTATTTATAGTAACTTTGCACAAACAAAATAAGCACAACTATGGCAATACAGTTTTTTAGGCGTAAAGCGTACGACAAATTACTGGAATGGAAGCGTAGTAGTAACGGGCAGACGGCTCTCTTGATAGAGGGGGCGAGCCGTGTGGGAAACTCCACATTGGTAGAACATAAATCGGTAATAGTGTTTTTATGATACTATGAATCGTACTCCAAGCATACAACCGGTTGCTGGCAATACCTATCCCGATTTCAGCGAGGTATTGACAATGATACGCACCACACGTGATAATGTGTTGCGTATGGCGAATACCGCGCTTATTGACCTATATTGGAGACTCGGCGAGTATATCTCTCACAAACTTGCCAATGCCGAGTGGGGTGATGGCGTGGTTGAACAGTTGGCAATACATATAGAGCAGAATGCGCCGGACATCAAGGGATTCTCCAAAAAGAACCTGTGGCGTATGAAGCAATTTTACGAGACGTATGCTGCAAATATGCAATTTGTCTCACCACTGCTGAGACAAATTAGTTGGACGAACAATCTTTTGATAATCAGCCGTTGCCATTCGGAAGAAGAGCGGGAATTCTATCTCCGGAAATCCATAGATGAGCACTATTCTTCACGTGAACTCGACCGTCAAATCAGTAGTGCCCTGTTTGAGCGTACGATGCTTGATAAGCCAAAAGTCTCAGCAGTGCTGAGACAAATTGCGCCATCAGCCGAGCAGGTCTTTCGCGACCAATACGTGTTGGAGTTTATCGGTGCTGATGCCGACCGATTGGAGAATTCTATGCGCCTGTCGCTCATCAAACAGATGAAACGTGTGATATTGGAGTTGGGCAAAGATTTTATCTTTATCGACCAAGAATATCGTTTGCAAGTGGGCAATAGTGATTTCCGTATCGACCTGCTTTTCTATCATCGCGAACTGCAATGCCTTGTGGCTTTTGAGTTGAAGAACGAGCAGTTCAAGCCTGAACATTTGGGACAACTGAATTTCTACTTGGAGGCACTTGACCGTGATGTTAAGAAAGCCAAAGAGAACCCTAGTATCGGTGTTTTGCTGTGCAAAGACAAAGATGATGAGGTGGTGGAGTATGCCCTAAGTCGCAGTCTTTCACCCACTCTGGTGGCGGAATACCAACTATGCCTTCCCGACAAGAAAGTCCTCCGACAAAAAATGCGTGAGATATTCGAGAGTACAAAGGAATAAGTACTCTGCACGGTCTTTTCATTTGCATAAATGCAAAAGAATGTGTATCTTTGCAGCGGAAAGTTGAAAGACTCTCCGCAAAATAGATAAAATATCAACCAACTAAAACCAACTCCGCCTATGGCATAACCGCGCATCGGTAAGGCGATGCACCGACATACAGATATAGCGTTGTAAGCCTAACTTGATTTTCTGAAACTTCGACACTTTTAGAAAAATCATTGTGATTCAAGCACGGTTTATACACGCTCACGTTAGTAGCGTGAGTTTTCCGTGTATTTATTTGAATCACAAAGGTAGTCGAAGACCTCAGAAAATCAAATGATGCGAACGAAAGTTCACGCTTTATTTATGTCTATGCCTCACTAATGCACAATAGTGGAAGCCCCTACAAGCAAACGAATACAAACTAAAACATAAATACTATGGCAAAAACAACAAAAGAAGAACTCATTGAGTTGATTCAGACAACCGAGTTAAGTGATGACCTGCTGCAAAAGATAATGGATGTTATCGGTAGCAGCGAGCAAAAACACGCATCAGACAACACCGAAGAGCAGCCACAAGAAACATACGATGAACTGATGCATATTGCGATAGAGGGAAGCAGAAATATCAAATCGGGTATATCGCAATGGGCTGACCAAGCCGAGCAGATTGGCTTTTCGGTAAAAGAGAAGGTCGCCAATAGCAAGACATTCGATAAACTCACCACGCGATTGAAGTCTTTTGCAAGCAATATAGCAGCACAAATTTCAGAGACCGACACGGACGAATGTCTATCGCATCCTTTCTCGGTGGCGCGCGGCAAACAGGTACTATTCGCAGAAGGGAATCTGCACTACACTCCAGTGGAGCACCAATTGTGTTTTGCAGAACAGCAGTACGATACTTGTGCAGACGCAAATCTGAGTATGTCCGAATATAAGCAATATCAGGAAGAAGTGGATTTGTTCCCATTCTCTATCACGACCCGCCCCGTAACAGAAGAATACCCCTGGCGTGTCCTGACTGAAGAGGAATGGAAATACTTGTTTACAGGACGGGAACGCTACGGCAAATTTTTCAAATGCACCATTATCACCGACAACGGCGATGTAAAAGGTATTGTTCTGCTGCCCGATGACTGGGAGCCTGCAAAATGGCGAAAATTCTATTCGTGGGCACCGGATACGAGCAGCGACGCATGCAACAAGTACTATCTCACCCTCGAAGAATGGACGGCATTGGAATCCTTTGGCGCAGTATTCCTTTCTGAGACAAAATGGGAAGATTGCAATGCAGGAGCAACATGGGCAAAAGGAAATGCCATCGCCTATTGGGCGGCATCAAAGGACACAGCAGAACCCAAATTAGAGGGACTACACAAGGTGCTGCCGCAGATGCGCCAAGCACGTGCTTTGTACATCAGTACCGAATACAGTGGTGCCGCAATGCCCGAATATATCTGCGATTGGATGGCAAACAAAGGACTGCTGGCAGTGCGTCTGGTAAAAGATATCGAAGAGTAAAACAATAACAAAATAATATTATGGGTCTATTTAGAAAAAAAGAAGAACCGTCCACCAAAGTCGGACGAGTAAGGAAATGTCCGCAATGCGGGGCACCAGTCCCTGCTTCCAAGGTCGTGTGTCCTGAGTGCGGTTGGGAGTTTGATGACACCAACAACCGTGAGAGCGCATTGGAACGTCTGTCCAATGAACTGCAAAAAGCCAATGGATTCTTCTCGTCGCGAACCACGGAAGATGTCCTCTCTTCATTCCGTATTCCCAAATCGAAGGGCGATTTGTTGGAGGTTACGATGTTCTTCAAAGCAAAACTGTCAAGCGATAGCGAGTATGAACGTGAGTATCGCGCCAAGTATGAGGAGTGCATTATGAAGTGCAAGCAATACTATGCGCAGGATCCTGACTTTGCAAGGCTAATCAGTGAGCACGACAATATGGTTCGCCATAAAGCAAATTCCGCCTTTATCAAACGTATCTTTACTATCATTGGTGTTATCGTGGGAGTGTGCCTGCTGGCATTGGGTATTTGGAAAATCTCCTCTATTGTTTCCGCTAACAAGAAAACAGAACAGAAGAAATTAACCATAGAGCACAGCATTGCACTCAATGATGAAAATGCTATTATTCGGGCAATTGACAATACCAAGAAAATCGAAGATCCTCTTTCTGTCATAACCACATTGGTAAAGTCTAACTATCTTGATGCTGCCATCTATTTGTATGAAAACAGGACCGAGCATGTAAGTACGTATGATATGAAGTGGGAATATTCCTATGGAGATAAAGCAACGTTTACTAAATCTGCCACTAAAATCTTATATGACGCGCTAATCAATGCAGAGCGTATGGATGAAGCATGGGATTATCACGCATTGGACTATGATACACCTACATACGCAGGAAATTGCAATTGCTATTTCCAATATATGATGGACGTGGTGAACTACTATTGCAAACAAAATCGGAAGCAAGAAGCCAGACTATTCCTGAAGGAACACTTGATATGGTTCACCAATTATGTGGATAACGGTCGCTATGGTAAAGACTATTCTGATTTCACTTCTGCAAAAGTGAACCAACGAATAAGCAAGTACATAAATGAATTCTAACCCAATTATAATATAAGTAATCAAATTATAAACCATTAAAAACTGTAAAATTATGAGTTCTATTAACCTGAACAACCTATTTGAAGGCGTAAAGACCATTCTTGGAGAAAAAGAAGAGCCAAGCACCAAAGTCGGACGAGTAAGAAAATGCCCGCAATGTGGAGCAGCAGTACCCGCTTCCAAAGTAGTATGCCCCGAATGTGGTTGGGAATTTGATGATACTGCAGATAATAATAGTGCGATGGCTCGATACCGTGAGTCCTTGAAAGAATCGCATAAGTTTTTCTCTGCTGAAAGTGAGGAAGATGTAGTTAGTTCTTTCAATATCCCCAAGTCCAAAAATGATTTGATGAAGTTTACATTGTATTTCAAATCAAAACTGAGGGGGTATGACAGAAAGCCCAAAACATTATTCTACAGTCTCTTCCCGATGTTGTACAATCCAGATAAAGACTTGTATGAAGATGACTTGCAAATGAAAGATATGTATAAGGCAAGATATGAAGAATGTATAATGAAAATACAACAATTTTATGGAGATGACCCTGACTTTATGAGAATACTTGCAGACTACGAAAAACAAAAGGCAGAAGACGAAAAACGCATAAAGCAGAGAAGAATCTTTTTACTTTCGTGCATCGTGGCTGTGGCTATATTTCTACTCATAGCCATAATTGCAAGTTGCGTATAATATTTTCTGTACTAACGTAGTTATGGGCTTATTTAGTAGAAATACCGAGGGCGGTCTGATGGATGTCATCCGTTGCGACGAACCCGACTATCTGATATGGAAATGGCGTCCGCAGGGGCAGAGTGCCAATAGCACGAACAAGGAGAACTCCATTCGTTGGAATAGCAGTCTGCGTGTCAAAGACGGCGAAATAGCCATCTTTGTGTATCGCCAAAAGACGGGGGCAATGCAGGATGTTATTGTCGGTCCTTACGATGAGATACTCAAAACGGAGAACTTCCCCGTCTTGACCAACATCTTAGGACTGGCGTATGCGGGCGGTTCGCCTTTTCAAGCCGAGGTCTATTTTATCAATACGGCGGAGTTGATACAGATACCGTTCACCGTACCTTACTTCAGCGTCTTTGACCCGCGTTTTGACGATTTCTCATGCCCTGTTGCTGTGCGGGGACGGATTTCGTTCAGCATTGCTGACTATCAAGCGTTCATCAAACTGCACCGACTGATAAACTTCGACTTGGAGAAGTTCTCAGAACAAGTAACCGCCGGCATTAAAAAGTACGCCAAGAGTTTTATTGGCAATGCACCAAAACGCTATGGATTTCCTGTCGTGCAAATAGAACGCTACATCGCAGAACTCAGTGATGCTATGCAAACCGTGCTTGCCCCCGAGTTTCTGCAGGACTTCGGCGTAACGCTCAAACGTGTGGACTTGTCGGCAATTGATTGCGACAAAGAGTCGGAGGAGTACAAGAAACTCTACAAACTGACGGGTAAGCAAAAGAAGAAACAAGTAGTCTTTGAGACCGATTTGGGGATGGTACGCCAAGCCTTTGACACAAAGAATGACTTGGTGGACCAAAAACAACGGCAGAAAATAGAGCGTGAGGGTATCCGACAACAGCAACGCTTACAGAACGAAACGGAGCACTTGCAGGCGCATATCATTGATTCCCGTTTGGGCGGTTTCTTCCAAAAGATTGGCTTCGGACGTAGTGCCGCCAACAAGCAGATGGTTTCCGATGTGCTGACAGCCAAGGTGATGAACAATGCCACCCCTTCATCCAATAACACCAACGCAACTCCTAATGTGTCATTCTATGTGGCTGTCAATGGTGAGCAGAAGGGACCATTCGACTTCTCCACAATCAAACAAATGGTGCAAGCCGATATGCTCAATGCCGACACCTACGTTTGGAAAGAGGGTATGGCAGAATGGAAACACGCTGTCGATACTCCCGAACTCAAATCGTTGTTCAAGATTGTTCCACCTCCAATACCTACAAAATGAGAATAGACTGGATATATTTTGTTGCCTCACTATGCGTAGCCGCCATGTTGGCATGGGGCGGCTATGCCTTGGGGCAAACGCAGACCCAACAGATTTGCCTGTGTGCCACCGTCGCTGTTACGTGTACCATTGCCTTGTTGTTCCTGTTTGCATTCCGCTACGCGGACACCCGCAAAGGCACTATGGCAAAAGTCGCAATGGGTACCTACTTAAGCATAGATATTGTGATGAACTTTATCTACTCGTTCTTTGAGTTCTCCGTTGCGGGTTTCATCATACCGAATGTGCTTTTATTGGTACTATGCACGTTAATAGCCGTTGCTATCCAACGTCCCTGATGGCCTGTTGGTAAATTGTCTAACTTTATTGTAAAAAAGCGTATGTGTTTTTCAAGAAAGAAATTATCGCTTAAACAAAGGGCAAATCAAACGGTCAATAGCCTAATGTCCGTGTCAGAACTATCGTCTGTGGAATATACTGTCAAAAAGATAGTGAAAGCATCAGATATTCCGTTAATAAATATGGCAGGTTTCAAGGTTGATAAAATCGGAGACAGGAAAATCCTCTATACGTGTAAGGTGTATCTGAAAGCAGGGATTGACCTTAGCAAATACGACCCGTCGGAAACAGAAATTGACGAAGTGAATAAGACCATAACAATATCTCTGCCACACGCCAAACTAATCTCATACAATATGCCACACGAGGAACAGGCTGTTGTCTATGAGAAAGTGGATATGTTCCGTTCCGAGTTTACGGCTGAAGAACGTAACAACCTACTTATTCAGGCAGAAGACAACATCATTAGTGATATCACCAATATGGGCATACTGGAAGAAGCGGAGCGCAACATTATGGATTTCTTCAAGTTTCCGTTGAAGCAGTTAGGTTTTCAAATTGTTAATTTCAAATTTAAGGACTGATGGATGTAATTATATCTTGTATCATCGGCTGTGCGGTAGCAGGTGGTATTGTGGCTTTTGTATTGTTTAGGAAGAAACGACGTGGCAAACAATATGGAGGAATAGAACCCACGCAAAATGTGATTGTCTCTATCCGTGAGATAGCCGAACTGACTACAGCCTCATTCTTCTGTGAAACCATCGTGCTGGAGCAAAAACGCAAAAAGATTGCAGATAATGTAGTCGGAAATCTCATTTCCAAGATAGGCTCACAGACTGTAGAAGATTCGATTAGTGATGACCTGTGCCTTATCGCAAGCGGTGTAGTGCGTGCAGGCTATGACCTCAAGCAAATCAAAGCGGAAGACTTTCGATATATTGACGGAAAACTGACCTTTGCTCTTCCCCCTGTTCAAATTTTGGATGTCATTGTTAATCCGAAACGATGGACATACTACGTAGAGGAAGGGCATTGGACGGATGATGAGGTTAAAACGGCCAAATCAAAAGCCATACAGCGAATTACGGACGAAGCCATGAAAGCCAATCTGTTGGAACGCGCCTCAATCAACGGTAAAAAGCAGATACGTGCACTGTTCCTCGGTTTGGGTTACAAAGACATCGAAATCTTGCAACAACAGCCGACAAGTCAATGTGCCATTGCGGAAACAGTAGATACTACAAAGAATTTAGCAATAGAGTAATAGAATAATCAGCAAAGATAAATAAACATAGCATTATGCCTTACAAGTTTTCAGCCAGCCGTATCACGGGTGGCAACGTGGTTTTTCCCGACAAATTGGAGATAGACGACGAGAAAGTCACGTTTTACAAAGCACGCCTCATTGGCTACGCCACCACGGTTATCCAACGTAGCAGCATCGGCAGCATCTCGCTCAAGGCGGGACTGCTCTTTGCGGACATTATCATCGAGACCAATGGCGGACAAGTAACCGTCGCCAACGGCTTCACCCGCTCTGACGCCAAACAGATACAGCAACTCCTCAGCAAGTAGTAGTCAGTATCTATGCATACTTATTCATAACTGCCCACGGACAATGACAGCAGAATGAATGGTTAATGAGGTGGTTATTAGATATTTAGTTTATTCAGTAGCCCCACTATTCTTGCATATATCAAATGTTTATCGTAACTTTACAGCGATAAAAGTAATTAACTCGGAGGGTAATACTATGGATAATGTGTTGAATGCGGAATTTCTGCGAGACCTCAGTTACATCGCTGAAGACGAGAATCTAATGCGGAAACTTTCGGCGTATGCCCGTCGCTTGTTGGCAACGAAAGCGGATGAAACGCTTATGAGCAGAGAAGAGTTCATAAACCGCGTAAAGACCGCAGAAAAGGGGGCTACTTACACCATGCAACAAGGCGAATCGTTGGATGACTTGCTAAAACGAACGGTGCAATGAGATACACTGTTCAATTCAAGGAGCAAGCCCTCCGCGATGCGTTGAGATTACAGAAATCAGAACCGGCAGCGTATCGTAAACTGCGACAACTCATAGAAGAATTGGCAGAGCATCCATATTCAGGAACAGGCAAACCGGAGCGGTTGAAAGGTGATATAAATGGCTATTGGAGCAGACGTATCACACCCAAACATCGTTTGGTCTATAAGGTCTATGAGTCTGAAATTGTGGTTATGGTGCTAACTGCTTATGGTCACTATGATGATAAATAGGTAGTGGACTTGATAACTGCCTTTGCGCCTAAATAGAAATCTACAAACTCCGCAATAAAAAATCTTCAAACTTCACTTGTCCTACAATCACCGGACTGTCTGTTTCCAAAATACGAAATCAACAGAAGAAAGTTACGTTCTACAAGGCATGCCTCATCGGCTATGCCGCCACGGTTATCCAGCGTAGCAGCATTGGCAGTGTCTCGCTCAAGGCGGGACTGCTCTTTGCCGACATCATCATCGAGACCAACGGCTTCACCCGCTCTGACGCCAAACAGATACAGCAACTCCTCACCAAGTAGTCAAATAGGTATTATCTCTATGCACCGAACAATAGTTTGGTGCATAATTGTCTGCTACGGACAACTAATCGGCGATTTGTTGCATCTTTGCACTCGATAATGCAATTAATGGTCAATTCGCGGATAATTATATGTTTATCAATGTTTTAATGGTGATTTAATAGGGTTAATGGAGTCTTTCACCACTATGCATTAGTGATAAATTAACGGCAATTAACGGAAACCATACGACCCAATTCTATCGGAACAAATCATCCATGGTGACCACTTGCGGGAAGTCCCCCCAATAGCCGGTCTGCTTCAATCCAAACGTGGTAATAAGTGTGCTGATGATAGATTGTTTGCGAGAGAGGTAAGGGCGGAGCATTTCTTGGCGATGCATAAGCGTCAAGTGGTAGGCTTTATCCACTGTAAATTCATCACTATAGAATTTCATTTCGCACATATTGACCACATTGTCCTTGCGTTCAATGAGCATATCAATCTGTGTGCCTTCTTTTTGTTCATCACCAGAAGTTGTCCATGCCGATTGTGTGGTAGATATACCTTGAATACCCAACGCCTGCTTGATGGCTTGAATATGGTTCATACAAACCAACTCAAAAGCGAACCCGCGCCACGACACGATGGAAGCGTCCTCGGAATGTTGCTGCCAAAACTGCTCCGTATAGGCAGTACGGTTTCTAACGAAACGGAGATAGAACCAACAAAACGGATCAATCAGTTTGTAGTGCACATCGCGTTTGCTGCAGCCAAACGGCACATACTCTTCTGCAAAATTGCTACTGACCAAGGCTTGCAGTAGTTTGGAGAAATCGCCACTCGTTGGGATACCAGTCTTTTGAGAAATCTCAGTGCGGGTATAGCCTTTATGCCTCGTGGCCAATACTTCAATGATTCGTTTGGTAGCGTCCGGCTTGACAAAAATAGAACGGAACAAGCGTTCATACTCATCAGATAAGGGAGCCTTGTCCCGAAAGAGCAGGTTATCAATGTTTTGTGCGAAACTCTTATTCTGCTCCATATAGCCCATGTAGTATGGGATGCCGCCTAATATCATATAACTTTGCACAATGTCGTAGCGGGAAAATGGTATGTGCTTATCCGTATAGAAAGCCTCACATTCGGCTAAAGTGAACGGACGTAGATATATCTCGCGTGTCACACGCCCATACAGACCGCCATGGTTGTTAATGAGATTATTCAGTATCCACGAACTGGAACTGCCACATACCACCAGCATCAGATTGTGGCGTGCCGATGCCCAACCGTTCCAGAATCCTTCCAATGCGGTCACGAAGCCGCTGCGAGGGGTGTCCATCCATGGCAGTTCGTCAAGAAAGACTACTTGCCTGCTGCCGTCATCAATCGCCTGCAGGTGTGTCTCCAACATAAAGAATGCTTCCAACCATGATTTAGGGCAATGGCTTTTAGGCATACCTTGCATCAGCAGCGAGTAGTAGAATTGCTGCAATTGCTGTTTCATCCCATTCTGTTTTGTACCTTCCACAGGAGATAAGCCTGCGTGATGGAATGTAATCTTGCCCGCCAATGCCTCATTGATGAGGTATGTTTTCCCCACACGCCTGCGACCATACACCGCCACAAACTCCGCATTGCCGCTGTTGTACAGGCGATTGAATTCAGCCAATTCTTGTTGCCTACCTATTGTCATAATTGCATTTTATTTTTCCACGAACCACAACATTTCCACATTCGTGGAGGATTAAACTGCACAAATACGCTGCAAAAGTACATTTTTATTTTGATATGAACAAATAGAAGTCGGCGCATTTGTACTTTATTGCACAATTATCTCCTTGTTATATTTCTTCAATCGTATATTGTAAACTCCTAAACTGTTGATAAAATTATATATAATGAAATGTTTGTCAATGTTTTAATAAATAAGATAGCCATATTCAACATTAACGATTGGATACGGACATTTGGTATTGGAATCTTCATCGCGTATTGCATGAAGCCTTCGCCCGAACAAAAGCGGTCCTTGTAATGTGGCTGTACTGGTAATGCCTTGCTATATTCTTCATCTTTGGAAGTCTCTTGTCAAATTATAAACCTTCCGTACATGCATCGATACCTGCGTATAGGATAACCAGGACATACGTAGAACATACGTAGAACATAACCGATACATAAGCGAAACATAACCGATAGATATGAATACTTTCGTAATACTTTGACCATACTCATAAGCCACCCTTACCATATCTCACCACAGAGCAATGCGTGGAAATAGTAAAGGTCCATTAGCCCGGTAAAATAGAATACAGAAGTGGCAAAGTGGTATTGTTTCTTAGCCGGCGATGCCATCGCCCGCCTTGCCGAATTTTGTATACGGCTTATCTGTCTATAATTTACACCCTATAGCCGCACGATTCCACCAACACAAATGTCGGATGAACCAAATCAGTAGTTTATGTTATGCTGTTCGGCGCACCTTTCTCTTGTATAAATGCAAAAGAAAGTGTACTTTTGCAGCGCAAATAATAAGATATAGGCAAACAATAAATTATAACCGAATTATATGATAATTATATGTTTATGAAAAAGCAAATCGTATTCTTCTTTTCACTCGCCCTTCTCCTCAGCCCGTGCAAAGCAGAGGCGAACACCACTGACACCAAGGCGGTAGAGCCGGACATCTACATAACGGGGCACATCGACACCCTCATGTTGGAGTCCGACTATTTCGATTTCCCGCGCAAGGTTTTTGTCTATCTGCCCCCTCTCTATCCTTACTTCGATGCCACCGACTTTGATGTGGTTTATACCACGGACGCCCAGACCATGGAGCAGTTCTTCATGGCTTCTGCAATGCCCTCGTTCATGAATCAATCCAAATGGTTCATTGTCGTGGGTATATGCAGCCCGCAGACTATGTCGTACAGCCGTCAGGATGATTTCCTGCCCAATGACAGTGCCACCATCCGGAGTTACTACGGGCACGGCGGGCATTCCGAGGATTTGATGAACTTTGTCAAGCACGAACTGATGCCCTATATCCGCAGCCATTACCGGACTACGGAGCGCAGTCTGGGCATCGGACATTCGTTGGGGGCTTCTTTCATGATGCAATGTCTCATGAACGGCGACCTCTTTACGGACTATTTCTTCCTCTCTCCCAATCTGACCTTCGGCGAGGACAAGTTGCTGCTTGCCAAGCAGTTCTGCCATTACCGGTTTGATGAGAACAAGCGGTGCTATCTCTTTTTCAGCGATGCGGGAGAAGAGCGGCAGTCCCCGAGGTGGGAGGCATGGAAACCGGCACGTGAGATGGTCTATCAGTATCTTGACACCCGCCGACTGCCGAGCAACGTCGTATGGCAGAGGAAATCCTATCCGGATTACGACCATCTCACCTCCTACCCGTCGGCGCTTAATGATGCCTACCATGGCTGGTTCGACTATCTGGACGCTGTCAAAGCCTTGGCTGCGGGCGATACCACCGCGCTTTCCGGGCAAACCTACCGCAAGCATATCGAGATTGTGGTGAAGGATGCCAAGCAGGAGGTGTACATCACAGGCAACCAACCCTCTTTGGGTATGTGGAACCCGGGTTTAATCAAGTTGGAGCACGTCAATGATTCTGTCCGTGCCATTGATGTTGATTTGCATTTGCCGGCGTTGTTCAAATTCACGCTGGGTAGTTGGAAATACGATGCCGTCTTTGCCAATTCCCTCTATGGCGGTAATCTCGAAATCAACAACACCGCCCGCCCAACCTACCGTTATATCCTCACTGACTGGACTGACACGGAAAACTGACAAGGGTGTTGGAATACACTGACTAACAGGACAATGGCACTGGGCGGCACGTGGATACCTATCCGCTGTATGCACTCTCGCAAATAAAATGTTGGTGATTGCCAAGTGGAGTAATTGATGGTCATTAGCGGAGTGGAATTTATGGTTAATTCGCTTATAATTGTATGTTTATCAATGATTTAATAGGCTGTATAGGTTTCTGTATTCAACATTGACGATATACCGGCTGTGATTAGCGGATAATAATGCCTGTTGTGCGCAGCATGTGCACAACAGGTTTTGTTTTTTTTGAAAAAGAAATGGAGAAAACGGCGAAAAATGGCATTTTTCGTACCATTGAGTACCAATAATTTACAAAGAAAATGCAAAAATAATGCGTAAAAATTTGGATTTTTGGCGATTTTGTATTATCTTTGTATGGAAATAAGGAATGTGGCCGGGCTGAAATGATGTGCCTGATAAGGCTTATAAATCCATAACCGCCCCACGACCGACTCCCTATAGACCCGCGATAGACCCGCGACAAATTTCCGAATCAGTATAATAACTTCAGCAACCCATAAGATAACTTCATCAATATGAAACATCTCAACCTCTTTATCCTCTGTGCACTCCTTGCAGGGTGCAGTATGAACGAACTGGGCAAGTCCTCCAAGACGGTTACGGAACTTGCGCCTGACTTCTACAGCATGACCGTTACGGGCGATGCAGGCTTCGACCTCTTCCTCGCGCAGGGTGGTGCTTCGTCTGCCGACGAACTCGGTGTGTTCCTTGGCGACTATCTCTCGGCAGGTCCTTACGGCGAACTCAAGTGCAAGCCCCGCATGGGCGACATCGCGTGCAGTGCACTGCGTGCCAAGACTGCCGACAGTACCACCATTGTGGGGCGCAACTTCGATTGGGAGAACTGCCAAGCCATAGTCATTCGTTGCCTGCCCGACAACGGCTATGCGTCCGTCTCCACGGCAAACCTCGACTTCCTCGGTTTCGGTGACGACTACAAGCCCGAGGGTATGATTAACCGCTTCAAGGCAGTGGCGGGCGTGTATGTGCCTATGGACGGCATCAATGAGAAAGGGCTTGTGGTGGCGGACCTCATGGCGGGTGACAACGAGGTTACCAACCAGACCTGTGACACCTTGCCCGACCTCACCACCACAACGGCTATCCGTCTGCTGCTCAACCGTGCTGCCGATGTGCAGGAAGCCATTACGCTGCTCCGCCGGTACAATATGCACTCCGACATCGGCACGGCGCACCACCTCTTTGTTGCCGATGCCACGGGCAACTCGGTATGTGTGGAATGGGCGGACAATCAGATGTACGTCACGGAGACCAACGTGCTCAACAACCACTACCTCTGTGCCGCCAAACAGGGCATCACGAGCGGCGAGGAGTCCAACCGCCACGAGGCAATCCTCCTGCGATGGTACAATGAAAACAACGGTATTCTCACCACCGCACAGATGGCGGACGCGCTTTCCGAAGCACAGTCCCTGCCCAACGGCACCTACGGCGGCACGCAATGGTCTGTGGTCTATGACCTCCACACCTGCTCCGCCACCTACTACTGGCAACGCACCTTCACCAAGTCCTACCCGTTCCAAATCAAAGTAGCAAAGTAAGAGCACCTGAAAGAGATATATCAAAGTGCTGAAATACAGCAAAATCGAACTATTCGAAAAATTCGAGTAGTTCAAACTAAAGTCAAACGACTACTGGGGAACTAAATGTAATAATTCATTCTATGCGACTTCATTATATTGATAACATTCGTTGGGTCACCATCTTGCTGGTGATGCTGTTTCATGTGTTCTATTACTACTGCGCCTGTTGTGCGGGGTCAGGGATAGGCGGATTCAGCGACTGTCAGCCGCAGGACGCGGTGGTGTATCTGCTCTATCCGTGGTTGATGCCGCTGCTGTTTGTGGTGGCAGGTATGAGTGCGCGGTATGCACTCGGCAAATACGACTACCGCACGTTCTTCCGCAATCGCACACGCAAACTGCTGGTGCCAGCCACTATCGGGCTGTTTGTCTTTCAGTGGCTGTCAGGGTATGCTGGTATGCTGACTATGAACTACCACTACCACGCCGACATGGGCGCAGGGCAACCTTGGTGGGTGATGTACATCATGTTTGCGCTTACGGGCGGTGGCGGATTGTGGTTCATTCAGTTGCTGTGGCTGTTCTCGTTGCTCACCATTCCTTTGCATTGGGTGGAGCGGAAACTGCACATCACCTATCCGCAAGAGCCGTCCGAGCATACGTCGCACCCTGTGTGCCGTGATGTGCTGATAGGGCTGCTGATAGTGTTCTTTGGCGTGATGCTCTATTGGGGCGACCAAACGGTGATGGACGGCAACGGCACTATGCAAGACCCTGCATCGTTGGCGAATGTGTACCGCCCGTTGTATTATATCGTGGCATATCTGTTCGGGTATTATGTCTTTGTGCGCAAGGATGTGCAAGAGTGGCTCAGCCGGTATGGTCTGCTGACTATTCCCGCTGCCTTGGCGTGCGGGATATGGCTCACTGTCACCACTTTCGGTCAGGACGCCTATTCGGCTGCTTACCTGCGCAGTGTGGACAACAATCTCTATGCGTGGCTTGCCATACTGGCAATGTTCGGCGGTTTCAAACGTTGGTTAGACCGTCCTGTTGCGTGGTCTATTCCATGCATAGGAAAGAGGGAAACGTGGGCTGTTGTGCCTGCTAAAATATCGTATGGGTTGTATATCTTGCAGTTTGTAGTGTGTATGAGTGTGGGCTATGTGCTGCGTGTCCATACCATGCTCCCGCCATGGGCGATGTATGTGCTGCTCTTTGTGGCAATGTTCGCACTCACTCCCGCTTTGTATGCCGTCATTCACCGCATACCTGTGCTGCGCTGGTGCGTATTGGGAGAGAAATGAGGTTATTAACGAAACAGATTTTCGTGGCTAATTCGTGGAGAATTATATGTTTATCAATGCTTTAATGGACATTAGTGGATGACAAATGTCTCTTGAACGGAGCAACTATGGAAACAAAAACGAAATCCAACATTGTCCGTGGAGCAAACATCATTCTTCGCCCATGGCTCGACACCGATGCTGAAACCTTATACCGCTTGGCCTCCGATCCCGATGTGGGGACGCGTGCCGGTTGGGCTCCGCACCGGTCGGTGGAAGAGAGCCTGTCAGTTATCCGCAATGTGTTCCGCAACGACACTACATGGGCTATTGTCCTGCCGGACAGCGACGGTACGCCTGTGGGTGCCATTGGCTACGGACCGTCCTGCGATTGCAACCTGCCTGCTTTGCCTGACGAACCCATGGTGGGCTATTGGGTAGGCAGCCCTTTTGGAACAGGGGTATCTGTACCGAGGCGTTGCGAACAATGATAGCGCAGATACGTGAGCAGAACGCCCGCTGTCTTGCTATTCGTGCAGCGGGACATATAGAGAACCACCTCCCCTTGCAGGAACAGCACCTTATCCCCTCGCTTATCAGCGGGCATTATGTGGATAACCCTGCTTCAGGTCGTGTAATGGAGAAATGCGGCTTTGTGCCTACAGGCGACATCTGCTACGATCCCGCCCTGTATGGCGACCCCGCCCGCCCCATTCGTGTCCTCCGTCTCCGACTCTAATGCCCGATTTATTGGTCTGTCACTTTCAATCGTTCACAAGCCCAATCAGACAAGGAATGTCTCTACGCCACGCCGCAAGGGTACTTAGTCACTATCAGACGATCCAATGCCTTTGCAACCGACGAAGCCATCTTCTTCTATCACAAGGAGAAAGAGACTCTCCCTACGCAGATATTCTCCGAATAGGGAGGAGCCTGTAATAGTCCAGTATGGCTTTTAGAACAGAACTTTCTTGCCATTTATGATGTACACACCATGGATGGTGGAAACATCAGTAGTTCCTACATATTGACCATCAATGGTATAGACAGAAACAGGTTGGTTGGTCAATGCAGATTGGTCAATTACGACCTCATCCACCGGTGTGGTCTGTTGTGTGCCAGTGCCCGTGGTTGCTTTGGCCTTGAGGGTGTAGCCGTTGGTGATGATGGTGCCGTTGTTGGCCAATTTGTTGACATACGCATTGGCAGTCAGCACCCACACAGCACCTTCATTGACGGTTACGTTTGCCGAGGAAGCGTTGTTGTCGGTGTCCACAGCCCCATTCCACGTTACGTTATCGCCCACAGTGACGGTAGCATTGCTATACGAGTCGACATCCACGTTGCCAGTGTACGACCATGCGTCTTGAGTGGTCAGTAGCACCAGATTGCCCGTGCCGCCGTAGGTACTCCATTGGGTGTTGTAGTCCACATACAGGAGCATATTACTTGCCACGCTGAGTGTAACATCGGTCAGGGTGAGTGTGCCTGTGTTCAGCGTCGGCACCTCGCATAATGGTGCGTTGGCATTGGTGACGGTGAGGGAATATCCGGACACCGTGATGGCAACATTTGCGCAAATCGGAAAAAAGCAGTAACTTTGCGCCTGAATTGTAAGCAACCGAAGGTTTGATATGTACCAACGGAAGCGTTCCTGATTGCAAGCGGGAGAACGGCTGTAGGTGTCTGAAGATTCACAGGATAAAGAAATAAACTATAGCCGAATGAAAAGGTTAACTGCGACTATTTTGTCGATGTCCGTACTGACCGTGATGGCAGGTGCGGCGATTGCTCCGGCATTGGATATTATCGGGGCGCATTTCTCTCAAGCGGGTGTTAATGAGATGACTATCAAACTGATAGTTTCTTTGCCTGCGTTGTTCATCATTCTAACCAATCTGTTTTTCCACTCTATCAGTCAGCGGCTGACCACGCGAACAATCGCCTTGATTGGTCTCACGGTGTATGTCCTGTCGGGCGCAGGGTGCTATTTTGCGTCTGACATCGTATGGCTCTTGTGCCTGCGTGCATTGCTGGGTGTGAGTGTCGGGCTGCTGATGCCGCTGTCCACAGGGTTGTTGGCGTACTATTTTGCGCCGGAAGAACAGGCAGGGCTAATGGGATTGTCTGCCGCCATGAACCAGTTGGGAGGCGTAGTGGCCACCGCCATTGCAGGCGTGTTGGCAGCATCGTGCGGGTGGAAGTATGCGTTCTTGGTCTATCTGATGGGCATACCCGCTATGGCATTGGTGGTCGCTTTTCTGCCTGCCGAGCGGATTGGGGACAAGAGCAAACGGGGAAAAACGTTTTCGCTCAAGAGTCTGCTGAAGTTTCACCCAAGTGTGGTGGGTATGTGGCTTCTGATGATGATATTCTTTATCTTTCCTACCAATTTTGCCCAAATGGCGAGTCAAGACACATACCTTGGGCAGCACCATGGTATGGTAACGGGTATTATGGTAGGATTGGATATGGTGGCACTGCTGATGGGGCTGCTGTTCGGTCAGTTGATGAGGTGTTTCAGGCTGAGTATCAAATACTTTTGCCCTATGTTGTTTTTGTGTGGCTATGGCTGCTATTGTGTGTCAATGTCTCTGCCGATGTTGATTGTCGGAAGTGCATTGGCGGGCATGGCAACGGGTGTGGGCGTGCCGTATCTGAATACGATTGCGAGTATCAAAGGCGGTAAGACAGCAGCCGCCACGGTGATGCCATTGTTGTCTGCAGCATTGTATTTGGGGCAGTTTGTGTCACCGCTGATTGTAACCCCTTTGGCAAAATGGTGGTTCCCGGATATGCCCCAAGGGGCTTTTATGGTAGGGTGCATATTGAGTGGAGTGATGTTGCTGCAAGTGGCAACGACACGCAAATTCCAGTCCTTGCCGCCTAAGCAATAGTAATTACACCCCAAATGAAGGCTGCCTAAACTTGTCGACAGTCTCCACAAATCGGTATTATATGGTGGTCAGAGGATGGCTACAGAACCATTGGACAAGGCACTTAGTCCTTTGTGATGACTTTGGGATAGTTATTTAGAGTTGTCCGAACCCATTATTTCTACCCAATAATCAAATCATTCAGTGAATACAGAAAATAACGGTCGTTTCGCTGTAGGGCGGGATTTGCATAATCCGATAAAAAGCCTTACCTTTGCGGCGAGAATACAACGGATAATGTATATGCCAACCATTGACACATATCGTTTTAACAGCGGAGCGGAGCCTTCCGATGAAATACTTGACGCACTGATGCGCGAAGTGGCTAAAGAGGCAAAAGACCAATATGCAACTGCACATACGGCATTTTTTGAGCGAATCTATATGATGTCTCATTGATGAATCGTCCGATTCTCATAGTTATTGCAGGTCCCAATGGTTCAGGGAAGACCTCTACCACCCGGCAACTCATTCGACACGAATGGGCAGAGACGTGTGAGTACATCAATCCTGATGATATTGCTCAGCAGTTATTTGGTGATTGGAATAATCAAGATGCTGTCCTCAAAGCCGCACAATATGCTGAACAGCGGCGCAATACATTATTGCAAGAACATAAAAATCTGATATTTGAGACGGTCTTGTCCAGTCAGAGCAAGGTGGATTATATTCACAGGGCAAAAGAGGAGGGGTATTTTATCCGTCTGTTCTTCATCAGCACCTCCTCACCTGCCATTAATGCCTCTCGCGTAGCCAAACGTGTGATGGAGGGCGGACATGATGTGCCAATTACGAAAATTATCTCCCGTTATATGAGCTCAATCAATAACGCACGCATATTGTCACACATAGTGGACAGAGCCTATTTCTATGACAACTCTGTAGAAGACCACGAGGCAAAACTCCTTTTCCGAACTACCAATGGCGCAGTAGAGAAGATATATACCGACGTCATCCCTGAATGGGCAATGGTGATATTGCAGGATATTGGAAAAGAGTAAGATATTTCTGTGCTTAATGTGCAACAAACAAAAAGATACGATTCTGCATACACAGAAAATAACGGTCGTTTCGCTGAAAAAGCATTGCATATCCTGCTAATAAACAGTACCTTTGCAATCGTAATTGAACAGACCGATGAAACCCGTTTCCAAGCGTATCATTCCCTACCTGTGGTGGCTGCCGTTTCTGCTGATACCGGTTGCTTACTCTGCCGTTGTGCTATGCCGTAGCGGTTGGCACGAGGCAGGGGTGGCTTTGTGGAACTGGCTGTGCTTTATGTTGCCGTTCCTGTTGGTGTTCCTCATTCACGAGGTACTGCTGATGCGGGGATTGCTGATGCGGGGCAAGGTAGCCGCGTATATTGTGGGATTGGCAGTCCTGCTCGGTGCCTTTGGCGGCATTGAGTACTGGCGCAACAAAGACTCTATGGCAGCACATCCGATGCCTCAGGAACATCATACACCGCGCGATGGTGGATATGGAAAACCATCCGGACAAAGACCTCCGCAGCCAGAAAGACCACACCCGGAAAGGCGTACCACGGTGAGCGATGCTCACGGACCGAACCCTATAGTGATGGACTTCACGCTGGTCATACTGATTATCGGGGCAAACCTGTCGGTGTATATGTTCGCACGCTATGAGCGCGAGAAAGAGCGCAACACCGCCCTTGAGAACCAACGTCTGCAACAGGAATTGCAACTGCTGAAAGCCCAAATCAACCCGCATTTCTTCATGAATGTGCTCAATAATATCCACGGTATGGTGGATATCAACCCTACGGTGGCACAAGAGATGATAATCCAACTGTCGCAACTGATGCGCTATGTTCTGTACGACGGTACCAAAGAACGCATTGCACTTGACAAAGAGGTGTCGTTTCTGCAGAACTACATCCGCCTGATGGAACAACGGTACTCCGCCAAACGGCTGGCGGTAGAGTGTGAGATGCCTACCGATGAGACCGAACACCTGTACATAGCCCCCTTGCTGTTTATCGTCATCATTGAGAATGCCTTCAAACACGGCATCTGCTACGGGCGGCAGTCGCATTTCCGTTTCCGTCTGTCGGTAGAGACCGAAGTGCAGCACGTAACGCTCTACTGCTCCAACACCCGCAGCGAAGTACCCGACAGCAACGCCACAGGAGGTATCGGGCTGACCAATATCAAGAGGCGGTTGCCTATACTCTTTGGCGACAACTACACGCTGCAGGTGGACGCGCATGACGACCTGTATGTGGTAACCCTTTCAATTCCTTATACGTATGAATAGCCCCCTCCGTTGTTTGGTGCTGGACGATGAACCGATGGCACTGGAGAAGATGCAGGCTTATATCAGCCGCGTGCCCTACTTGTCGCTTATGGCGTTGTGCGAGTCGCCCGTGGAGGCTTTGCCGTTGGTGAGCGAGGCAGATGTTATCTTCACCGACATCAATATGCCCGAAATCAACGGATTAGACTTCATCGCCGCTCTCCCAAGCCCGCCATTGGTGGTGTTTACTACCGCTTACGCAGAGCATGCACTGCAGGGCTTTCGACTGCAAGCCCTTGACTATTTGCTCAAGCCGTTTGACTTTGCCGCATTCAGCCGTGCGGCTGAACGTGTGCGCGCACAATATGAACTGCTGCACCCCACCCAAAAGGAGTTGCTGTACGTGAAAGTGGATTACAGGCACGTGCCTATAGAGTTGGACAATATATTGTATATCAAAGGAATGAGCGAGTATGTACAGATATACTTGCGCACCGGCAAGCCGCTGATAGTCCATGGGGGAATGCAGCAGATGGCAGAGCGTCTGCCGCAGCAGTTTCTGCAGGTACACAGGTCGTATATCGTGAATATGTACCTTGTCAGCGAAGTCGCTCGCGGGGTAGTGCGCATGCTTGATGAGACAGAGATACCGATAGGCGATACCTATAAACAGAACGTGGCAGAGTTTCTACAGAAACACAGAATATAACTTTCAGAACTATCTTTACGCAACGGTTACACGGGGTCGATAGCCTGCGCAATAGAGTTGGCTATTTCGGACATCTCATCGGTGGAGAGTTGCAACTTCGGGTTGGTAAAAAGCATATCCTTTTCCGAGTTCATTGGTACCAGATGAATGTGCACGTGGTTCACCTCCATACCCAATACGGCTACACCCACACGATTGCAATCAGAGGCTTGCTTGATACCAATGGCTACACGTTTGGCAAACACCATCATATCTGCCAACGTTTTGTCGTCAAGGTCAAAGATGTAATCCGCTTCGGGTTCCGGAAGTTTCGGAACAACCAGCGTGTGCCCTTTTTGCAACGGATTGATGTCCAGGAATGCATAGAAACGGTCGTCCTCAGCCACCTTGTAACTGGGGATTTCGCCGTTGATTATCTTTGTGAAAAGAGTCATATCTATTTACGATTTACAGATTTACGATTTGTAAATTTAGATACTGATTTCCAATATCTTGAACTCCAAAGTGCCGGCAGGAACACTCACCTTGGCTATCTCGCCTACTTTCTTGCCCATCAAGCCTTTGGCGATAGGTGTAGTGGTAGAAATCTTGCCTTCAAGGATGTTGGCTTCGCTCTCGGTAACCAATTGATATACTTTCTCTTGTTTGGTCTTGAGGTTCTGCACACGCACCTTGGTCAGGATTTGCACTTCATCTGTCTTGATGCTTTTCTCGTCGATAATACGTGCGTCCATGATTTTGGCTTTGAGCATCGCGATACGACTTTCCAGTACGCCCTGCTCCTCTTTGGCTGCATCGTACTCTGCATTCTCACTCAAGTCCCCCTTGTCGCGTGCCTCTGCTATAGCGGCAATCACGCGGGGGCGCTCCACAGACTCCAATTGTTGGAGTTCATCTTTCAGTTTTTGAAGACCGTCAGCGGTCATGTAAGTTGTTGCCATATCTTTTAATTATATTTACGATTAAAAATTTCACTCGCAAGGAAAGCCTTGCGAGCGTCTTCGGGGTTGCTCCAATCAATCAGCAACTCATTGTCGGTATTTTTTCGTTCTGCATTATCCATACCACAGCAAATTGCAAACTTCCATAATTTTGGCTGTTTTTAGTTTAAGAAACAACGAGAAACTTCCCAGCCTCCCGTTGCCATTAAACCTAAACCTTAACTATGAAAATTTATTGTTTTCGGCTGCAAAGGTACACTTTTTTTTTCTGTCGTACAAATTTTTCCATTAAAAAATTACTTTTGTGCTGAAATGCGGCACAAAGATAATACGAGAATGGGCATTTTGCAAGGACGGCTGTCCATAAAATATATGAGCGTATGGACAGCCGTCCATATTCTGCATATATCTGATTGACTTATAACGAACTAAATGTGTTATCTAAAATGAAAGAATTGTTACTTTCTGCGTTATTGGGGTATTAATACTTTCATTGTTTTTACCCAATCCGGATACAAAGGTACAACAAAAATCGCTGATTTGTTGTCCGTAGCAGACAATTTTATCAGTAAGCAAACTGATTACAGACCAAATTACTCCCAACTCGGCAAGAGACACTACAACCCGATATGCATCACGGCTTGTTCCAGTGTGTCGCGGTTGCCAATGGCGCGGTTGCGCATCTGAGTGCGGTAGTTGTACACGGTCTTTACGGAGAGACGCAGGAAATGGGCTATATCTTCCGAGTCGGTGATGCCCAAACGGATAAGGGCAAAGATACGCAGTTCGGTGGAGAGATACCGCTGTTGTGGCAGAGGGAATTGCTCTTCGGGGCGAAGAAGTGCATTGAAATCCGTGACGAAATGCGGAAAAAGGGACAGAAATGTCTCATCAAAATGGCGGTAAAACTCGCGCAACGTGCGGTCGATAACCTCGGTGGATTTGATGATTTGGAAGAGGTTTTTGGGTTGGTCGGACAGCGAGGCACGCAAGAGGGTCTTGTGGTATTGCGACATGGTCTCGATGATGTGCGAACATTCTGTCATATAGCGTGTTACGTATGCATCACGGATACGGTTCGAGTCCTGCAGTTGGGCATTGGTGACGGAGAGACGTTGGTTAATGTCCTGCAATTGGGTGTTGAGAAGCGAGAGTTGTCGGTTCACGGCACGCCAACGGGTCATAATCATCATAAGTACAAACGACACCAATACTAGAATGCTGGCGGCTATACCCAATGAGATAATGAGGATATGCTGTTTGTGCTGTTGTTCCTGTATCTTCTGGCGGTAGGTATTGAGTATCAACGGCATATCACCTGCCATCTCAACGGTGCGCAGACGCGCTTTGCTTTGGTCGGCGTCCTGTATGCAGCAGTTCATATATTGGTAGGCACGTTCCACATCGCCCTTGCGGAAGAGTATGAGTGCCACTTCGCGCAGCGAGGCATGCTCCATAACGCCGTGTTGCATATCGCATAGCGCGGACTGTGCAAAGTACAATAACGCGGAATCTTGCATTACGGGGTTGTTTGTACTCCAATAGAGACGCTGGTAGCAAGAGCCGAGCGTATTGGCAAGATAGCGGATATAGTTGGATGTGTCAGGGAGTTGGTTGTAAACGGGCAGAAGCAGGTTCAGGGCTTCGCGGGGTGAGTCTTCTATGCGTATCAGGGCAGACTCTTGGGCATACCAGACGGGGTTGGTCTCGGTCTGCAGGATACATGCCCGCAGCGGCAGTATTTGTTGGCGGGCTATATCCCGTTCCGCCTGCACGGTAGTGAACTCTGCCTGCCATATATAGGTGAGGTTGAGGGCTTTGTAGTATGGATTGGCAACTTCCGGCAGGATATGGTCTCGCATAGGAAGCAGTTGCTCCAACGCTAAACGATAGTTGCCCGCCATTGCCATACACTGTGCACGGCTGATGGTGGAACGCAGTATGGCTGCAGCATCCATATAGTGCCTGGCCAAAATTAGGCTCTGCTCTGCATAGAAAAGCGCGGAGTCATTGTCAAAACCCTCGTAAGCAGTATAGAGTTGGCGGGCAAAGTAGTACTTTTTCTTGCCCTCTGCCACATTGTAGAAAGCGGTAGTTGCTGCAATACGTTGCTCACGGGCATGGATGTATTGCTGACGGTTGACAACAGCGGTGTCTAACTGAAACAGGATGGAAAGCAATAGTAGCATGGTATTATCACGATGGGTTAACGGCTGCAAAGATAATATATTTGTATCAAATATGCAAACAAACATTATATATTAGGTATAAGAATAACTCCCAAAACAGAGAATATACAAAATACTATTTCGTTGATTACAAATAATATAGCAAATATATCCAACTCCCAAAACAATCCTCGCTATTGTGAGCGTACTTTATAAGCACTAATTTTGCAGCGTTGAATTTGAATAGTATATCATGAAAGCAGTAGTATCAAATACGGATATAGTCATTACCCCCTCGATAACTTGCTGGCTATCAGTGCATTGTGCTTATTATATACACTATATTCAGTGTGCGGAGTGCTCTTGCGCCCCGCCCTTTGTGTATGTCCGTTAGGTATATGCAGGGGCTTTGGTGTGGATATAGAGTGTTGATATAAATAGAATTAACTAAATTAAAAACAACTAATTTATAATGCGTATGAAAACGAAACTTTACGTCTTGATGGTTGCAGCCCTGTTGGCGTGCAACGTGTTTGTAGCCC
>ERZ808274.302-NODE-302-length-27240-cov-21.355711_pt1 | contig 27240 bp, 17 predicted proteins | sample MGYA00521277_ERZ808274 | MGnify/ENA primary metagenome ERZ808274 (study PRJEB31516, sample SAMN03275597) | gut metagenome | biome: mammalia-associated habitat; material: feces | host: Papio cynocephalus | place: Kenya | collected 2012-07-28 ... | reverse complement strand
ACGCTAGCTAGTAGCATTGCTAATCTTATTAAGAATATTAAGGGAGAGAAGTAAATGTGGGTAATTTGTGGAGAAATTGTAGCCATCTGTCTTACGATTTTATCATACATTATAGGTAATTCTACATTTGATATTTCGGATGACAGTACTGTGTGGTTCGTTCTATTTTTAATTTACTCTTTTATTATGTGTTACGTGATGCATGTGTTATTTTATGGACCTAGAGATATGGAAGAAGATGAAGAATCAGAAGAAGAAAGAAGAAAGAGAGCAAGAGGACTTATGGAATATGATTCCTTTAGCGATGAGGTAAAAGAAAGACTCAATCGTATCGATGCGTCTAATAGATTTAATCCAAACGATTATAGTGAAAATTCTAATAGAAAAAAGGAGACTTATACTATGTCTGATTCGTTGGGAAACTCTAATCCCTTGTATAAACTATTTAAGTTTATATTCTTAATCGCTCCATTTGGATATGGTTTATTTATGTTATTTTCTGACCCTGATTGGGTCTACTATAGCGATAAAGAGTGGATTTATACACTTTTTAAAGTCTTAGTAATTGTAGATGCAATAATTCTTGTAGCATTAAGATTGCATTTTAAACAATTCCTCACCTTCTCTTTATCAATTGCAACGGTAGCTATGTGTGCAATGTCTTTAATAGTCATTTTAAGCTTTTCTGACAGTTTTGATTTTTCTTCTAGCTTTTGGAAATTTTTAGATGGCATTTTTTCTTTAATTAAACTTGTTTTATATATACAAATAAGAAAAGTAGAATCAGAATTAGAAAAGTAATTTTTCTTTAAGGTTGCCTAAATGTATACATTTTTGTTGACTTTTTAGGGTATTCTAATGATAATTCAAATAGAAGTGGCACTGCCGTGAAAAGCTCTAGGCGTGTTAACTTCAAGATGTTTAAATTTTAAAGTTGTCAACTGCCACAAAGCTTGATACTTCGCTAGTGGTGGTTGTTTTTTATGCTTATTCCAACTACAATTGATTTCTCATAAGGCATATTAAATAATTGACGTTTGAGAAGATTTGTGTTAAATAAAGATTGTAAGTCGACTTGGGAAGGAACCAAGCTGGGTTGCCAATTGGCAGTAGGCGAAAAGCCAAGAATCCTTTGCTCCTGGGGTCGACTAATTTTTTTTCTTTCTTTTTAATGTTTGGTTATGAATTTTCTCGAAACAATCTATATCTTTTTGAATTTCGCATACGATAAAATCTACTAGATCGGGAGAATAAGAATAAGATGGAGTATTATAATTCCTATGTGTATAACAGTACTTCTCATCATGCTTTAAATCATAAAAGCTGATGAACTCCTGTATATGACTCTTATTAACAGCTAGATCAATTCCTTGTTTGGCTATTCTTGACTTAACGTTTTTCAATATATTCATCATACTATACGGATGAGTTTGGTTTGGGTCTTGTAGCTGTTTTATAACCATAACACTACCTTCTGGTTCTTCTCCATTTTTTACATACCTAAAAGCTTGAACGCTTGAATCTTTGTTTTTCACAAGTCTCATATCTTGCCTTATAACGATGGCAAACTTATCGTTGTGATTTTCTTCTGCCATATTTTGAATTTTAGACTGATGTCTCAAAAGATTATCTACAACTATTTTTGAATACTTTGATTCAATCTCTCTCATTGATAACAAACTGTCTCCAACATAAAGATTGAGAAAATGTGTTGGTATAACTTTTGTTATATCAATGGAGTGAAAATCAATCATCTTGTTCGTGTAATTGTTTACACACGATTGAAAGAGAGGAACGTATATAAGTTCATATTCTTGCGTAATAAAGTGTGTACTTAAGTCTCTAAGTTCAATTATCTCCTCTAGGTTTTTCCTAAGAGGTGTCATGTCATTTGTAAAAACATGTTTAACACACCACGAAAGAGATTTTGTCCTTTCAAGATTGTCTTTAAAATATATCGCCTGTTCTCCTTCGTCTTTTATTATTTTGGCTTTTAACATAAGTTCCCAAGCATTGCAGATTAAAAAAGAAAAACTCTCAACCCTGTACTTAATTGTAGGTTTATTGTAAATCTCAATTGACATAATAAAAGCTTCTTGAGACTTATCTAAAAGTTGTTTATATAATTTCTCCTCATCATTATTCATTTTATTTATCCTCTCTTCTCCTTAAGTGGCTTAATCTCTTCTTCTTTATCATCATCTGAGAATATAGCGTCTCTGCTCTTTTCTAACTGTGCTAAAAGAATAGATGCTGTTCTGTGGTCGTAATCGTTCCTGACTCTTCCTCCACTGTGTCCCATAGAGAGAGCAAGCGTTGCTTCATCCATGTTGCCACGGCGATATGTTGCGTATGTGTGTCTGAGACAATACTGTGTGATATCCGATTCTAAACCATACTTGTTGCAAGTATTCCTAAGCTTCTTATTCGCTGTTGCTCCTTTTATCCATGAGTCTTTTTTCGCTCTATCTGATAGGAAGAGATAGTCGTCATCCTTTAAGTGAGCGTCTTTAATCATCTTTAATAATAGGTCAGCAGTAACAGTAGTAAGTAATCCTACCCGACTCTCCATTCCTTTTCCACTTGTTTTGACTCTATTCTTTGCCTTATGCTCTTCGGAACAAATAGTGTGAGATGTAAATACTCCTAGTCCTTGAGGTGTTGTGTATACATCACAAACTCTTAGTCCCTGAACTTCAGCTGGTCTAAATCCGGTGTCGTACATGACTGAGAAATATGCAGCATAAAGGATAGTCCCCCATACTTTTAATCTTTCTTTTTTTTCATTTGGGAAAAGGATTCTTTGTTCTGACAGAGAAAGGGGACGGCGCTCAAAAACTTTAATATCAGCAGGAATGAGAACTCCTCGTGCGGGATTTGTTTTGATATATGAGTATCTCACGGCGTCATCTAATATTTCTCTCAATGCCTGTAATGTCTTCTTAATAGAATTTCCTGACAGATTCTTCTTGGTTAACCCTTTCATCGATACCATCCAGTTTTCGATCATGACTTGTGTAATGGTATTTAAAGGAAAATGGGCAAAATGAGGCATGATATATTTATCTAAGTACCACTGATTTCTTTTATACCAACCTTCCCTATTTTCTCTTCTAAATTGCTTGTGTCTGTATCTTAAAGATTCTTTGTCTTCACGAATGAAAAAGTCTTTCGCAAAATCTTTAAAAAGAGGAACTTCTTCTATTTCTTGTCCTAGCATTGCTAAGTAGTGATCAGCGAACTTAATCGCTTCTACCATGTCTCTAGTCCCTGTACTGATTCTCTTATTAGGCATTATAGAAAAAATAACTTCAATGTTCCTGCCTGTTCTAACATTGAAGCGATAAGGTTTATTCGTCTTCATATCTCCATTTTGTCACAATTTTTAGGATAAAAAAGAGTAAAAAAGTGACAAGAGCGTGACAAAAAAACATTAAAAAAAATTAATAACTTATTGAATGTTAAGTAGATGCTAAATAAAACAACGTAGCCACCCGTGTCAGTCAGAATTGTTGCTATTTGTGCAATATCTGAACAAATAGACACAAGATAGACTCTTATTTTGTTCTTTTGTGTAATCTCTTGACATCTATAAGTGACAATGAGGTGACAACTTTTTTGACTGTTTTTATTGAAGGATGCTATACTATTTGTACCAGTGTAGTGCAACCTACAAAAAAATAATTTTATCACAAAGATGCCCTAGCTTTTGAAGAGGTGCTAGGGCGTTTTCTTTACAGTCAGTAGCAAGAGAAAGGCTAGATACCTAAGTGCCGTTTAAGAGTAATAATATCATTCTCTGAAAAAGAGATGTCTCCAATGAATTTTACGCTTTGTGTTACAGAGCCATATTTCTTTGCAGATTCAAGAAGCCTGTCTGTAAATCTGTTAGCGTCTATCATTCCATCTTCAGAGAGACAATTTACCATCTTTAAGAAGGCTCTCCCATCCTCCACATAGTTTTCAACAATGTCTCTAGTGAATGCTCCTGATAGCCATTTAGGAACTCCTTTGATTTTTGATATTATTTCGCTTTCTAGATATGCCGTTAGTCCGTCTATTGCTTGCTCTTGTGTTATCATCTTTCAATCCTTCTTTATTAAGTTGTTGTTCCTGATGCTGTGCCTGTGGAAGCTGTCCAACTGTTGTATCTCTGCATTGGCTCTGGGCATACATTAGTGATAGGTATAACTGTCTTAGTTAAGCTATTGAGGACTGCTATCTGATTCTGCATTACACTAATATTGCTAATCATCTGAGCATTGATAACTCCTTGTTCCGCTTTAAATGAGTTAACTGTTGCTTCAAGGGTTCTAATTTCATCCATGGAATGGTGGTTTTCTATTCTCAGGCGGAAGAGAAGTTTTTCTACTGCTTTCATCTTTTTCCTTTGCAGAGTCGACTGACTAACATTCAACGTGTCTGCTATGTATCTTATGTCATGATCTCTACAACAAGTCATAGCAATAATGTCTGTCTCGGTGTCGGTGAGGATTGCTTTTTGACAAATAGTTCTAAGGGAAGCTTCATCGATTTTTTTGAGGCAGGCTTTTAATAATAAACGCCGTTTCTCCACATGTCTTATTGTCCACCCGTTTTTATTTTGTGTTTAGTCTTTAAATGGTCACATTTTAGTCATATTCTGATTATTTCTGCTAATATAGAACAATATGTATCAATAAAAAAATGTGCCTTGCCCGTGAAGTTAAGCAAAGCACAAGAGGTTAAATTATGATAAGAATGGGTGATTACCATTCCCAACCGACAGTAGTCTGGACTGTCATGTTTTCCAAGCTCCACTGTAAGTTACTAATATTAGAGAGGTCGCCTAGCATATACTGAACTCCAACTTTGGTGATGAATCCTTTACCAAGCTTTAAACCCATATCACCGACAACTCCGTAATTGATACCTTTGTCTTTAAACCCAAAAGCAACACCTAAATCTGCAAAGAATCTAGTAGCGTTAACTTCCTTTTTAAGAGATTCAATTTGCTGATTCTGAGTAGCAATTAATGCATTGTTAAGCTCCTGATTTGATGCAACTTCTTCAACGGCGGTTGCTACTGCGTTAATCTTTTCAGCACCAATGATAAAGTTATTGCCTTTTAAGATCTTCAACGCTTCGTCTAAGTCTATCGATGTCTCTGTTGCTTCGCTCTGTGATGAGTTCTGAGAGTCTACTGAGGTCGATATCTGAGGCGCTTCCTCCTCCACTACCGGAGTTTCCTTTACTGCCTTTTTTGCCCCTGGTAATGCCCAGACACAACAAGATACCACCAATAAAACCACTAAAAATATACTTAATCTTTTTTCCCACATTTCACTTTCCTTCTTCAGTCTTGTCGGCCTTCACTTTCTTCTCCTTGAAAGTGATGCCGTAAATTCTTGAGAGTTCGTTCTTCGCGTTTTTTACTGCGTCAAAGAGTCCTCGTTCCATTGCTTCTTTGATTGTTAAAACCTGTCCTGCATAAGTGATAATAGGACGTGAAGTATCTTCTTCAGCCTTTGGGTCATCTCCCTTTGGATAGTATCTAGTGGTGTTTTCAAGTGACCACTGCAAGAGAGTACCACCCTTGTATTTGATAAATCTGCTACCAACAGCCATAAGAGTCATACCAACTAAAAGTGCTGCAAAGAACGATACCCATCCCCATGTATCAGCATATATGAGACCGATAACTCCAATGTCTGCGATGATATGATATATAGCTACTTGCCACATTTCAGCACTACAATCATCATAGTAAATATGAAAGATTACTCTACTAAGGCATGAACCTAAGATTGCACCAAAGAAAGACCACAACACAATGTAGCCAGGAAGATAATCAAAGACAAGGCCCGAAAGTAATCCAAAGAGCAATGCCATACCAAAAGATGAAAGAGCATATACAAGAGTCTTATTTTTTGTCATCTGCTTCATCTTTACTTCTCCTCCTTTGGAGTGAATCCTCTACGCTTAGTAAATGCGTGAACTGAGTCATAGCCAAAGATTGCTAGCATAGCAACAATAGCTCCGTTTCCTAAGCCGTATTCAAAGATTGATACATATACGGCCTTTGCTCCTTCGACATCTGTATGAGCCCAACCAAAGCTTGTACAAACTAAAAAAGATGCAAGCATTAACAAAAGTGGTGTTGGTGGAACCCATTTTGGAAGTGGAAGTTTCTTGAGCCAATATCCCACGATATTGAGAACAAACACCCATGGAATAAGTCTGTAATCGAATGCGTTTAATACATCCATAAGTAACTCCTCGCCAGTGAGTCGAAAGGTCTGAGGAAGGAAGAGCTTCAGTAAAGACATGACGAAAACTATCCCCTGGCTTGCAAAGTTAAGTATCATGTCTTTCTTCGTTTCTCTATTCTCTACCGACTGCATGAATCTATAGTAATGCAATTAGAAAATTTTTGTTGGTGGCTCTGTCGTTCTAAAAATGACAACTCATATAACCTTATTTATACTTATATCAAGTAATGTGAATTATTTTTTGGAGATGGACGTTTCGCCTTTATCTTGTCGTCCGTCTCCTTTTTTCTTTACTTTCTCTCTCCTATGAGCGCCTGAATACCTACATCCTGTATTGCTTGAAGCTCTCTAAGCCCTGAGTATGGTAAGCCTAGAGCTAGCATAAATGCGTCTGCTCCTTTGTCTAGTGCTTTAGTAAGAGCTTCTGTATCTTTCTCTCTTATAGCCTGTACTGTGTACTTTGTTGCTTCTGAGGCGTTAGCAATAAATGGGAATGGAGTAATCATATTGCTTGTATAACTAGGCTTTTCATCCGTAACGATATACTTAAAGATAGGATCTACAACATTAGAGAAGATAGGAATACTTTCAACTCCTTGAGATAATACAGAGTATCCAAACTTCATCCAGAACTTCTTTAACTTCTCGTCTTCGTCATCGTCATCATCAGGCTTAAATTCTCCATGTGCTAGAGCTAGTAATGAGCCTGCCATTGCATAACCTACTACCGTTCCTACAGCTTTTCTCCAATTCTTTTTTCTAAAGTCTTGTACTGTATCATAAGCTAGGTTATTCCATACAACGTTTAATGATGTTTGGAACTGCAACATGATATTTGTAAAGGCACTCTTATTCTTAAATAGTGGTGCTATCTCTGACTTATCACTCAAAGGCTGTGTTTCATAAACGTATTCATCAGCAATTGCAGATGCTGTTCTGATATTCTCTTCTGTCTCCCCTCCTAGTCTCTCTAATTCTTGGTCAAAGATTGCTTTCCAACCTGCAACTACGCTAAATTGGTCAGCAAACTCTAAGCCTTTAAGTCCAAACTCTAAGACCTTATTCCATCCTCTTTGTGCTTTGCTTAAACCTAGATTCTCTGCACTCTCTTTAATCTCGCCTGCTATAAGGTCAAAGTTTCTACTCTTCATAAATGGAGAGAGCTCAAATACTTTTTCACTTATATCTTTGTAATGAACTATCATCTGTAGAAGATTGCTAGCTAGTCTTATTGGTGATACTTTACCTAGGAATGCTGCAGGGGACGTTATCAGCTGATTAGTAATAGATGACAACTTGAACCCTAGATAAGCTGCGTAAATATTTCCTTTGGCGGCATTAAGAATATCTTTAGCAGGGTCTTGTTGTAGTGCTCCTGCGTCTGGGTTAGCTACTTCTTTAATATACTCGTCAAGGTTATCAAGCATTGTTTTACCGTATGTATTCTCAATTCTAGAACGCAACAGTTTAGCTTTATCTCCATCCACAAAGAGAGAGTTAAGCTGATTAATGTATTCTTGCATTGCTATAAAGTGCTCTTGTTTCTTTACGGATTCAGTCCATACCTTAAATAAATCATATTTAATAGCTTTCTGATGCAGTGGTGATATTGTCTTGTTTCTTTCTTTTGTAAAGCCTTTGTCTACTACACCTCTAGTTCCAGGTACTGTATTTAATAGATCATTCTTAATATCTTCCCCAGGGTCTTTGCCTAAGAAGTCTGTTCGATTAAGTGGAAGGTAATAATCTTCCTTCTTAATATCAACATTATAAATCTTTCTTGTAAGGTCAATAACTCTTTGGAAGTCAGAACTATTAAAGTCGCTTTCAATTGCTTTAACTAGATTGTAGATACCTTTGTCGCCCTCAATGACTGTTTTTGCAAGTGACAGAGCCTCGTTATATCTCCAGTCTCCTAGTTGTCTTATATCATCATTGACCTTGTTTTCTCTTGCTTCAATAAGAGATTTGCCTTGACCGATAATCACACTATCAGCACCCTTTTGGAATGTACTCTTTTCGTCAATTGATACAAATGTACCATACGCCAAAGCTTCTCTGTTTTCTTGACAGTACTGACTGAGATAGATATAAGCTAGTTCACTAGTCGTAAATGTTACTGTCCTACCATCCTCAAGGTTCATAGTCCATGTCTTATAAAGAGAGTCTGTATCTATATTATTAGCCTTAATCGTATCCTGTATGAGGTTAGCTCTCTTAGATAATGCTTTCATCTCCTCTGCTTGAAGTGTTCTCTTCTTTCTAATAAGCAAGTTATAGAAAGTTCCCTTCTCATTGTTATCAAGAATTTGAGCCTTTCTTGCCATATTGAGAGTCTGATACCATGCATTCCTTACTTTACCTGACTTAGTATTGAGTCTGTTCTTCTTATCTTCTGTACCTTCAAAACCATAGTCAGCAAAGTTCTTACTTTCCATGAGAGCGTTAGTTAACTCATTATAGATAATCTGAGTCTCTGCCTTCCTTTGAATAATTTCACTTCTTCTCTTATTGAGTCCTTCCTCTCTAAGGTGCTTTATATAGCGATATGTGTCTTCAACTTCGCTTAGAGTCATCTCGTCAAGAGAAGTCTTAGTAAGGCGCTCTATCTGTCTTTCTGTTAAAGTCTGAATAACTGGATCATCACTATTCTTTGTAAGCATAGCTTTGAGTTCTGCCACTGTATAAACCTTACCGTCAAGGGCTTTTATAGTACCTCTTCTAAATGCAGGGTCAATTAAGAGTTGCAATGCTTTAATCTGTCTAGCTTCTTCTCTCGCAATATTCGCACTAGGTGCTTTCATGATTTGCTTAATAAGTCTCTCTTTCTCACTTCTAATACGTCTAAGAGTCTCTCGCTCTTTCATGATTTCCATGTAGCGTTTTCTTGTCTCAACGATAGCTTCGTTTTTAGTCTGTCTGAGGTTTGATAATCTGACATTGTACTTATCTTTTAGCTTATCGATAGTCTCTTTAGTCTTAGCGTCTTTCCATGCGTTATAAAGATTCTGTAATCTCTTGATAGCTTCTTCTGGTGTAATCTCTTCGGCTTTCTGTAGCTCTTCAATTTTGGCTCTAGCGTCTTCGATTAATCCCTTGATTCTAGTTAAATCATCTTGTGTAACTGTGCTTGAACCTTTCTGCCACATTTTGAGAGCTTTCTGATACTGTGCTTCTCTTCTATTAAGCTCAGTCATTTTCTTGAGTAAATCGGCATGTACAAGAGTGTTAGATGTATCCATATTAGATGACTTAAGCTTATTCTCCATGCTCTTAACATTGCGTTCTAACTTTTCTTGTATTTCGTTCTTCTCTTTCTCTATCTCTAATAGTTGTTTCTGATAGTTTTGAGATTCATTACCTAGTTTTAGAATAGTCTTCTTATTCTCGTCTATGATGTACTTCTGACTCTCTTCAAGTGCTTTTGCTTCACTAAGTGCCGCCTCTGCCCTCTTTTCTGTGCGTTCGATATATCCTCTTAAATCAACGTCTTTAACGTCTCCTGTAAGGATTTTCTTTCTTATGTCTTTATCTTCAATGTATTGGATGTATTCTTTTCTCTTAGAGTATGAGAGATTATTCCAATCTCTTTCTGTTAAACCAATTTCAGATAAGACTCTTGCTTCGATAGAGTTCTCACCTGACCAAGATGTATTACCAGATGCTCTAGAATAAAGGTCCATATAAACATCAGGATTTGCACTGACTTGACCGGCTACAATTTTCCATGCCCTATCTGTAATCTTATCTAGATTACGGTACTGACTTCCTCTACTCTCATAGACTAGGTTCTGAATGAACTTACTCATATTCTTGAAGTTATTAAATGCCGACTCTCTTATAGTCTTTGCTTGATAACTCTCTTCGTTTACGGCCTCGTTATATTCAGCTCCATTATTATAGAAGAACTCATTATTAACTTCTCTAAGGGCCTTTAAAAACTCGATTGTGGCTTCCTTACTACCTTTGAGAATGTTAGCAAATTCGATAGCTCTTGCGTGAGAAGAAGTATCAAGGCTTCTAGAATGGTCTAGAGATAAGCCTTTAGGTAGGTCTGCGTCTACAACGACTTTCTGAATATCTGAGATATTCTTTTCTAATTCTTGTGTATTTTTTTCTGTTGTCTCGGCGTCCTTATTTAAAGATGCTATTTCTTCTTCTGTAAGGTCGAACCAATCAGGAACTTCATCTGACATAGAAGTAGTTGTTGAAGGCGATGCCATACTCTCTTCTTCTGTAGGGCTCTCAACTTCTTCAACTGACCAATCTTCATCAACAATAGAGCTACTCTCTTCTTCGTCAAAGTATCCTTCTATAGTCGGATCATATGCTTCTGATTCGGCTTCATCATAGATACTTGTTAAGAGTTGTGAAACGTTGGCGTCGTCTAGCTCTATGTTTCCGTCTTCAACTTGTTCCCTATACTTTTTGAAGAAGTCTTCAAGGCTTGATGCTTCATAAGCGATACGCTTAGCAGTCTCTGTCCATTCGGAGTCGCCTATCTGATAGAGTCTAGAATCGACCTTCTTAATAGCATCATCTGTAAAAATGACGAAACAACGACCGTCTGTCTCACCGACATATGTAATTCCTTCGACTCCGTACTTAGCTAGCATTAAGGATGCTTGCTTAGGTAAATCTTCAGGAGATTGGAGCTTTTTAGCAATTTGTTGTTGTATCGCACTATATATTCCTTCCCCTCTCCAATTCTCGTTAAAGTCCATTCCAAACTCGTTAGCAAAAAGTCTCTTAATTGCTTTTTGAACAAATTCAGATTGATTAGAGAATCTCTTCTCTTCATCAAGAAGAACTTCATTTTCAGGAATATCGACAGTTAAGAGAGAGCCATATGTGGGGGCGTAAACTTCAACGCTGTTAATACTCTTAGCTACGTCAAGAACATCTTCTATGTTAAAGCTATCACTTATTGGAGAGTTAGACATCCCTTCAATCATTGGAATAAGTTTTCCTTCGTCAAAAAGCGTCTTAAAGTATTCTTGATAGTATTTGTCTTCTAACTTGCGATTAAGTCCTGAAGAAAATGAGACTTCTCCTTCAGGTTTTTTTATAAGGTTATTTTCAAGAGAATAATCAATTATTGTTCCGTATAGTTCCGCTATTGCACTATCAGTGGAAGGCTTAATTTCTTCACCATTGATAAACAGAGAGGGCCTTGTGGGATTAGATAAACTTAGTTTTTCAGGATTTTTTTGAATTTGAGATAAGAGATTTAAACTTTGATTATATATCGTTATCCAATTTTCGTTATCTATAATTGTTCTTCTTGCGTCTTCACCCGTAGGAATATCGTCTAATTCTTTTCTAGCTTCATCGTCCGAAGGATTATCTAATATTGTTCTGAGAAGATGTATTTGTTTCTCGTATCCTTTTATCTCGTTTTTTATGGCGTTTGTTTCTCTTTCGATTATATCATTTCTTTTTACATTATCTATTAGAGAATTGTATAATTCTTTTTTCCATTCATACCAAGACGACGCCATTTCCATAAGAGGAAAGGTATTAACATAGTCTGAAATTGTTATTTCTTTTCCATCAAATAAAAGAATATCCTCATCCTTGAGTTCTGCTAATCTCGATATATATCTCTCTTTTGAAATATTCTCGTCTTGTGCAAAGTACAATCCCCATCCGTGAATCTGTACTCCTTCTCCTGACCCCATGTACTTAGTAGAAAGGTCTCCAATAATTTCGTTAGGTGAACCGTGGTAGGCAAGTTGCATAAGCTTGTCGCTGAGGTCGGATTGGGTGTTTTTTTCAACTTGAAATAAAGCACTACTACCATATTTGTTGACAAGAGCCGTTTTTGTGAGTATGTTACTATTCGTAGGAGGAAAAGCTGATGGCAATTGGAGCCTAACAGTTAGTCCTCCTACTTTTTTATCATCAATATATCTAAGAAGACCTTTTTGAATCCAATTGATATAACTAAAATCAGAGTCCTTACCATACATACTTGTAATAAGGTTGACTATAAGTGAATTTGGTTTTTGTGTATTCTCTGCGATGCTTGCCATAATCAAATTTATCGATTTCTTTTTTACAAGCTGCGGAGGAATATCATAAACTGCAACAATCGAACCTTTAGTTGTTGAATCAAAAATCATTATAGGGTCTGCAAACTTTCTATTTATCTCTTTAACTATATCTTGAGATATTGTGTCATTATGTCCATGATTTTTATTTGGAGAATCAAATAACCCCCTTGCTAATTTATCCTTATACATTTCTACAGAAAGGTCAGGAAGTCCTAATTCTGTAAAAACCTTCGGAGTATTTGTAGCAAATACAATAGTATCGTTTGGCTTTCCTATATCATTTGATGTTAAATTGTCAATCTCACTATCAAAGGTTGATGGAGTACTTGTTTGGAATAATGTTGTTTCTTCTTGATTGCTAGCACTCTCTGAAACTTGAGTTCGAGCAAGACCCTTGACAATTCTAGGTTCTAAATTATTATTATAATTGAGAACGGCAGTAGACTGAGGGTGTTCCTGCACACTATTCCTACGTTCTTCCGAGATTTCGGAGGCAGTTATAGCTCTCAGGTATTTTACCATCTTATTTTCAATCTGTTTTCTATGCGTTCTTCTATTTGAGATAGAGAAAAGTCCTGCGTCCTTTTTTGTTACAATAACTGAATAGAACCATTTTGTTTCACCATTTTCTTTAAATGATTTTATGAATTCGTAACATCCATTCTCATTTCCATTTTCATCAGTTTCAGCCAAAATCACGGATGGGTTTTCTAATGTTGGTTTTATTAAAGACCAATCAAGAGTTCTTCCTTTATTGATTAATTTTTCATACTGATGTTGCCCTAAGAATACCTTTCCGATAGTAGTATCTGCACTAAAATCTTTAAATGTTTTATCCCAATTTTCTCGACTAAATGGCTCTCCACCGTTAAGAATATAAGAATCTTTACTTGCATTTTCTAAAAGAGAAGAAACTTCCTCTTTTGGAGTTCTTTTTACAAAATAATCTCCTATTGAACTTTTTTGAGGTTTATCGTTTTCATCTTCTCTTTGATATAATATTGAGTCGCTTTCAGTACTAAACTCTCCATTGTTATCTGTTGCAGATTTGATTTGGTTGGGGCTAAATGCAATGTAAACATTCATAGGTCTTGCCTTACCACGTGGATTATCAATAACATCCTTTACAATTATTCCATCATTGTTATTTTTTCTTGCCTCTGTAAAGTATTGGTCATAAACGTTAAAAAAATATTCCCCATTAGCGTCTACTATCAACGGATTTTTAATGGAAAGAACAGTAGATTTAACTTCACTACCTAGCAAGAGAATACCTTCTCTGTTATAGAAAAAATCAAGTTTTTCTCTTAAATATTTGATTTGTTGCCTTAAATTATTGTATTTTTCAGTATCACCTTCGTTGAACGCATTCGCTGCCTCTTTAGAGAGTTCTTGCTTTGCATTATATATGGACATAAACTCTGAATCATTTTTTAATCTGTAAGAATATCCAACAGCCTTCTCATAATCAGATGTAAAGAAAAAAGCTTTACCATAGTTGTGTCCTATACCTGTTTTTGAGTCAAAATCAGTCTGTTTATCGAAATCCCAAGTGAAAGTATCAAACCCAGCATTAGGCGTTCCATGATATACAACAAGAGGCTCTCCGTTTTTATCGACTACTTTACTAGCGTGTTGTGGGTCGTTAATCCAATCGCCAAACCACTTAATAAAGTTTGGAGTTCTGACCTGTATCCACTGTTCCTCAGTAAGGTTTGTTGCCTTGCCGTTTGGAGCAATCATATACTCATCTGTACCGTAATATTGTTTCTTTATTGCGTCAAATTGTTCGATAGCAGATAAATTTGAGATATCATCTTGAGTTTGAGAGAGGGCGTCGCCCTTGACAGATTTGCTATCAGGTGCGATATTATCATTGAAGCTTACGTTATTGTTTGCTTCGTCAAAGCCCCTGATGTGGTTGAGTTTAACAACTGTTGAATTCTCCACCCCGGTTGATGGGGCTATTTTTATTCCCACCAACTCAATTGAGTAAAGTCCATTTGAAACTCTAGAGTCTGCATATCTTTTAGCAGTAAATAATGCAGTATAAAGTCTGTTTTCTTCTCCATTATAAGAAAAATCGACCTCAAATCTTTCAATGTCCTTCATGTCAGGACTGTTCTTTTTGTCGCTTTCTCTTGTTTTTAAGATAGCATTTTCGAATAATTCTTTTACGTTTGAGACAGCTTCGTTATGTTCTGAAGTAGAGAAGCCATTTATGTATGATTTATCTGTTGCTTTCTTACTAAGCATTTTATTTAAACTTGTTTTAGATAATCTGTAGTTAGTGTTTTGGTCTTTGTTGTGAATAAGAAATTCTGTATTTCCATTTTTCTGAAGACCAAATTTTTTGTATAAATAATTTCTTACACTTTGATATCTCAATAAACCTTCTTCATCAAATGTAAGTTCATCTCTACTATCTTTCTCTTGTCTCAACTCTCCGATATCATGCAACTCTCCACTATCATTTAATACAGATGTAGTACCTGTTGAAGAATCGTAACCATAGAGCTTATCAAAGTAAGCTACTATTTCATCATTGAGATTAGAAGAACTGATACCATTCCTAAGAGCTGTATAAATACGTCTAAATGTTTCAGCAACTCTTCTAAAGAATCCTGTAAGCGTTGGGTTTAATGTCTGTCCACTACGTATATAAGCTTCATAGAGCCTTGCTTCAAACTCAAAGTCATCTCTTGTCCAATTGTTAGCGTCTTGGAAGAGAGATTGTAGTTTTGCTTCATCAAGAACATAGTTGCCATTCTCTAAAACATATACGCCCTTATCATCAGTCTTTCCAACAACGTACCTTAAGATATCCATATTCTTTTTAACGAAAGACATAAACTGTTTAGTTCCCTTAACCTTATTAAAGATTGAGGTAAACTCTTTTCTATTGTCTCCCATGAGAATAATTGCATGGTTAAGCTCGTGCAAAAATGTTGTTGGGTCTGCACTCTTTCCCGCATAGATTGTTGCTTTGACTTGCTTAGAGAGTTCGTCTCTGCTTGTTTTTGTATAGCCTTTTACGTTAGCGTCTTTGTTCTCACTCTCTCTGATTTCAGTGAAGTACTTTTCTATAAACTCTTGACCACTAAGACCTCTAGCTTTGGCAGCACCTTGTAGGATTGTTGCCATAAAATCATTTTCACTAGCATTTTCAGAGAAAGAAGAACCTAGCCATCTACGAACATATGCTCTATCGTTCTGTTCTTCTGTAGTCTTAGAGTTATCTGAATAGTTAAGACCGTATGTATTTGTACTTGTGTTACGTGGATTAGAGCTTTCAATAGAAGAGAATACAGCGTTATCTGACTGACTTCTGTTGTTCCACTCAATAGAATAATCAGAGTACATACTCATGAGGTCTCTGATAGCCTGTTCTTTGAGAGATGCGTTATCATCCTGTACGTTTACACTCTCAATAGTAAGAGTCTTAGTCTCCCCGTCTAATGTGAAAGAGATTGCACCGGCTTGCTCCATAGAGAGAGCTTTAGGAGATGTCTTAACGGCGTTAAGTAACTCATTGTTGTATTCAGCAGTCTTAGCGTCTACATATATCTCCCCTAGTCTACTTGAGCCTACAACATTAGGGTTAGCAATTCGCATTGTGTAGTGTTCTTTGCCGTCTTCTGTTCCGTCTTCTTCTTTATCAACAACAAAGTATGTAGAACCATCGCTCTTTCTCTTTACCTCGGTCTTCTTTCCTGAGATAACGTTACCGTCCACGTCTTTGATTTCATTTGTTGTGATATCTACTCCATCAAGAACATTTTCATTAAGAGAACCGTCTATAGTTTTGAGTTGTTCAAATAAATCTTTACGAATACCATTCTTAATATCATCTCTAACCTTCTGAGTTGAATCATAGAGCTTCTTTAAGAGATTTGTGACGTTATCTTCTGAGAGTTCAGAGCCTCCTAGTTTAAGAGATTTGACTAGGTTTCTATTCTCTTGATTATTTACATAGGCTTCCTGTGAATACGAATGAAGGGAGTTATTCTTAAGTTTAGAAGTCTTTTTAATGTCTAGAACGTTAATGCCAGAACCAAAACCCGAGAAGAATAAGCCTGTTGCAAAACCTTGAATACCTTCTTCCCATGCTGATGAAAGAGCTTCTTTTACTGAGGAAGAATAATTCATGCCGTCTGTCGCTTCTGCTATAGCTTGTAATGCGCTAGAAGTAAGAGACTGTGTACTTTCCTGTACAAACTCTCCTGTTGCGTCTAATCCCATATAGAGCAATAATCTTCCTAACCACTCTGCAAGTGTTCCATCTTTAGCAACTCTAGAAACAATTGTAGGAACTATCTTCCCCCCTAAATCTGCTACACCTGCAAGCTTTCCGACTCCTCCCATGACTTGACTATAGCCTACGTCTAGGAATGCTTCATTTAAGCCATTAATAAATCCATCTATATTGCTATACTTAAGGGCCGTTTCTGTAGATACTCCGGCTTGTTTCATATTCCAAAATGCCGATGCTTCGAACTGCTTATCATAAGTTAAGAATCGTGCTAGGCCACTACCAATTTGAAAGCCTTTAACTCCACCTGCAAGACCAAAGACAGTATTACCAATAAGGCCACCTACAACACCACCAAGCGTTCCTGTTAGAGTACCAACTCCCATATATGCCAACTGTGAAAGAGAGTTCTTCGCCCACTCTGTTGTCCACATTCTAGGATTGCTATCTTCAAAGTAGCTCATCTCCTGTTCTTTTTGGAGAATTTGCTTCACCGTCTGTTGGACTTCTGGAGAATTATCATCGTAGCCTTTTTTATAGAGGTTTATTAAGTCTTCTTGTAATCCGGCTTCCTCCTGTTGTCTCAGACCTTGATTGATAGAGTTAATAAGGGTAGCACCTGTTGTGAAGTCTAAAGGCTTATCATCCTCAATACCTAAGTAATAATTAAGCATTTGACTTCTATTTTGGTTTACTTCACTTCTCGATACTCCTAGGACGTTAGCAATAGCATTTGTCGATAAGAAGTCCTGTGCCCACACTGAGGCGTCTCCACCGTTAGCAGAAATAGAAGAAGAAATTTGATAGTAATAGTTCTTCTCTTCATCACTCATCTTTACGTATGGAGCGACAGTAGCCATAAATTCATTGAATAAATTTTCATCAGGTTCGGGAAGTGTGACGGCTGAAGAGTTTGAAGTATTATTGTTATCATCATACATACTTCTTCTAGAACCACTATAGAGAGAGGCAGTTCTATTAAGAGACTCATTGGAAGCTTGTGTTGTCCTCTGTCTAAAGCTCCCACTATAAATAGAGGAAGCCTTATTGAGATTAGAAATAGTTTTATCGTTGTTTCTTCCTACAATTGTTGCGCCTGACTGGACGCCGTTATTTGATGATACTAGTGTATTTATATTATTTGCCATCACTTCCATCCTTTCTTTTGTTTAACTGCGAAAACTAGTGAATCAATATATGCCTGATATTGTTTAGGGTCTGTTATGTCTGATGCGAACTTTCCTTCTTCATGGAACTTGTTAAGTTTCTCGACAAGAGTATTTAATTCTTCGACTGTATTTGCATTCTCTAATAGAGTTGCTTGTGTGTTGTCGGACCTGTAATCATGGTCGTCTTTTGGAATTACTTTTTGAGTTGTTTCATTCCAACCTCGCTTCTCCTTTACTGAAAACTTTACAGAATCAATAAATGCTTGATATTCTTTGGAATCCGTGAGATCGTTTGCAAACTTACCTTTCTCGTGTTGCTTATTTAGAGTTTCAATAGCTTCATCTAATTCAGCCGTTGTTTCGACATTTGCCCACAAGAATCGTTCAACCTTGTCTTTATCATCACTAGGAATTGGATCCTCTTCTACGTTGACATAGTCTCTTACTGTAGCCTCGACTTCTGTCTTTGGCCTATCTTCTTCGATAAGTTTTTCCTGTTTTTCCCTTTCCTTTGCCTGTGTTCCTGTTTCCCATGCTTCATCTTTATTTCCTAGAGAGAATTCATAGGCGATAGTATCGACCTTACCTTCACTATCAACAGTTGTCCAAATAATAGCCTTAGGAATGAGATTCCCTTTCTTGTCTAACTTAGGCTTGCCTGTACTTTCATCTATTTCAAACTGAATCTTTCCGTCCTTAGGGTCAAGGATATTCATACCCTTAGCTTGAATACCGTATTGAGCAACCTGCGAAATAGCGTCTGTAAGTGCCTCATTAACGCCAGGCATTAGACCTTCAGAAAGAGAGGATCTATCAAGAACCCCATTTTCGTTGATGCCTTCCATAAGTTCTGTAGAATAAGAAGAGACTACCTTATCGAAAGTCTTACTTACAAACTCAGTGCCCTTTAATGCATCTCCGACTGTTACCTTGCTATTAGTTCCAAATGCGATATCAGCCCACTCTGAGGTGTACTTAGAAGAGAGTTCTGTAAGTTTCTGATTAAACTTAAGTGGGTCTTTAAGAAGGTCAGGGTTGTTTAGAATAAGATTTGTAACATTGTCTATGTAATCTTTTGAAATTACATCGGCTTTAGCCTTTTGGGCTGCGTCTAAATCTTTGTAAGCTTTATTGTTCGTTCCTAATGCTGTGTTATATGCAATACTAATACCGTTGGCAACTTGAGGATCGCTTGCTAAATCATCAGGAAGTTGGGACATAATCTGATTTTTATAAACATTTACTGCTTCGCTATTTGACATCCAATTATCGCCATAGATACCTACCATAATCGATTGAGCTTTCGCACCATATGTAGTTGAATTAATTTGCCCCATGGAGAACTGGTTGTTGAGGTCACTGAATGCATTTTGCACGGCTTGTGTATTTGTTGTACCGTTAAGAGTTTCAATGTTGCTTAATTGTGTACTTACACTTGATTTAATTGTTGTATAGGTTGAAGGCTCTATATTTGCATTAGGCTTGCCATCCTTATCAAAGAAGATAGAGTAATACTGCCCGTTGGGGTCTGTTAGAGAATCATATAAACTAGAAAGAGAAGTATAGATATCTAAGTCTTGGTCAAGAATTGTCTTAACTTGATTATCAAAGTAAGTAGTAACAGCCTGTGTTTCTGCTGATTTAACACTAGTTAAGAATGCTTGCTTCTGTGTTTCATCTGTATATTCTTCCGCCTGTGTTTTTACAAGAGAATCAAAAGTTGCTCTCTTACTAGAATCTGTAACGTAAGTACCATTAGAAAAATTAGTACTAGCGTCTGAGATAAGATAATCGCTACGCTTATTGATTAAGTCTGCGGAGGCAATTTGTCTCTGATTATCTGCCCACGCCTTACCCATGTAAGATTCTCTGGATGAAATAAGAGCTTCCTGTCCTGCTCCGACTTTTACTTCTCTATATCCACCTTCCGCCGATACGTCAGGGATTTTTGCTGTAATGGTTGCCCCTGATTGTAAGTCGCTAAGTAAAGCATTCTTCATGTTGTTGTTATATGCGGCGTTAGCTTCATCTTGAGTGCGTTGTGTAGCTATTTCCCCCGCATATGTGTTGGCAGATGAAAGAACCTGTTCTTTTACTTTTTTTATTCTTTCATCCATTCCCCATCCGTATTTTGTTCCTTCAGGAAAATAAGATTCTACAATCTCGTTAACAGCTCTCTTCCCTTCATCTGTAAGGCCTACAGAAATTACTCCATTATCCTCATACGATTGTGAAAACTGTGGGTTATTCCTAAGTGTTAAGTTTATATCGTTAGAAGCATTGGTTGCTTTCTCTTCTGCTTCTTGTGTTGTCTTGTCCTGTCCTGTCTTTACAAAATCTACCAAATCCTCTACGAAAGTATCTAATCCTTGGGCCAGAGCCGTCATACCATTAATGTTGATTTGGTTTTCTTGGTTTTCTAGTGCTTTTTTCTGTAATTTGAAACTATCTGTTTGGATTTTATAACGGCTCTTCCAATTAGCTGTATCTTTAGTGGAGTATGACGCTTGAATAGCGCTAGTCTTTGCGTTCAATGCTTGTGAGAGTGGTGAATAATCTGCTGTAGGTGCTTTCATATTAGACTGTTAAATTCTTCTCCTTCAAAGTGTTCTTGAGGTCTGTCGTTGTATTTCGCATTGTTCCAATGCTGTCTTGTAGTGTTTTCATAGCGTCCTTGTAAGAATCGATTGATTTGTATGCCATAGATACACCAGAGATAGCCGTCTGTTTGTCAGCTAGCATGTCTAACGCTGTAGACTGTATGTATGAGCCTAGTCTGTTATTCTGTAGTGTGAATCCATTGGAAGAGCCACCTAAGAGAGAATTAAGAGCAAGTGCGTTCTGCTCGTTTACTCTTTGAGCACTACCACCTCTTTGCCCTTTTTCTGCGGTACTTACTAGCCCTGCTGAAAAATTAGAGGCTAGTTGTTGATAGCTATTATAGGTGTCGTCTATAGCACTCTGCATACTTTGGTCATATTCGGATGCCCACCTATCAAGATAGTTCTGATTAGATGCTATATTCTCTACATTCTGATTTATACCTAATTGGTTTTGAGCATAGTCCCCTTCCATGCTTGATAACTGTTGCATGTAAGAGTAGTAATTGCTTCTCAAATTTTCGTTGTATGATTTTTTTTGTAGCTCCAGTTCGTCTTTTTTTAAGCTGTTATTTTGTAGGGAAAAATACCAATCAAAACCGATTTGAGCTAAATCGACAAAAGAACTTAAAATACTCATCTTAAACCTCCTGTAGAATGTAGCGTGTCTCTATCGCCTGTATGGTCATAGGAAGAGGATAAGAGCACTCTACTACTGCATTAACTTGTTCATTTGTGTTACTAGGAACTGATAGCTTGACAATGCCTGTGTAATAGTCTTCAGGACTAAGTTCCACTGCGTTAGATTTAGCTAGTCTTTGGAATGGGTCTAGATGCTTCTTATTTCCACTAACCCAACCACACTCAGCTCCTGCACTACGGTAAACTTGCATAGCCATTGAAATAGCCTTTCTGAAGAATCCTAGAGATGTCTGGCCACTAGAGACTGGTAACTCTTGCCATAACATGTGACAGCGTGAAGTGTATGTATATCCGATATAGATACCGTCTCTGTGCCCCGGTCCTACGTCTATGTTTATAGGTTCAAATGCAAAAGGTAGACGTGGCCAACCTCCCGCGACTATCTGTATTTCGTCACCTGTTGTGTATGGTTGTGGCAGATTTTGACTAAGCTTAGATAAGTCTTGAGTCTCCCCGTCTGCGTCTAAGGCAATCGCACAATCGCAAAGAGTAAAAACCTTTGTATTTACTATATCTTCAAGAACTAATGCCTCAATTGTGATGATATCTTTTCTTTTTACTGCTAAGAACAATTCTCCTGCGTCATCCTCGGTATGATAAGCACTCATAGAAAGAACGACTCCGTCTCCACCTAGTTGATGCTCTGCCCAACCGTATGTAGAACCTAACGTACAAGAAAGAAGTTTGCCATTTTCTAGAAGTACCCATAGAATACTCTCTCGCCCTTCAACGATTGTAATATCTTCGACCTTGCTATCTTTAAAGAGAGAACGTGCTGTTACTGATAAATCGACAAGAACATAGCCTTCAGCGTCTGTATCGTAATTGAAAGCTTTAACGCTTCTCATATCTGCAGGGGCAAAGATAATCATTGAAGAGTGAATAACGGGCTCTATCTTGGAAGTTGTAACACCTAGCGTCTTTACTAAATCAAAGGTTGAAGGAGTTGCAGGGCTTCCATCATCCATCCAAATTGAACGGTTAGTACCTGCAATAACTCTCTGTTGTGTAATAAGCCAATTAACACGTGAGCCGTACATATCAGTCTCTGTAAGCTCTATAGCGTCATCGTTCTGTAAATCGCTCTTAAGAGTCCATGTCTCGGCCTTAGTCTCAACAATTAGAAGTTTCGTCTGGCCTGTTATACCTGTATCTGACGTATCAGCGGTATTGCTATAGATTGGATCTCCAGTAGCTTCTTCAGTTTTATATCTAATGTACTTTGTAGATGATGTTGAATCAGGAACTTTCGAATCTAAGCCTGAAACTTTAACCTTCTCTTCTGTGTCTATGTGAGATTCGTACTTAACGCTCTTTAAACTACCGTCAATTTCATAGTTCTCGAATATTGTAGTCTTAGTCATTGTTACTACAACATGAAGCATGTAGTACTCGCCTACACCAAAATCATCAAAACGATAGCTACCGTATGTATCAGGTGCTTTGGATGCGTAAATAGATGCAGGGCTATTTGTACACCCCGATAAATACCATCTGCCTCCCTTGAACGTCTGACAAGATGGATAGTGGCCAGGGGAAGAAAACGTCTCTATTCCTCCCTCTTTAAAATTAATTTTTTCTGAGTAGAAGGCGTTGGCAACATACAAATCCTTTAGAGATAAGCTCTCGTGTTGCCCTTCATTTGGGACGCTGTATGTTGCGTCTTTTACCTTAGTCGCTACTAATTCAAAATTACCCTGAGCAAGAACTGTTATTCTGTGAGGTGGGTAATCTTTATGAACGATATAGATATCGCCCTCAAATTCGTATATCGATAAGTCTTTTATATCCTCGGCCTTCCATGGAATAGAGCATTTGTCACCTTTGGCGTTATAGATTGTTGATGATGTAATGTAGAAGTAACGCCTGAGGTCAACAGAGAAGAAGTCTACTCTGCCCTCTGATATTAAGAAAAGCAAAGGTCCATTATCTGAACGCATTGCATGTATTCTATTTTCAGTTGCCGTGGAAGGAACGCCAAAATCTAAGAATTTAGTACCTGGACGACGATACAAGTATCCCCTAGAAGAAGGGATATAATTGAGACACTCTTTTAGTCCTGTATTGTATGCGTCAGTTGTAAAGAGTCCATAGAGTAATGGATCTAAATATCCTGTGATGAAAGAGTTCTGTAATCTGTTATATTCAGCCATCTATAATATCCGTCCACCATTTATCGCCAGAGTTTCTAAGCCATGCCCTATCAATGTTTACTGCCTGTTCAATCCAATACTGATAGAGTTGCCATTCTTGAGTTTTTATAGAATCGTTGCCCGATAATGGCTTAGCTAATAGGAATGTTAGATAGTGTTCGATTGCAGTTAAGAATGATTGAGGAAGCGTATCAGGGAGAGTTGGAAGTGCTTGATAAAGGATTGAACAACTTTCACTATCTGTCCAAACTGTGCGACCGATAATATCAAATGGCAGATTGTTATACGTCTCAACCTTATTTAGTCTTGCCATATCCACTGGGAGTGCATATGCGTAATGATATGGTCCTGTAGTAACTGTTGTGTCGTAAGATAAGTCTTTGCTCTTACGTAAGAACGTCCAATCGAAATAACTAGATGCTGCCGCTACTGCTTCAGGAAGGAATGTACGACAAAGAAGTGCGTCTGATGTTCCGTCAGTAAGATAATTAGTTGTGCCTTCTCTTCCTAAAGATGTGAGAGCTCCTGAGCATAGAGTGTTCCATTTAACTGAATAAGTTAGAACGGGCTCTTTGTTGTCATTGTCATTGTTGAGAGGTGTGTATACTGACATATTTTTTTCTTTTCTTCTTATATGGGTAAATTTACGGGCTCTGAGACTGAAGCTTTCTTAGAGCCCTTTTCTCTAAAAACGAATGCCTAGAATTAAGCTCCTTCGCCAAATTCTAACCATGACTCAACATTGATTACTGAACCTGCACTACCATAAGCAAAAATCTGCATATACTTTTTCTGATTCTCTAAAACAAATGGCTTAATAATCTTCTTGTTAGCTGTTGGATTAGTAACAGTAAAAGTATCAGTGATGACTGGAGATGCTAGCTCGTTTGAAGTGATAGTGTCTGACTGTGCTACTTGGAATGTAATTGTTCCTGTATAGCTAGCCTTTGGACAGAATACAAAGCGTAACTCATGAAGTCCTGCTTCAAGCTTGCTCTTTGCAACTAAGTCGATGATGTTTTCGCTCTTAACTGCCTTAGATGCTTCTGTAGCAGCTGCAGTAATTGCGATGTTCCCGAAATTTGTAAATGCGTCTCTCATAGTATATTTAAAGACCTCCTATTGTTTTTTTACGCTGAAAGCTGTGACTCGTTAACCTTGATAGCCTCTTCGATAACGACTGGAACTCCCATGACCTTCATAATTGGGCCAAAGTTCTCGATGTCTTCGTATCTTATCTGATACTGTCCCTTATCAAGAGCAAGATTAATAAGCATTTCTTCAATTTCTTTAGGTGCGATGATAACTGCGTTTCTTCTGTCCTTAAGCTTCATGATTGCTTTGACAAGAAGAGGAAGAGAAAGAGTCTTTGTCGGGTCAATGTTAGCTACACGAACAAGTGCCTTATCCTGTCTAACTTCAAGAGCTGCAGTGAGGTCGTAAGTAGTCTTCCAAACCTTCATATCACGGCCCTTATTATCCTGTGTCCATACAGAGCCCTCATCCTTAATCTTCAAGCCAATGCCATAAGAGTCTCCGGTGATTTTAGGGTTATAACGGATGTTAACTCCAAGTTCTCCCATCTGTGCTACATAAAGAGATGTAAGAGAGCCTGAAGAAGTTCCACCTGCGTCAAGGCAATAGTCACCAAGTGCCTTTCTGTAATAAACAAGACCTTTCATCTTCTCGGTATCAGTACCATCTGAGTAGATAAGAGAGTCCATGAAGTCATTAACAAGACCTGTAGCGACAAGAAGATTTTCACTGTCTCTTGCGTCGGCTGGGCTATCAGCAGCAAGAAGAATATCATCAGAGATATTGCTTTCGACGGAGAAGAGCTGAACTGGAGTTGTAATCCATTCCATTGTTCCCTGAGTTCTCTCACGTCCTTCGTTTAACTGTCTCCAAGCTCCCTTCCCCTGTACTGTACCCTGATTGTACTTGTGATATGAGTTGTCAGATGCAGGAAGGAATGGAAGTACGTCTAAGAGCTTGTGCTCCTTTTCAAGGTTAAGCATGAATCCTTCGTTTCTGTCATAACCCTTACGCTTATTAGCTTCGACAAGACTCATAAGTTTCTTGTCATTTAAAATTACTGACATTAATTTTGTCTCCTTTGTAATGTATTTTTTTGTAGAGAAAACTGTTGCTGTCGCTATGACATCCCAGTAGTTCCGCAAACATCCCAAAAGAGGTAGAGTTCTCTAAGTCCTATAAGGTTCTGTTTTAATTAGCTCTTTCTTAGCTTCTCTAAATAGAGTGTATCTCATATGCTTTTTTATTGTGTGCGTTGCTGTCGTTGTAATTTTTTTGGAGAAAAGTTGAGAGGTTTTTTTGTGTTTCTGTAACATTTTTTGTTAACAAAAATGTTGACATTTTGCCTATAGCCTTTTAGCTTATGAACGTAGGATGAATATCACTATACACCTCGGAGGTCGTGAGTATCGCACTTGAATGTTATATGTTAACATCACCCTCTTTGGGAGGAAGCCACCAAAAAGGTGGTTCTTTTTTATGGTGCAATAAAAAATCCCTAGAAGCCTAGGGAAGTTACAGCTGTCAAAATGTCTCTCCTTTGAGAGACGGCCAAAGAGGCTAATCCTCTCTGGGATGATATAAGAAAGTTATGCGACATTTAGTAAAATGTCAACAAAAATGTATACATTTCTACAAAAAGACTTACATCCAACTTTTATTTTAGAAACTGCTCTCTATACCCTTGAAGAGCCATAAACTCTAGCTATTCCTCAAGGACATCTTCGAATGGTAGCCCTGTGTAAGATTTAATCCAGTTGTAGATTGCTGTCTTCTGCTCATCTTCAGATAGAGGAATACCCGTGGGAAAAATGGTTGAAATCTCTGTGACAGCTTGCCATGTGTAAAGTCTTGATGAGATAACATTTAGACAACCACCAACACCAACAGAAGGATTCTCTAAAACATGATTCTGCATTAGCTTACTCTCTCTATTTGGATAGACATTTAGTCTAAATACAACTGCAGTTGTTGTGTAATTTAAATCTTCGATAACCCAATAAGCATTTGGAAAGTCGAAATACATTTGGTTTTTGTCTTTTGGTAAATTCATTTGTAATGCCATATCAATAATCTCCTGCTCCTAACCATTTATATGTTCCTGTCGATACCGATATTAGTGTTCCTCTCTTTGCTTGAGGACTATAGTTTGAAAGAAAGTCTGATTCACTTCCAGTGAAATATGCAGGCTGATACCCTTTCATTAATTTTCCTTTGCAAACATTGTTGTATTCTGCTTCAGTCATCGTAGCAATGCCCCCAACCCATGCTCCTATCTTGCATGACAAACTACTAGTCCATCCTCCTGTGGATGATACTGGAGATGCAGTTATTTTCCACAAGTGATAATTGGATTTATCACCACTGCTTGTGCCTTCTAAACTACGATTGTGGTAGAATTTAGTCCAATAGCCATTATTAATGCCTGACGTTGATTTGTTCTCATTTAAGACTGTAACCCATGATGACCCATTGTAGTAAGATACAGTCCAATTTGCTGTTATCCCATCCCAAGCCCATGCAGAATTGATGTATAAGCCTGTAACAAAACAGGGTGCACAAATAAAAGTTGTTTGAGCACTACTACTGTTAGTTCCTTCTGTCGTTTGGTCCCAACTTTCACCATGGGTTGCCTTGAAATTTGCGTAATTAATTAAATCGCCACTTGCCATAATCCCCCCTAGTTGAAGACTGCACCATAGAGACCAGATTCGGTTATATAGGCTGGTACTGTTGCTCCTTGCCTTACAAATCTAAGCTGGTCTTGCCATGCATCAATGTGCCAATAAACGCCAGAAGCATCTATATTCTTGATATTAACATAACCTGATTCGTTATCAGCTCCGATTTCCACCTTATCCGTGTTAACCTTGAATTTGCTTGTAATGTTGACATTTGATGAATTTAGAGTATCTGTATTCTCGGTTTGGCTATTCACCGTCTCTGCATACACATTATTGAACTTCTGGTTAGGAGAGCCAATGTTGGCTGAGGTGGTCTTTGCTTCGATATTTCCTGTTAT
>ERZ808274.296-NODE-296-length-27400-cov-8.918120_pt1 | contig 27400 bp, 20 predicted proteins | sample MGYA00521277_ERZ808274 | MGnify/ENA primary metagenome ERZ808274 (study PRJEB31516, sample SAMN03275597) | gut metagenome | biome: mammalia-associated habitat; material: feces | host: Papio cynocephalus | place: Kenya | collected 2012-07-28 ... | reverse complement strand
CGCACTGCATCCGCCAACGCACCGCACTGCATCCGCCAACGCACCGCACTGCATCTGCCAACGCACCGCACACAGGGCGGGACGGGAAGAAAGGCGCGGCCTCCCGTTCATCGGGGAAAAGGGAGCATGGAAGTGAAATTTTCCTATTACCCAAGAAGTTTCGCAATTTCCACAATGACATTCACACGATTCTTCTTATCTTTGTCCGTGAAATAATCTATTATCTACGAAGCCAAACATGAACAAACTCTGCACATTTCTCTTGACGCTGCTCATGGCACTGTCAAGCACTGCCCATATATGGGCAAGCGACGAGGACTTTTCGGGAAAGATACTGTCACTGGGCAGCGCCGCCGCCAGCCTGGAGACAGGCAAGTGGTACTATCTGAGCAACCATTCCTCTGGACGCTATGTGACCGAGGGGCGCGGGAACACGCTCACCCTCTCGGCCACCAGCCCCAACGGCCTCGAGGCCACCAGCAACCTGGGGTACCTGGTGCAGCTGGAAAGTGCTGGCGAGGACGGGAAATATTATCTGAAGACCGCCCTGGGCAACTACTTCAGCAGCGTGACCGCAAGCAAGAACAATGGCACCGAGGCCACCAAGCAGTCCAAGGGCATCTACACCATCGCCAAGTTCAGCAACACCGCAGGGCACTGGTCGCTGCGCAGCAACGGCATGTACTACCTGCAGGACAACAACGGCACCCTGAAGGGCTCCTCGTCTCCGGGCTCGCTGGGCGGAGACCGCGACTGGTCACTGCGCGAGGCCGTGCTCAAGAACGTGTCCGACCTCACCGGCACTGCCTACATCAAGTACATACTGAACAAGGGCGGGCTGGTGAGGCTGGCCAACCGCCGCCTGCCCAATGCCAACCTGGCACAAATAGGCGACCAGGCACAGGGCACACAGGCACAGGAGAGCGACCTGGCACAGGTGTGGATACTGGCCAAGAACGGGGACGGCTACAGCCTGCGCAACGCCAGCACCGGCAGTTACCTGGACTCGGAGAGCAACTTCCGCCAGCCCAGCAGCAGCGCGGTGAAGATATACATCCAGGCCAGCCCCAACAACACGGGCACCTCCAGTTATGTGAACATCTCCACCGAAGCCGACTTTGAGGGCAATGTGTGCCTCAACCTGAACGGGGACGGAACCACCCTGTACAAGTGGGCGTGCAAGAACGACCAGGGCTCGGACTGGAGCATCACACCCGTGCAGAACTTCAACCTGGAGGAAGTGGAGGCAGGACTGCTCGCCGGCAGCAAGTACAAGACCCCCGTGGCCGGCAAGTACTACCGCATGCAGAACCTCAACTACAAGAGTTACATGAACGAGGGCATCACCTCGCACGGAGTGGGCTGCGAGGGCCTCAACGAGGACAAGCTGGCCCAGTACTGGACGCTGGTGCAGGTGGGCGGCGGATACGCCCTGCAGAACCTGTGCACCCAGCGCTACCTGACCCGCCAGGGAGGCGCGCTCAGCCGCCAGTACACCACACAGGAGACCATGCCCGGCCAGGGATTCACACTCAAGCGCACCACCGACGGGACCACCTACACCTATTATGTAATAGACAACGGACAGGTGGGCCTGCACTGCGACCAATCCTCCAACGTGGTGGGATGGAACACCACCGGCATCAGCGCCAGCACATGGGGCTTCGAGGAAGTGGAACTCAGCGACGAGTTCATACAGAAGGGGCGCGACGCGCTCAACGCCTACACCAGCCTGGTGGCCAACATCGACAACTACAACACGGCTCTGGCCGGCCTGTTCCAGGACAAGGCTTGTACCACACTCAAGGAGGACATACAGGCCCTGAGCGACGAACAGCTGGAGGCCAACACCGACTACCAGGCACTCACGGCCGACATGCAGGCCATGGTCAAGAAGGTGAAGAACAACACCTGGCAAACCTACTCGCGCGCCAACGGCTACAGCCGCGACTTTGAGAAGTTCTTCCGCGTGCGCGACGACTACAAGGCATACAGCCACTACCAGAAGATGGCCTGGAACGAATACACGGGCATGAGCAACTCCTTCGGCAAGCTCTCGGGCCCCACCGGCATCGTGGGCAAGACGGGTGACATCATATACATATACGTGGACGAGGAGCCAAGCGCCGACTGCACCCTGCAGGCCGAGGTGGTGAAGGACAGCGAGTCGCCCGGCGACCGCCGGACAGGCACGACCACCAACCTGCATGCCGGGCTCAACGCGGTGGTCCTGGGCGAGCCCAGCACGCTGTACATCTTCTACCAACTGGACGACCCCGAAAAGTTCCTGGCCGACTACCCCGACATGAGAATCCACATCGAGGGCGGTGAAGTGCAGGGCTACTTCGACCTCACGCGCGGCATGACCAACGAGGACTGGATGCTGCTGCGCGAGAAGCTGCTCGACAAGAGCAACGTGGTGAACCTCAAGGGCGAGCGCGTCGTGCATGTCATGCGCAACGACCTCGTGCAGAGCGCGCTCGACGGGAGCGGCAACGAGATGGAGGGACTCGTGCGCGTGTGGAGCAAGTTTGTGGACTGCGAGGAAGACCTCATGGGCTTCAAGGAAGACCTGAAGGGACGCTTCCGCAACATCTGGAACGCCTTCTCGGTGAACCACGGCTACATGTACGCCACCACCTACGGCACCTACTACAGCGACGGCACGCTGAGCACCGTGCTCAACTACAACACCCTCACCACCAGTGGAGGCTCCATCTGGGGCCCGAGCCACGAGATGGGGCACAACCACCAGGCTTGCCTGAATATCGTGGGAGCCACCGAGGTGTCCAACAACCTCTTCTCCAACGTCAATGTGTACCTGCTGGGCATCTCCACCACACGCGGCACCGCCGTGCATGACACCTTCAACTCCTTTGCCAGGGGAGCGGGATGGTTTGACATGAGCATATGGGAGCAGACACGCATGTACTACCAGCTGTATCTCTACTACCACGCCCAGGGGCACAACCCGAACTTCTACCCCACCCTGTTCAAGCTCCTGCGCCAGGACCCCATCCGCAAGCGCAGCGGAGACTATGACGCCTCGCTGGTGGACGGCGACGGCAACACCGTGGGCGGCTACAAGTCCTACGGCAAGCAGGACTACCTGCACATGGCCATGAAGATGTGTGACGCGGCCCAGCAGGACCTGAGCGAGTTCTTTGAGGTCAACGGCATGTTTGTGCCCGTGGACAACAGATACGTGGGCGACTATGGCAACTACTGGGTGACGACCACAAAGAAGGACATCGACGAGGTGAAGGCCTACATGCACCGCTATCCCAAGGGGCCGAACATCTGCTTCATAGACGACCGCGTCAAGCAGTCGCCCGTGCTGAAGGACAGCCCGCTCGAAGGCCGCTCGTCCAGCGAGTACCGCGTGGATTACGAGAACACCGAGGACCGCCGCATCGGCTATGCCGACGTGGGCCAGTACAGCGACTTCGTGGACGGCTACACCACCAATGGCTACTACTATACCACCACCTACAGCCAGGGAGTGACCACTTACGCCATATCGGGCAAGGGAGCCGTGGGCTTCAAGGTGTATGACTCGGAAGGCAACCTGGTGTTCCTCTCCAACAAGACCCGCTTCTCTATCCCCGCCGACATCGCGGCCAGGCTGGGCGACAATTTCCGCATCATGGCGGCCGAGGGCAATGGCTACGACGTGCTCGTCCCCTTTGGCCCGGCCATGTACCGTGGCGAGATGACCGCCTATTACGAGGGAAGCGACACCCCGCACACCCTCTACTATTATGGCACAGGCGCAGCCGGCAAGAGCAGCATCAGCGACCTGCCCGACAACTCCATCGCCTACATCAAGGCCGGGCAGAGCGGCAAGAAGCAGCCCACAGCCAGCCTGCTGGCACAGGCTGGCGTGGTGGACGGCAACCTGCACGCCCAGTCCCTGGCCATCGATGGCGACAAGCCCCTCTACATCCCCACGGCCTTCACCGCCGACAGCATATCGTTCACCAAGAGCGGCAGCGGGAAGCAGGCACTCCGCCTGCCCTTTAACCTGTGGGAAGGTTACCTGGGTGTGATTGAGGGAAACAGCCTCAGCACCCTGGTGGAGACCGCCAAGGCAGGCATGCCCGTGGTGGTGGAGGGCAAGGTGAGCCTCGCCAAGCGGAACGCCGAGGTGCAGGCCGGCACCTACGCGGCCAGCACGGGCGGTTATGTGCTCAACACCGAGGGCACCGAGGTGGTGGCCTCCGAGGGCGAGAACAGCCCCTTCACTTATGTGTGGGACCACGCCTTTGTAATCGACGCAACTGCCGTCAACGGCATTCTGGAGAACGGCAAGCAAGGCCAGACAACCATCTATGACCTTCAAGGCCGGCACCTGACACGCGTCAGCCAGCCCGGCATCTACATCGTCAACGGCCGGAAAGCCCTTGTTAGATAATGAGACGGAAGACCTACCAAACCAAAAGCGCGGAGCACCGGGGCACGCGTCCGTCAAACAAGCCCGCCGCTGCCCCGCACAAGCGCAAGAGGACATTCCCGCCCGCATTGCCTCTCTTCGTGGTGGCGATATGGGCTTGGGGTGCATTCTACTATGGAAGCGTGCTTCATGTGAGCCGCGAATACAGTTTCTGGGCCAGCGACACCGGGCTCATGCAATACGTGCTCTGCCAAAAACTCGGCATGCTCAGGTATGTGGGGCGGATGCTGCTGCAGCTCTACCAATACCCATGGCTGGGCAGCCTCGCGCTGTCGCTGATGCTGGGCGCCATCACCTGGCTCACCGGCTACTGCATGCGGCTCACCCCCAGGTGGAGACCCGTGCAGTACATCCCCGCGCTTGCCTTCCTGGCAGCCGTTACCCACCAGGGGCTCGACATATTCTTTGAGGCCGAGACGGGCTACATCATGGGCATCCCGTTCGTGGCTCTGCTGGCACTGGCCATATGGGCGGCGATGACACGCGGCCTTTGCCGCAAGCCCATGCCCGCCCCGCTTCGTCGGCCCCAGGGCGAGAGTCCCGGGCAAAACCTCGCACAGCTGGCTTTCGCGCTGCTGGCCATTGCGGCCATCATGGGATATGGCCAGTGGAAGCGTCCCTATGTGCGTGTCATCTGCCAGGAAATGTCCATGCAGTACAAGCAGGACTGGGCCGGTATCGGGCGCGTGGCCCGCGCCCATGCCATCCAGAGCAACCGCCCCATGGCAGCCTACTACGCCATGGCACTGGTCCACACAGGGCAGATAGCCGAGCGCATGTACGACATCCGCCTTGACTATGACTCCCTGTACCTGCACGGATACGGCGGGCAAACCAACAACGGGGTTCCCCTGTATGAGCCCGAAGGAAACTTCCACGCGGGGTTCATCGAGCCATGCATGCGCTCGTGCATGGAGCAGATGGTGATGACCGGCCCCACCCCACGCCTGCTCAAACTGCTGGTGAAATGCTCGCTGATGCGCGGCGAGTGGATGCTTGCCCGCAAGTACCTGCGCATCCTGCAGAGCGTTCCCTTCGAGGCCGCTTTCGTCAAGAAGTACGAGGCCATGCTGGACGCGCCCGGGAAAGTCAACGCCGACAGCGAGATGGCTCGCCTGCGACTCACCGAGCCCATACACGATTGCTTCGAGAACCAGTTCCAGACCCCCTTCTTCATGGGCTACAACCTCAACCTGGTGGAGGCGCGCGGCATGGAGGCTCTCACCCACAGCCTGTGCGTATGCCTCTACACCAAGTTGATGCCCCCCTTCTTGAGCCGCGTGCAGTTCATCAAGGGAAGTACACCCCCCGAGATTATCGCCGACGGATTGCTGCTGGCCGAGATGAAGCACCCCGGAGCCTCACAGGGATACGGAAACCTGGACATGCGCATGGCACGCCTGCAGAACTTCATACAGGCCACACAGCCCTACATGAAAGACCGCGCGGGCAATGCCTACAAACTCTTTGAGAGATACAAGGGCTACTACCCCTACTATTATTTCTTCGGCAACCTGAAGGCCACAAAGAAGGGCTACACGGGCGAGCCCAAAGCAAGTGCCGGCGTAAACTGACTTGATATGGAAAGAAAGAGCACACACCGCATAACCCTCACATGCCTGCTGCTCATGCTCGCACTGGCCACAGCATGCGGGCACAAGGCCGAAGTGCCCGACCAGGCGACAGCCGTGGAGACACAGGCCAGCATGTTTCCCGACTACAGGGACATCGTCATCCCACCCAACATCGCGCCCCTGAACTTCCAGGTAAGGGACTCTGGAGCCACTGCTGCCGTGGCACTGCTACAGGGAGACAACGGACAGGAGGTGCTGGCACAGGCCGACAGAAGCATGACCGTGCGCATCGACACCAGCGCCTGGAGAGGGCTGCTGACGACCTGCAAGGGCAAGGACATACGCGTGACCGTGTACGTGCAGACACCCGCCGGATGGGTTAAGCACAGGCCGCACACGCTCACCGTGGCAAATGAGGACATCGACCCTTATCTGAGTTACCGCCTCATCGAACCAGGATATGAGCTTTACCGGCAACTGGGCATTTATCAGCGTAACCTGACCAACTGGGACGAGCGTGCCGTCTATGAGAACAACCGCACCTATGAGGAGGAGGAAAACCACTGTATCAACTGCCACAACTACCGCAACCAAAGCGCGCAGGACATGCTCTTCCATGTGCGTGCCCACCACGGGGGAACCATCATTGTGCAGAACGGCAAGGCACACAAGGTACAGGTGAAGGACAGCACCATCCTCTCCAGTGCCGTATATCCCGCATGGCACCCCACGCAAGACCTGGTAGCCTTCTCCACCAACAAGACCGGCCAAATCTTCCATGCCTACCACGCCGAGAAACTGGAGGTGATGGACGAGGCCAGCGACATGCTGCTCTATGACGTGAGCCGCAACGAGGTGAGCCATGTGTTCCGCAGCCGCGACGAACTGGAGACGTTCCCCGCATGGGCACCATCGGGCGACCGCCTCTACTACTGCAGCGCACAGGTGGGGCATCTCATCCCGTCCGAGACACCCGACAGCATGCGCGGGTTGAAACTGATGCAATGCTATGACAGCATCTACTATGACCTCAAGTCCGTCCCCTTCAACCCCGGGACACGCACCTTCGGCGAGCCGCGCACCGAGGTTCACGCAGCCATACACAGGCACAGCATCACCCTGCCACGTATAAGCCCCGATGGGCGGTATGTGCTCTACACACAGGGCGACTACGGGCAGTTCCACATCTGGCACAAGTCAAGCGACCTGTGGGTCAAGAATCTGCAGACCGACTCATGCTACAACTTGCGCGAGGCCAACAGCCCCGATACCGACAGCTTCCACAGCTGGAGCAGCAACGGGCGCTGGATAGCCTTCAGCAGCCGCAGGATTGACGGCAACTACACCCGCGTGTTCATCGCCTATTTCGACCGCCAGGGGCATGCACACAAGGCTTTCCTCATCCCGCAGGAAAATCCCGAACACAACACGCTGCTGCTCAAAAGTTACAATGTGCCCGAACTGACCCGTGACGCAGTAACCATCAGCCAGGCCGACCTGGGCCGTTGTGTGCGTGGGCAAGACGGCGAGAGAGCCAGATACAGGAAGCACCTGGCACCAGCCCCAGCCAAATGAAAGGCGGGATACAGAAACGAATCAAACCCAACTCACGAAACAGACAAAGAATATGAGAGTCATCATCGAACCAGACTACCAGCAACTCAGCCGCTGGGCCGCAGAGTATGTGGCAGCCAAGATCAACGCGGCACAGCCCACCGGGGAGAACCCCTTCAAACTGGGATGCCCCACAGGCTCGTCACCCCTGGGTCTCTACAGACATCTGGCAGAACTCTGCCAGGCAGGCAAGGTAAGTTTCCGCAACGTGGTCACATTCAACATGGACGAATATGTGGGACTGCCCGAAGAGCACCCCGAAAGCTATCACAGCTTCATGTGGAACAACTTCTTCAACCATATCGACATCAAGAGGGAGAACGTGCACATCCTCAACGGGAACGCCGCCGACCTGCAGGCCGAGTGCGCGGCCTACGAGCAGGCCATCCAGGAGGCTGGCGGCATCGACCTCTTCATGGGCGGCATAGGCCCCGACGGGCACATTGCCTTCAACGAGCCTTTCAGCTCGCTGCAGAGCCGCACCCGCGTGAAGAGCCTCACCACCGACACCATCATCGCCAACAGCCGCTTCTTCGGCGGTGACGTGAGCCAGGTTCCCCGCACAGCACTCACCGTGGGCGTGGGCACCGTGATGGACGCGCGCGAAGTGCTCATCGTGTGCAACGGACATGGCAAGGCACGCGCCCTGCACCATGCCATTGAGGCCCCCGTGTCACAGGAGTGGACCATCAGCGCACTCCAGATGCACCCTCACGCCATTATCGTGTGCGACGAGGCCGCCACCGACGAGCTGAAGCACGGCACATACAAGTACTTCAAGGATATCGAGAAGGACAACCTCTGACCAGGAAAGTCCACCCGCACCACAGCCCCGCACCCTTCCGCAAGGAATCGTGCGGGCTGCCTCGTTTTTCAGTCATCCCGTTTGGACAACTGGAGGAATTTCGTTACCTTTGCATTACCAGCATGCGCTTGTGGTGGAATTGGTAGACACGCCAGACTTAGGATCTGGTGCCTTCGGGCGTGTAAGTTCGAGTCTTATCAGGCGTACCATATCGCTGGGGGGCCGCATGGCTGATGGTTTCCCGTTCTGGCAAACAGCCATTCGCGGCACACATACATCACATACTGAAACTACATCAAGACAATCCACATGAAGAGAACGACCCTCCTGGCAGCAGCCCTTGCTGTCCTTGCGGCAAGTGGAGCGCACCCCGCCAAGAAGACCACCCCACAGAAAGTGGGCACCGTGAGCATGAGCGGGTATGTGGGCCAGCGCTATGCCGACTGTATCAACCGCCGTGTGAAGCCCGAGAACATCGACACCCTCATCTCCGTCTTTCGCCTACAGGACGAGAAAGGAGGATTGTGGGCCAGCGAGTTCTGGGGCAAGTGGGTGCAGGGAGCCATTGGCATGTACCACTTCACGCAGGACCCCGAACTCAAGAGCATCGTGCAGCAAGCCGAGGACAGGCTCATGGACTGCCAACTCAAGGACGGCTACATCGGCGACTACGACACCGGCCACCAGCTCACGGGCTGGGACGTGTGGGGCAGGAAATACACCCTGCTGGGGCTCATCAAGTGGTATCAGGAAAGTGGTGACAAGCGTGCCCTGAAGGCTGCCACACGCCTGCTTGACTACACCATGGGCCAGATAGGCCCTGGCAAGAAGTCCATCCTCGACTGTGGTGCCTATGTGGGCATGCCGCCCAGCAGCATTCTGGAGCCCACCATGTTCATGTACCAGATTACCAGGAAGCAGCGTTACCTCGACTTCGCGAAATACATCGCACAGGAGCTCAACAGGCCAGGCGGCCCCGAACTCATCACCAAGGCCAATGTGCCTGTGGCCCGGCGCGTGCCCCTCAAGCCTGGCGACCAGTGGTATGGCAACAAGAACGGCCAGAAGGCTTACGAGATGATGTCCTGCTATGTGGGGCTGCTCGAACTCTTCCGCGTGACCGGTGAGCCTGCCCTGCTGCAGTCGGCCCAGACCACCTGGCAGCACATCGTGGACGAGGAAATCAACATCTGCGGTTCGGGAGCCTCACATGAGTGCTGGTATGGCGGACGTGCCCTCCAGACACGGGTGTCCGGCCTCACCATGGAGACCTGCGTCACCTTCACCTGGATGCAGTTCTGCGAACGGCTGCTGGAGTTCACGGGCGACCAGAAATACGCCGACCAGATAGAACGCACCCTGTACAACGCACTCATGGCAAGCATGAAGGGCGACGGCTCACAGATAGTGAAATATACCCCGCTGGAGGGCTACCGCCAGGAGGGAGAGCACCAGTGCCACATCCCCATCAACTGCTGCAATGCCAACGGCCCGCGTGCCTTTGCCATGATACCCCGCGTGATGTACCGCCTGCCTGCGTCCGACCGCGTGGATGTGAACCTCTTCATCCCCTCACACACCACCATTGAGATGGGCGGACAGACCATTACGCTGAGCCAGGAGACCCGCTACCCCGAAGACAGCAAGGTGCAGATAAACATCACCCCCCAGCATGAGGCCGCCTTCACACTGGGCTTGCGCATCCCCGCATGGAGCAGGCAGAACACCGTGGAGGTGAACGGCCAGAAGGTGGAAGGCGTGAAGGCCGGGCAATATTGCCTCATCAACCGCGCCTGGAAGGCAGGCGACCGCGTGACCCTGAACACTGACATGAGGGCAAGGCTGGTGCAGATGAATGGCATGCAGGCCATAGAGCGCGGCCCCGTGGTACTGGCACGCGACTCGCGCTTCCGCGACGGATTTGTGGACGAGTCATGCCAGATACCCGCCCATGACGGCGACATCGTGGACCTGGAGCCCGTCAAGGCTCCCCAGGGAATGTGGATGGCCTTCAAGGTCACCATGCCCCGTGGCGCTTACGACACCGAGAAGTTCACCACCCACTTCTGCGACTTCGCCTCGGCAGGCAACACCTGGAGCCAGGCTGAGCGTTACCGCGTGTGGCTTCCACTGACCGTGGACCCCACCAAGGTGAAGTGAGAAGGCCGGCCACCTATGGGAAACTCACTTGAGCATGCGGCTGGAGCACATGCGCACGGCTAATTGCCGAGGAGTGCCTCACCCCTCCTCCAATTACAGTTGACATACGAGGCCGTCTCACCCTGCGGGTCACGCTCAAAGTCGTGGTTGGTGAGCACGCTGTCGCTGAGCCCATCCTGCGAGGCAGGCACCGAGCCCACCCTCTGCACGCGGAAGTCATCCACGATGAAGTATCCGGCCCCGGCCTTGTCAGCGCCCTGGTTGGCACTGTTGGTGCGTATGCCCAGCATCAGGTCGTCGCCCTCGGCCAGGGTCACATACACCTCCATGCGCTGCATGTTCTGCGATGATGAGCCAGCCCGCCCGCCCGCATGTCCTGCAAAGGTGGTGCGGTAGTCGGTGTAGTCGAGGTTGTCATAACCCGACGAGCCATTGCGGTAGTAAGGCTCTGTGCTCCAGTACTGCACGTTGCAGCAGGAGCCATCGCCCCTGGAGGCAAACAGGCAGCAGGTGCCATAGTAGTCCTTCTCCACCCACATGCGGCAGGTGACCCTGTAGGTGCCCGCACCCAGCCGCGAGGCCGGCACCTTCTGGTACAGGCGCAGGGGGGTGGCGATAGTCTGGCCCTGGGCAGGCTTGCACATGTAGGCATTCTGGCCATCCCGGCCTGTGGGCGTGGCAGTGAGCGACCTCTGCAGCGTGGTGCCCGCAGGAGCCTCCATCCAGCCTTGGGGCGGCTGGGAAGCCTGGACAAAGGGCTGCTCAAAGGAAGGATTCGCCAGCACGCGCCTTGTGATGTCCACCATCACACGCCCCCGGTCGGCAGGCTGCACATCATACCTGTGCACGTCCAGCCCATGCTCCAGTTGCCTGAGGCAGTCGGCGGGGTCCACCTCCTGCACGCATCCCTGGTGCTCGTCGATGGCCTGCACGGCGGCCAGGGCTGTGGTCTGGCCCAGTACCATATACACCGGCTCCATGCGTATGGAGCCATAGGCGATGTGCGAGGCCGAGAGGCACACGGGCACCAGCACGTTGCTGGCCTCTTCCCTATGGGGAGTGATGGCCCGGTAGGATATGCCGTAGGGGCCCTTGGTCAGGTGCCTCTGCACGTCACCCTCGTTCTTCACCATCCCGTTCACCACATAGCGTCCGCAGTTGTGCGAGTCCATGGTGTAGGCTCCCCAGGCTATGGGGTCGTCCGCCACCTTGTTCTTGAGGCAATAGTCCTCGGTCATCACCATGCGTCCCAGCATGCGCCTGGCCTCGCGCACATACAGCTGGGGCGTGAAGTTCCCGTTGTCCTCGTACTCGTCCAGCGGGTATCCCCACTTGCGGAACTCGGCCTGTATGCTGGCGGGCACACGCGGGTCGGTCCACAGGATGTACAGGAGACCCTTGGTATAGTCCTCGTGCAACTTGGCGATGGAGTCCCTCTGCTCGTAGGTGGCCTCTGGATAGTCCCAGCTGTAGCCTATCATGTCGGTCGAGAAGCCTCCCTGGTTGTTGTTGTCAGTCTTGAGCGCGTTCCACTCATTGGGCCCCGACTTATCCTTCATGTACGACCACTTGAGGCAGTCACCGTAGCCCTGCCACCCCTTCTTCTCCATCCAGCGGAAGAGCAGCTCGTATCGCGAGGGGGCGTAGTTGTCGGGCACCTTGTCGGTAATGGCACGGAAGGGCTTGTTCTTGGTGAGCGTGAGGCGGTAGTTGTAAGCCTGGATATGATTGTCCCCCTCGCCCTGCCTGCCCATCGGCCCGGGCATGATTCCCCACAGCAGTCCGCTGGTGGAGTCGCCCGGCACCACATAGGGGTCCACCCCATCGCAGAACTGGTGCTTGTTGAGGCATTGCACGCCGTTCTCTGGTTCGCCATACTGCGAGGCTGGCTCCCTGCCCACGGTGTAGGAGATGCCTGCCCTGGCCATGAGGTCACCCTCGTAGCTGCAGTCGATAAACACCTTGGCATGCACCGTCCTGTGTGGGGTCTGACGGGGTGCTGTGGCATCCTCCAGGGTGATGCTGCCAAGTGTGCTACCTGCCTTGTCGGCACTCACGATGCGCCACTGGTACCAGATGTCGGTGCTGTCCTTGATTCCTGCCTCGTCCAGAAATCCCCTGAAAGTGGCCAACGCCACCTTGGGCTCGAAATAGAAGGTGGGTGAAGCCATCCCGTAATGCTGGCCTATGCGCCTGTAGAACTCGCGTGCATAGCCCTTCACGATGCGTCTGTGGCTGATGCTGTCGCCTATGTCCGTCCAGCCCAACCCGCCTGTGGTCATCCCCCCCAGCCGCTTGGTGGGCGACACCAGCAGCACGCTCTTCCCCTTCTGCCTGGCTGTGTATGCGGCCATGATGCCTGCGGGTGTGCTGCCATACACACATATATCCACATCGGCGCTGACAGGCGACTGATGGGCGTACGAGCACAAGGGCTGCACACACAGCACTGCGGGCAGGAGTCCACGAATGATAGTTTTTGCTTTCATGTTTGTACGATTTTGCCTGAATGACTTTGCTTATTATACCATTTTATCCTGCGAATATACAACTATGCGCATGAACGACAAAAGGAACACTAAAGAAAATGAGAAAGATGGCGGGCGGAAAGGCGCACAAGAACGAGCACAGGGACAACTGGCACAAAATCCCATTATCCGCGCCATCTACTTCCCCTGGCGCGCCTCAATATACACCCCATTGTTCATTACCATACCTCCCATCAACGGCCGCCGCTTTTTGCCAGACGTGTTTGGTTCCACGTTGATGGCCATCTCCCCAGCCTTGCTGTTGAACTTGGCTGTCAGCCAGTCCTTCCTGGCATATTCCCCACGGCCTTCCTCACCATACTCACAGCCCGCCGTACTTCCGCTCCAAGTTCTTGTCTCCACGCCATACAGGTCTCTATCGCCCTTTACCCCCATCGGCGCTGAAGGACACCTTCTTTGGAAACCCATGATTGCTGGATCGCCATGCGTCTCTGCGCCCCATGAACCTTAGAGCACTTGTCATCTTCCGGGAATTTCATAAGCAACAACATGTTTAAGGCTATTGTGATGCGTTGACTCGCGAGGATTAAAAGAAGAAGTTACAAAAACGGCCATGCGGAAGCACCAAGGTATATCCGTTCATTAAGCTGGATATTGAATCAACACCCCTAAATCTGTCCAAAAACTTTCAGCAGGACAGGTGACAACATCATCGTCACCAATACAAGCACCCACAGATTGCCCGTTGATGGATTGTAGGCACGAAGGATTTCCGCGATTGTACTGCCTCCGGCAATTCCTGCTGCAGATTCGAAGGCCACTGTCAATAACACCCAGCAGACACCCATTACCAGGCAGTCTTTCATGCCACAGCCGCTTGCCAAGCGGGGAAGCACAAGCCAAGTCGCCATAAAGATGAATATGCTCAGCAATATCCCGCTCAGTGGCAGTGCTGTTTCTTCTCCGAGAAACCTGGCCAGCACATACTCACGCAGTCCACCATTGAGTATTGCCATGGGAATGAAACATGTCCACACGACAAATGATTTCAATAGACGCATAATTTCCAGTATGCCTTAAATTAGCAGACTTTTAATTATTCGCAAAGCAAGTCGCCGGATAACGACAAGTTGCCCAACGCCTACATATGTCTGAAACTTCACTTACCTTAGTGCTGCTCAAAACTCAAATAAGGAGCATCTGACATATGGCAAAGGTAAGCATAAAACCTGATAAATTCACCCCGTTCGGTGGAATTTACTTCACGAACAAAGCATTTACGCACTCTATTTCATTTCATTTGATTGAATAAGAGCACACGGATTACCGGAATTTTTCGCCATTCTGATTCATAGTGCAAAGGCCGCATGGTGCACAAACAAATTATAATACCAAGCTAAACGCTTTCCGATTTGAAAGAAAAACCACAAATTTGCGCTATATTGACAATCAAAGACAAATATAGCATGCGAATCATACAAACCTTTTGGAGTGGAGCAGCAAATCCACTTTGCAAGACATACGGGTGGCCACATGCAGAATACAATCTAATGTCCTGGGCTTTAAGTTGTCTTTCACTTCGCAGGTATTACGATGATGTTATTCTATACACTGACCAACGAGGGTACGAAATACTTATCGAAAGACTACATCTTCCATACACGGAAGTTCATGTTGTCTATGATGACAACCTTTGTTTGCCAATACATTGGGCATATGCCAAGATAAGCACATATTACAAACAGAAAGAGCCATTTATACATATAGATGGAGACGTGTACATTTCACAACCTTTTTCTTCAGACATCCTACGAATGCCACTTATTGCCCAAAACAAGGAGACTTGTACAAAATATTACCAGGACATGATGAGTCGAATTTCCACATCCACAGGAATACACCTGCCTGATTATTTATGAAAGGAAATAGAAACAAATAAGATTTCATCATACAACATGGGAATATTTGGCGGATGCAATTTAGAGTTCATACACAATTACTGCGACAAAGTTTTCAATTTCTTTGAGTTGAATCATTTGAATGACCCCTCATGTGATGGAGGCAAAGTAAACTGCAACATATTCTTCGAACAAATCATGTTTGCGATGACATCCGAAAAAGAGCACAAACATGTTTCTTGTATCTTAGACAACCCCATCAACGACAACGGGTATACAGGGAAGACTTTCTGTGATATAGAAAATATTGCAGGCAAACCATTCCTGCACATCATTGGAAGTCACAAAAAAAGCATGCACATCTGCCAAATGCTCAGAAACGCAATGATACACCAAAACCAAAAGAAATACAAGGAGATTTTATCCTTGTTCCCATACGAGAATGCAAGATTCGGAAAAAAGGAAGAAAACGACCATGAAAATATTCGCCTACCGGTAGAGCATTTCATTGCCAAATATGAAGACATTCTTAACAGGAAAAGAGAAGAATGGAAAGATATTTCAGAGACTGTAATAGGCGAATGGGAGACCCAAGGAGTAACCGGCTTATACTTACTTAACTCACGAAACAGCGGGGCAAATCATATGCTTTCCATTCATCCTTGTTGTTTTATATATGAAATGGCAACAGAATGGCCGCAAGAGGCATTGGATATCATCAAAGATAGATTGGGAAAAGACAAGTATTTCTATCTCAAGGGGGTGCTATTGTCCCCATGCCTTGAAGGAAAAGGCGTAAAAGAAAGCCCCCTAAGTGGTCATGCATACCAAATCATGTCCACCGTAAAACGTGGAGAGATCAAATATGAAGATATGCTCAAAGAATGTTTGAGTTGTTTTGGACAAGACAATGGCAATGCGCTACTTGATGCCGAGCAATATATAATCAAAGAAATGACTGGACTTGTAAGAAACGGGATTTTATTCTATAAAGAATGTCAATAATCCTATGAACACATTTAAAATCAGAAGAGATTCCTCTATATTTGCAGAGAATTACATTTCAAACACTAAAAACTTAGCACTATGGGGCAGAATTATTCATCAACAACAAAGGGAAGTGTTGGCAACCCGTATACTCATTCAGAGTTCTTGACGCTTTTTAACGCGAAACAGTGGAGGGGTGGATTTGTATCCATGTACAACAATGGCACCAAACAAATTGTGTATGTATTTGAGGACGGATGTGCATCAAGACCTAAAATATGGGACATTGACGGAAGCAAATTCACTACGGGAAGCGATTTCTTCTCTTCTGGCACCGGTACAGACTCGGGATCAGGAAGCGGAAGTGGCTGCAGCACAGGTTCCAGCGAAGGAAGCGGTTCTGGATCTTGTATTGAATCGGAGAACCAGCCAAGGGTAGAAATCTTTGCGGGCTCCAAAACAAAGACTTTTGAAACTCAAAGTTATTCGCTTTCTATGAGTTTCAAGTGGACAGACGGTTTCTTCTTCGAGAATAGCAAATATTGTACTTCGGAGATGCAATACGCTGTAAATCGGCTGGACACATACAGCACACTGTCTGGCTACACTATAGAAGTTGGATGGGATGCTCCGTACCTTATATTAATCAGAATTAAACTTGTATTTGAAAATTCAGAACTAAATCCCATTTCTATATATGAATATGTAAGAATCGAACAAACGGACCTTAACAAACGGGGTTATTAAATCAAGAAAGCAACCGTTACTATGAGGAAATTTCTTGCCGCCATCTTCGCACTTGCCCCTTGTGTCACTATTTTGGCACAGGACGAGCGCGTCCCCTTTCATGCCTTAGTCGATAGGGTTGAGAAGTTTGGGCACAGAATACCGCAGGAGAAGGTGTATGTGCATATGGACAACACCTCATATATGACGGGAGACACCATTTGGTTCAAGGCTTACTTGAGAAGGACCGATACCGGCAAACCTTCGGAAGTGAGCCGGACGCTTTATGTGGAATTGCGGGATGCCGACGGCTACTTGGTCGAACGCAAGCTCATACACATGACTGGCGGAGAAGGGGACGGCTTCTTTTCCCTGGCTGACAGCACTTTTTGCCTGGGAGGATACTACGAGTTGCGAGCCTACACACGTTGGCAACTCAATTGGGGAGCCCATGAGCACCCACACACGCCAATAGCAAACAAGTGGTTTTTCAACAAGGCTGCGGCGCGTGATTATTTCCGCGACTATGACAAGCTATACAGCCGTGTCTTCCCAATCTTTTCCGAATACGAGGAGGTGGATGGGGAGATGTTTCCTGTAATGTACACAAGACCTATGCGCCGGCTGTTCAAGAAAGAGCCAAGGCTTGCCAAGCCCCGGTTGGATTTCTTTCCAGAAGGAGGAAATCTGGTGGCAGGCCTGCCCAACAGAGTTGCCTTTGAGGCCACAACGGCTGAAGGGAAATACCTGGACGGATGGCTCTATGTGGATGGCGACTCCGTAAGTACGCAGAACCGTGGACGTGGAACATTCCTTGTCACTCCACAGAGAGGTACGGAAACCAGGATATCATTTGTGAGTAAGGACGGGGAGCGGATTGAGACCAACTTGGACAAACCCGCCGATGATGGAGTGACCGTATCGTTGTGCAGGCAGGGTGACAGGTGGCAGGCACAAATACGCACGGCAGGAAATGTCTGCGCCGACTCGCTGGCCCTCACGATAATGCACGAGGGACGGCTGGAGGATTTTCATCCATTGGTCTCCCTGGCTCAGGAACACAGTGTTTACCATCTGCTCCTGGACAAGGCACAGGCTTCGGGGGTGCACCAGTTCACTGTGTTTGACACACAAGGACGAGTGTTGGCCGACCGACTCTTCTTTGTCACTCAACCCGAAGACTTCCAACCCACATTATATATTAGAGGGCAGAAGGACGAGTATAAGCCCTACGAGCCCATCTCGCTATATATCAAGAGAAATGAAGGAAGAAGTGGCAAGGTGTCATTGTCTGTGCGCAGCAACAGATCCGCAGCGCGCTTGTACGACAACGGAAACATCCTGACAGAAATGTTGCTTGCCAGTGAAGTGAGGGGATTCATCCCACAGCCAGACTGGTACTTCGAGGCCGATGATGAAGAGCGCCGTTCGGCACTTGACTTGCTGATGCTTACCCAGGGATGGCGCAGGTTTCCATGGCAGGAGATGGCCATAAGAGGGCACTTTGAGATAGTGCACCCTGCAGAAACCTCCCAAATATTGACAGGCGCAGTGCACACTTACCAAGCCACCATGAAATTCGACCCCGTGCTGATGGAGACCATGATTGAGCAAGAGATGCTCATGGGTACGCCGAAAGAGGAAATTCCCAACTTTCTGAATGAGCGGTTTGGCCTTGATGAGGCGGGAGGGAGGAGATTCCATTATGGCAAGGATCTGAAGAAGAACGAGAGGGCAGACAGAATAGGCGCCACAAAAAAACTGCGCAAGCAGTTGATGGAAGACGGGGAGAAACTGAAGCATGAGGTGAAGGTGCATGCCGAATTCCTTTCTCCCCAGGGTGGTGCGGCCGTGTGGGGAGAGAGTGTCACCCATGATGGTACCTTCCGCATCCAGACACCCTTGATAGACGAATACTGCTACCTGACACTGGCCGCCTCGGACACCACCAAATGGAGCAAGGCCGAAAGGCTGGGCAAGAAAGAGCACCAATGGTACTGGCATGGTGATGCAAACTACCCCGAATTCTATGTACGCCTGTCTTTCCCATACCCCAATTTCGTAAAGCCATACTCTTACTACCAAACCCGCCTGGCTCCCGCCGACGGGCCGCGCGCTCCTGTACTGACAGGAAATACGGCAAGCGCCCTCATGATGAAAGAGGTAAACGTGACTGGCAAGAGACGCAACCGCCTGCTGAGTGTGACCCACACGACACCTGTGGTAAGGATGAAGGCCTACGATGCTTTCAACATGCTGGTGGACGGCGGGCTGCTGAACGGATGGCTCTCGTCACCCATGCAGTTTGGAACAGCCATGGCACGGTATGTGGTGTCCGACATGGGGCAGAACAGGCCGTACAGCGTGAACCTGAACTATGATGGCCAGTTGACCAATCCCGGTGGCCTGATGGCCATCAACGGCATCAATCCTGATGCTGTCATCCGAAAGGCGGGGCTCATGAGCATGCTCGACTCGGTGTTTGTGTTCACCGACTACGCTCCGCGCAAGGAAGGGAGCCCCCAGTATCAGGCATCCAACCAGCCCGAGGTGGACATCCTGTTCACCCTGCTTGACTACCCCGCTCCCAAAAATGTTGACCGTTTCTTGTTCCTTCCCGGCTTTGCGCGCGCTGCAAAGTTCTACAGTCCTGACTACAGCGGGCGCACACCCTCCAGGGAGGATGCCGACTACCGCCGCACACTCTATTGGAATCCCTGCGTGAACCTGGATGGCAAAGGTGAGGCACAGGTGCATTTCTACAACAACGCCCTCACGGGTGGCATCCTGGTCAACGCCCAGGGACAGGACTGTGAAGGCTCACTGCTGTGGAACAAACAGCAGGAATAGCCCCCGTGCAGCCACACCTCCACATGTCTCCAAGCCTGGTGACTCACAAGTGCCTGGAGCCAAAGGCACGCGCCCGCAGGTAATAAGTTCCTTCGTGCCAGTAGCCAGGGACTTTCAGCAAGGTTTGTGCTATTTTCCATACAAAAGAAAAAGTTCTTCAGGATTAATGCTTAATTTTGCACTTGCCGGTTGGGCCCTACAGCACTACACCCGCTTTTAACTTTATGCAATGCAAAAATGAAACAGATAAGACTGATAAGAAAGACCTGGTCACTCACAATGGGATTTTTCCAAATACTGGCAAATAAGGGAGGAGCATTTCACGCGGAAGAGACGAGATTACTCCAAACATACTATGATGCAGCAACGCACCAGCCCCTGGAAAACCTGAAAACCGGCATAGTGATGATGATAGACGGGCGCACCATGCACGGCGGTCTCTCAGACAGACTGCGCGGCATCTGCTCCATATATTATTGGTGCAAACTGCACGATGTCCCATTCTACATACACTTTGAATACCCTTTTCACCTTGCCGACTACCTGCCCCCCGCCGCTTACGATTGGACTATAGAAAAAACCGAAATAAGCCATCATCCACGTCAAGCGAAGCCAGTTTTGCTCATGTTGCACCTATTACCCAGCAAACTGCACAAGTTCTATTTGAACCGCCTGCTCAAGCAAACCCACACCAAGCAACTGCATGTATACAGCAACACGCTCATCTACGACAAATACTATAACCAAGCATTCAAAGAACTATTTGCTTATGCCCCAGTGCTTAAAGCGGCTGTTGCACGCCAATTGGAACAATTCGACCAGCCGTTCATTGCCATAGTACTACGCTTCCAGCAACTCTTGGGCGACTTCAAAGAGGGCAACTACGAGGTGCTTTCTCCACAAAAGCGTGAAGAGCTTGTCACCAAGTGCATTGGAAAAATAGAACAGATACATCGCACACAAGCCCCCAGCCGCCTTGTACTGGTCACCTCGGAAAGCGCCACCTTCTTGCAAAGAGCAGCCACAGCCCTGCCCTATGTGCGCATAATCAGCGGCAAGGTTGTTCACATGGACTATACGCCCAATGCCGGCAATGATGCGTATCTCAAGTCGTTCGTTGACATGGTGACCCTATCGCACGCCCAACGCATTTACCTGCTGCGAACAGGACACATGTACAAAAGCGGATTTGCCTACAGAGCCGCTGCCATAAACCGCACGCCATATGAATATATAGAGTTTTAACCGTTTGCATGCGCGTTGAAAACACGAGTGCGGAACTGTGCTCGTTGACATCTTCGTCACAAAATCAATAAAAAAGCAAGAAAGTAGAAAGAATCCTGTTCAAATTTGTCCTGAATAAGACAACATGGGCAGGAAAGAGCCGAATTTCCGTTTTCCGCGCCTTATACAATCTTGACACCCCCATCGGTGCTGAAGGACACCTTCTTGGGAAACCCATGATTACTGGGGAACAGAAGACCACCACAAGAAGTGAGAGAAACTGCAATCATCACTCCCAGAGCAAGAATCGCCATGCGTCGCTGCGCTCCAAAAAACCATAGAGCACTTGTTATCTTCCAGGAATCTCATAAGCAATAATATGCTTGAAGTTGTTGTAATCGTGACACCAGAGAGACCTGTTTCCCTCAGCGAACTCTTTCAAGAAAGCATCTTTTCATGCCTTTTCACGCTTGCCCTCATCCTGCGATACTGCTCCACAGCCAGACAACCGCCTGGCAGAACTTCGAGACCATGTCCTGGGAATATGCCAGATACACCCAGGTGGCGACAAAAGCCACAAACCAGAAGGCACTCCACAGCACCCCAAACCACGCACGAGCCTTGAAAGCCCTGTAGCCGTTCTTGCAACCACGCACCAGCACCCAGAAAAAAAGAGCCGTCAAAATGACTGGCACAACCAAATCAATCAAGTATCTCATTACATATATTAACGCATCGATTTTCCGAATCAAGTCATACGCAATCATCCCAACAGTCTTACGCAGCTAATGCAGCCATGCAACCGCTCGAAATAGCGAAGTACAGACAGCAGGCAGCATTTATCTTGTTGCTTTCATCTCATTGACATCTTTGTCACAAAATTAAGAAAAAAACAAGAAAAAAGTAGAAAGAATCCTGCTCAAATTTGTCCTGAATGTGACAACATGGGCAGGAAAGAGCCGAATTTCCGTTTTCCGCGCCTTATACAATCCATCCGCAAAGGCAGAATAACACATGTTTCTTTGATAACTTTGCGACACGAGAAAAATCACAGAGTAGCAAGGGACGGCCGAATGGCCGCCTCTTGCTACAAATTCTGCAACATAAAAGTCAATTACCCGCGCCATCTACTTGCCCTGGTGCACCTCAATATCCACCCCATTGTCCATTACCATGCCCCCTATCACCAGCCGCCGCTTTTTGCCAGTCGTGTTTGGTTCCACGGTGATGGTCATCTCCCCAGTCTTGCTGTTGAACTTGGCTGTTAACCAGTCCTTCCTGGCATATTCTCCACGGCCTTCCCCATCATACTCACAGCCCGCCGTGCTTCCGTTCCAAGTTCTTATCTCCACGCCATACAGGTCTCTATCACCCTTTACCGTCTTGACACCCCCATCGGCGCTGAAGGACACCTTCTTGGGAAACCCATGATTACTGGGGAACAGAAGACCACCACAAGAAGTGAGAGAAACTGCTATCGTCACTCCCAGCACAAGAATTGCCATGCGGCACTGCCCTCCAAAAGCCTTAGAGCACTTGTTATCTTCCAGGAATCTCATAAATATTTACACACTTTTACTCATTCTGCAATACAGCTCCACAGCCAGGCAACCGCTTGGCAGAACTTCATGGCCATGTCCTGGGAATATGCCAGATACACCCAGGTGGCGACAAAAGCCACAAACCAGAAGGCACTCCACAGCACCCCAAACCACGCACGAGCCTTGAAAGCCCTGTAGCCGTTCTTGCAACCACGCACCAGCACCCAGAAAAAGAAAGCCGTCAAAATGACTGGCACAAATAAATCAATCAAGTATTTCATTACTATATTATAAATATAACGCGTCTGAGTTCTGAATCAAGCCATGCACTATCATCCCCACATGCAGTAGCCAAACTCTCCCACTGCTATGGCGACCCCCACAGGACCAAGTGCCTTCTTTGCGATACTCTTGAATGCTATCCGCATAGCTGCCTTACTCCAAACCTTGCCTGCTGATGCAAAAGCCATCCCTTCTAAATCAGCCACCAAAGCCCTGAATGCACAACTTCCTGCCTGCGCGGCCACATTCTGCCAGGTGGCAGCATAAGCTGGAGTTGACAACAAACTGAAAATTCCGGACGAAGCGTTGACGCTCGCAGTTTCGTCACTGGCATTCTCATCTGTAGAGACGTACAGGACAAGTCGAACCAGTTCCGACTCATCGACTCCATTTTCCTCTAGCATCTCCTCAATCTCCACATCACTGAATCCCTTGCCGCGAAGGTACTCCCTACTCGCAGCAACCAGCGGTGCTATTGCCTCTCTTGCCTTTAACTCCGACAACACTATCTGTCCGTCATGACTTCTTGTAGAATCCGTGGTCAACTTCACACAAGCCAACTCTGCCATCTCTATCAAATCCCTGGTGGTAACAACCTCAGTAAGATGACGCTCTATCTTGACTTTCTCTTCCTCACTATAATCATCAGGGATTTCCAGATACACTGGAACGGAATCTGTACGGTTGCGCGATGGGGCCACTTCTTTACGTCCCGCTGCCTTCGCACTGGCCGTTGGTCTCAAATCAAGGTCCATCATGCCACGATAGATCGAACGAACCCCATTCAAATAAGCACCATCCTGGCTGTTCGCCATTTCCTTCTGGCCAGGCTCGCTTTCAGAACAAGAACTCAAAAGAACACAGCCACTTACCATGAACATCGTGGATGTGCAAATAATTCTAAAAACTTTCATATTATTTGTATTTAATAGTAATTAAGATAAGAATTCAGATATTTCAAGTTATTATAACGATTCATCGTTTAACGCATAATGAAGTTTTTCCATATTGTACGCATTTGTTGCTTGCCTCAACTCAAATTGGGAGCTGTCCTACATACGTTACATCGCCAACGCGCAAATATACATAAATACATCCGATGGGGCTCAAAGCATTTAACTCTACAGTACTTTCCTCGTCCACTGTCAAGAGCAATGTACCACTCAAGGCACATTCTCCATCTTCCTTTACTATAGAATATGTCACAGGCTGGGCACAAGAACACCTAAACACAAGTTCACCGGTATTCTTATCATACTCTATCCAAGGTACCATGTACGCCTGGGGAGATTTATGCTTTGGGTGATGCTCCGTTTCTTTTGGCCACCCTTCATCATCAGAATCACCATTGTTCTTCCTTACATGAACTGGGACAGGAATGCGCTCTGCCCATGCTACATTTAGCATAGATGACAACAACGCGAACAAAATCATTTTTCTCTTCATTTTACGCTTTTCCGTTTATCAATGTTGATGCAAATTTACGAGTAATCTTACTTATGGGGGAAGAAAGTGGTGTCCCAGGTTGTCCCATTTGGGACGACTTGGGACAGGAAAGGGGAGAAAAAGAGATTTGGACATTCTGCTCCTGATTTTTCTGTAATGCTCAGCAATGTAGAGACAGACACGTCCCCACTTGCTCCCCGTTGCTAATTTTCCAAGATATTTTATCCTGCCATTTGTCGCAAGCGTATATAAAACGTAACTTTGCATCAAAAACAAAAAGCATCGCGCATAATGGGAAAAATCAAAATATCTATATGGGTTGGCATCCTGATGACGCTCGCGTCATGTGCTCACCAAAGCAGGAGGGAAAAAGAAACACTCAGCAAGATAGAGCAGATATGGGACTTAAGTGACCACGACCTGACATCTGCATCGCAAAAATGCAGACTTATACAGAATGCGGTTTACACATGCTCTGATTACACAAGAATGAGATACGACTTACTTTGCATTCGTATTCGGGACAAAAGCAACATGCCCCCTTCCTCCATCGATTCTACCAGAAAAGTGACAACCTTTATGGAAAGAAGAGGTTCGAAAAAAGACATCATGCGAGCATATTATTACATGGCATCAGCCTACGAGGAGCTCAACGACAATCCACATTCCGTAGAATACACACTTAAATCGCTGGAACTTGCAAAAGACAAGCAGGCATGCGATACGGCTATCGCACTAAAATGCTATTCACAACTTTCCTACATTTACAGAAGACTCCACAATCCACAGGAGTCTATCAACATGGCCCTGACTGGGCTAAGACTGGCAGAACAGGCAGGACTGGCAGACGCCTGGTATATCATGGACGCTGCCACGTCCTATAAGACAGCAGGAAATTCCGACAAATGCATCTCTTACTGCGAAAAAGCGTACCAACAATTATTCAAGGAGAAACAAGACCAGGCAAATGCGCCCTTAATCTCTGAAATGACACAATACTTTCTGGAATATAAGGAGTATAACAAAGTGGATACACTTATCTCGCTTTTAGAGGTTATTCCAGAACACGAATTCACACAAGAGTACAACTTCGCAAAAGCTGCAGTATATGAAGCACGAGGCGAAACAGACTCTGCCATTGCTTACTACACAAAAGACTTGACTTATGCACCCAATCCAAGCCTCAGGCAAGCAAGCACATTTCACCTTTTCTCTTTGTACTACCACCAAAACAAATACGAACTGGCTGCAAAATATGCCCTACAATACATAAGAAACAAGCAAGCCACAGACAAAGCGGAACAACGCGAATGGACACGCAATGCCAAGGGACTGTACAGTTACCAAAAGGACAAAGAACACGAGGAAGCACTAACCCGCGAAAATGAGGCCATGAGATTCTGGGGAACTATGGGCTTCTGCATTCTCCTTATAATAATAGTATCCCTCGTCGCCATCTATTACTACCATAGGAAAAAATTACTGGAAGAAGCTCTCGGCAAAGACAGAAAGTTGTCCAAACTGCACACGTTGCTAATCTCAAAAGCGGAAGAGATTGAAGAAAAAGAGAAGTCCCTAAACGAATTGAAGCAACGCACCGAGGAACTGAGAGCCACAATAACAAAGAAAAGAAGAGAAATGAACGAGGCCATAAGAATGTCCAACCTAAGCACAACCCGCATCAGCATGCCCGACATCGCATTAAGCCTCGAAAGGTCGGCACGCGAGGGTAAGGCCATGAGTGAAGAACTTTGGCAACAGCTCACAAACGCCATCGACCAGGACGCTCCTGCATTCAGGGAAGAAATCACAGAACGCATTCCCCGCCTAAGCGAAAGCATGCTACGCACAGCCTACCTGGTAAAGATTGGCATGACTAACCAGCAGATAGAGATTCTGACAGGAAGCCCCCACCAGACCACATGGAACAGAGTGAAGAGAATCAAGGGCACACTGGCCACAAAGCAGTAATCCCCCGGGGAACCCCGGGGAATCTGTAGTCAGGGACGGCCATTTTCACCAAGAGAAACGGTATCCCCAGTTGTCATAGCTGTCAAGAATGACAGAAGCAGGATAACCCTTTTCGTCCAAAGTCCATTGATAGTACCACTTTTCCTTATCATCGATTACACCTACGGGCAAATGCCGCGTGGCCTTGCCTAAAAGTCCTGCATAGTAGGCATACTCCATCTCATCCAGGTCTATATCGAAAGCATCGTCAAACAGCATTACACATCCTTTGTTTTCAATCGGAGCATTTATGGTCGGGGACGTGTAAAGTATGCTGTCCTCCCAGTCGTCATCGCCTTCCTCAGTTGTCTGTCTTACTTTTACAATGTCACCATTTTGGTATGACACGAAAATTTCCTCTTTATCGTATTCTTCATCGTACGATTCTTTCACGATGTGCGAGAGTTGTCCGTCTGCATTGTATTTGAGCCTCCAATGACATTCTTGCTTCTCGTCCAAATCCTTTTCTACCTGTTGCGCTTCTTCAACGAATCCGTTGCTCCCAAGCCGCATGGTAAACAGGGAATACTCACCCTTGCCGTAGTCAACCTTCATTCTCACGGATGGTGCCCTGTCTTCTGAACGTGCAGATACGTTTGCATATTCAAATTCCACATTCCCGTCACTGATTGACATTGTCGAGACGAGCCCCTCTTCGTTGTAAGTTATCGAATGTACTTCACCGGCAGACTTTGGCATCCCGCCCGTGAATACGGATTTCAGGTCAACGCTGACATATGTAGGCTTACCGCTGCCTCCGTTGCTGTTGTCCTCCTCACCGCAAGCCGTGAACATTGTACAGATTGTGAACAGTCCCAAGAGGACTTTTGAATACGTCGTTGTTTTCATTGTCTTTATTGTGTTAAGTTCACAAGAATTTCTTCTATTGTTCCCTTTGGTTGAAAAAGAGCACACAAATCGCCGGAATTTTCGTCACCTTCCCTGATAACAGGTTGCTCTTTTGGGGGAATTTCCACAAAAAAAATGGTTATGGTGACGCAATCCCGTTCGGCGGCAAAATTACACATTCTCGATTAATCAGAAAAGCTTTTTGAGAGCTTTTCCGCATTTCTGCTGCTGCCACATTTGAGCGTGAGCAGCTGATGGTGTTTGATTGCCGATACCCATATGTGGCCCTTCGTCGTTATAGATGGTTTTTCCATAAGGCTGCCAAGAAATAAAGGCACGAGCCCGCAGGTGATAAGGTGATAAGTTCCTTCGCGCGGGAAGTTAGATGACGTTGCCACGGGAAGATATGTTGGTGCCATGTTGCAAAGTTGGAAATTTTCATTGCAAAGTTGGAAACAAATGTTGCAAAGTTTGGTATATTCGTTTCCAACC
>ERZ808274.294-NODE-294-length-27463-cov-27.280174_pt1 | contig 27463 bp, 29 predicted proteins | sample MGYA00521277_ERZ808274 | MGnify/ENA primary metagenome ERZ808274 (study PRJEB31516, sample SAMN03275597) | gut metagenome | biome: mammalia-associated habitat; material: feces | host: Papio cynocephalus | place: Kenya | collected 2012-07-28 ... | reverse complement strand
TTAAGCTCTATGATATGAATACAGAAAGCATTAGATTAAGCAAAGAACAACTCCAAAAAATCCGAAACACAGATTTCACCAAAGTTCCCGGCGTCACTCTTGGCTCTGATTATTTAACTCAAGAGCACGGAGCACCCGGCACCCCCTCACGCGAGGAATTCGAGAACAAGGCTAAAGCGTGGTACTACGGCGAAATTCTCCGCGAAAGGCGTAAGGCCCTCGGTATGACCCAAAAGGAACTTGCCGAAAGTATCGGCCGCGAACGGACATACATCAACCGCATCGAAAAAGGCGAGACCGATATGCAGCTATCCTCGTTCCTGCGCATAGCCTCGGCTCTCGGCATCTCCGTCAACCTTACGGTAAACCTCTGAACCACATCTCTGCACATTAGTGGTTTCCCCTATGCCAAATATCAGCCTTTGAGATAGCATTATCGCGTAAAAAGGGGGGTATGTCGTAATGGCGAAACCGTGTAGGGACGCAATAATTGCGCCCCTACAATAATACAGCATTAGGCACACCATGGCTTTTTTACGCCTGCGGCGAAAAGCGGCTGAAATCGCTGCAGATTTGCGGTGCAAATTTGGATTTTTCGCCGCAAAGGGATAAATTTGCAGTATGAAAATCAATCACATACCGACAAAACACATCCGGCAATTAGACGATTGGCCAACTTCCGGATGAAATTCTGACCGACTGACAGAGGCTCTGAGCCGTCTAAGCATCCGCATGGCCGGTTGACCGGGCAAATGTCACGGCTCGACCAACACTCTGCATTTCGGCTGAAAACTTTGAATAAATCGGAAAATGTTCCGAACTTTACATTGAGAATTCGCATAGGTATGGTGAGGCTCAATCCAAGACTCGACTATATTCGAATTGCCGAATATGCGATATGAGCATTATACTTCATCCTATGCACTTGTCAGACTATTTTATAAGACCGAACATAAAGATATGAAGCGAACTATTGCATTGCTTGCACTGATACTGAGCTGCTGTGTCGCCTTGGGTCAGCGTATTTTCAGCGTCGAGACTTGTCCTGCCGAAAACGCCTCTACGGCTATGAACGTGAGCTGGGCCACAGCCCCCGATGTAAGATCCACCTACGTGGTATATACCGAGGCCTCCGATACACTGTGGCGACATGCGCGACGCGCCTCTGACATCAATATAAGTCTGTGCAACACCTTCGACAGTATTTACAGCAAAACGCCCTACAACAAAGACGTATACGAACGTTGGATCTTCAACAAATGCGGCGCTACGCTCCGAAAGCTCAAACGCGATACCGACTATATGTACCGCGTAGTGGCCGACAGCATCGAGACCTCGGAATATCACTTCCGTACAGCCGGCGCCAAGTGCTGGAGTGCGTGTGTGATCTCCGATTATCACCACTATACGCCGCTACCCAAGCGCCTTCAATCGGCTATGACGATGATAGACACCGTCTGTCGCAAAGATCCGTCACTTGACTGGATACTGCACCTCGGCGACGTAACGGCCTGGGGCGGCAGCTACTCGTTTTGGAAAACGATGTACGAATCGCCGATTTTCGGCAAGTATATGTGGGCCGGAGTGATTGGCAACCACGACTATATGAGCCGTAAATATGCCAAATGCACCAATCAATACTTCCGCGACGCCAACTACTATCCTCGCAACGGATACCAGGGCGAAGAAGGCGTATGCTACTACTTCCATTACGGCGATGCACTGTTTGTGATGCTTGACAACGAGGCCATGCGCAGTGACGAAGGTCTTGCACAGGCTCAAGAATGGTTTCGTAAGGTGATGCAAACAGAACGTTCCAAGGCTCGATATATCATTGTATGCGAACATTACCAATGGTTTATGGGCAATGACGGAAAGGCCTCGCAATATGACCGATGGTCAAAGCTGTTCGACGAATACGGTGTAGACCTTGCACTTGCAGGCAATAACCATATATATGTACGCACCGGGGCCCTTTACGACGGGCACGAAACCGATGGCACCAAAGGTACGGTATACATCCAATCAACGTCAAGCGACAACGAGCGCGGCCAAGCGGCGGCCGAATGGACACTCAACCGCAACATCATCAAGAAGATATGGACCGAAGGCGAGCATACCGTAAGCGCCATACACCTTGAAGCCACACCTAAGACCTTAACCCTCACCCTATACGACCGATATGGCAATGTAATAGATCAAGCAAAGGTACTCGCAAAAAAACGTAAGTAATCCCCTACTCCCGACATAAATCAACCAACGCCAACAACCGCAACAAAATCCGAAGCGATACCCCCATACGTACACCGTCCGAAATGCGGCGGTCTATGAAAAATTTGCAAAGAAGAATTTTTTATGTTAATTTTGGGGTCAAATGTTAAAACAGACGTCCGGCAGGGACAATAAAACAAATATCCGAGCCGTTTGTTAAAAAAATATAGGCCATAGGGCTTACGCGGTTTTCGGCCATAGGCATTTGCCCGACCACGCACACAACCGTGTCAATGGACTTTGTCTCCGACCGCCACCGCACCGCCCGCAATATGCTCGACAGACATCACGACGCACGGCTTATTTTTTGGGGCACTGACATCGAAAGAGACTATGAAGAAGAAGACAATATGGCTTTTGACAATACTTATGGCACTGACATTCATGGGATTGCTGGTGATGCAGATAGTATATGTCCGCAATATGGCACGTATGCGCTTCGACCAATTCACCGAAGCGGCCAAGCAGAGCCTGCACGCCGTATCGGCACGCTTAGGTCATGACGAGACACGCCACTTCCTCGAAGAAGAAGTAGACTCGATAGAGTCGACATCCATATATGCACAATACCTCGGCGACCCCACTCCGCGTTTGGGAGGCATACGCTTTACCTTCTCGACCACCTCGGGTCTGCAGGCCGACTTGACCATCAAGGGCGATGCCAACGAAATCACCAACCTGCAGACCGACAATCGTCTATTCGGCGGCAACAACTATCAGGGTACACGAGCCTCCTTCCACGACCAGTACCTGATGCAGAAAAATATGATAGACGATGTCATACTCGACATCATCTCCCAGGCGTCAAACAAACCCATAGCGCAGCGTGCCGACTCGACACGCGTGCGCCGCTACTTGCGCGAAGAGCTTGATACCATGGGGTTGCACGATCTGCCTTTCTCCTTTGCCATAGTCAATAAGTCCGGCGTACCGGCTTACGCGACCGAAGGCTATGACAATTCGCGCGTCAACGACAACAATATGTTCACGCAAATCCTCTTTCCGCACGACCCGGCCGACAAGCACTACTATCTGCGCGTCTACTTCCCCACCAAGAAAGACTATGTGTATTCATCCATAGCCTTTATGGTGCCGACATTTGCACTGACATTGATACTATTGCTGATATTTGTCTTCACCATCATCACCGCCTTCCGCCAAAAGAAGCTCTCGGAGATGAAGAATGACTTTATCAACAATATGACGCATGAGTTTAAGACTCCCGTGTCATCCATATCACTGGCGGCGCAGATGCTCAACGACCAAAGCGTACGCAAGTCGCCTTCCATGCTCCAGCAAATTTCGACGGTAATCTCGGACGAGACCAAGCGGCTACGCTTCCAAATCGAGAAAGTGCTGCAAATGTCCATGTTCGAAGGCACCAAAGCCACGCTCAAACTCAGCGAAGTGGATGCCAATCTGGTGTTGTACAACGTCATCAACACCTTCAAGCTCAAGGCCGAGCGCTTGGGCGGCAGCATCGAATCGCATCTAGATGCTATGAATGCCCTTGTCGAAGTGGACGAGATGCACTTCACCAACGTCATCTTCAATCTGCTGGACAACGCCGTCAAATACTCGCGCGAAGACACCCCGTTGCTACTCAAAGTGGGTACTCGCGACCTCAGCGGCGAAAGGCTTGAAATCACCATAGCCGACAACGGCATCGGAATATCCAAAGAACACCAAAAGCGCATCTTCGAAAAATTCTATCGCGTGCCTACCGGCAACCTCCACAACGTCAAAGGCTTCGGCCTCGGCTTGGCATACGTAAAGAAGATGATTACGGAACTCGGAGGCGAAATTACCCTCGAGAGCCAACCCAATGTAGGAACAAAATTTATAATAATACTCCCATTAATCAAAAACTGACACAACTATGGACGAACGTACACGCATCCTTCTCTGCGAAGACGACGAAAGCCTCGGTATGCTTCTCAGAGAATACCTCCAACAAAAAGGCTTCAGCGCCGACCTCTTCGCCGACGGCGAAAGCGGATACAAAGCCTTCCTCAAAGGCAAATACGACATCTGCGTCCTTGACGTGATGATGCCCAAGAAAGACGGTTTCGCCCTCGCACAGGAAATCCGCAGCGTCAACTCCGAAGTACCCATCATATTCCTGACGGCTAAGTCGCTCAAAGAAGACATCCTCGAAGGCTTCAAAATTGGCGCCGACGACTATATCACCAAGCCTTTCTCGATGGAAGAGCTCGTATTCCGTCTCGAAGCCATCCTGCGCCGCGTCAAGGGCAAAAAAGGCAAAGAAATCACCATGTACAAGATTGGCGACTTCACCTTTGACACCCAGAAACAGGTGCTGATGATACGCGACAAAGTCACCAAGCTCACCACCAAGGAAAGCGAGCTACTGACACTGCTGTGCGCACACGTCAACGAAATCCTCGAACGCAATTATGCGCTCAAGACCATCTGGATCGACGACAACTACTTCAACGCACGCTCCATGGACGTCTATATCACCAAGCTGCGTAAGCACCTCAAAGACGACCCCTCCATCGAAATTATCAACATTCACGGCAAAGGCTACAAGCTCATCGCCCCCGAATCGGGCGACGCCTCCAAATAATAAAGCTGTGAGGCAACTACGGCATACGCACTATGACACTGTCGACGACATAAGTCGCCACAGTGCCATAGCGCTTGTCCGTAGTCGCATCTGCATTTCCCGACAAACCCGGGCCACGACAATACGGTACACATACCACAAGCGCATACGACAATGAAAGGCATAGTTCTGGCCGGAGGTTCCGGCACACGGCTGCACCCCATGACACGCGGCACATCCAAACAATTGCTGCCCATATACGACAAACCTATGGTGTACTACCCGGTGAGCGTGCTCATGCTGGCAGGCATACGAGACATCCTCGTCATATCCACTCCGGAAGACCTTGGCTCGTTTCGTCGTCTGCTCGGTACGGGCGAGGAATTGGGCGTACGCTTCAGTTACGCCGAACAACCTCGCCCCGAAGGGTTGGCTCAAGCCCTGGTCATCGGTCGCGAGTTTTGCGCCGGCGAAGACGTATGCCTCGTCTTGGGCGACAACATATTCTACGGACAAGGGTTCAGCGGAATGATGCGCCGTGCCGTCGAAGACGCCGCACATGGATACGCCACCATATTCGGATATACAGTGCCCGATCCGAGACGCTACGGCGTGGTCACTCTGGACACGGAAGGCTACCCGCTGCGCATAGTCGAAAAGCCGATGCAACCAGAAAGCGACAAAGCCGTTGTCGGTCTGTACTTCTATCCGGCAGACGCGCCCGAAATTGCAGCCCAAGTCAAGCCCTCGGCACGCGGTGAGCTCGAAATAACGGCCGTCAACGAAGCCTATCTCAATGCAAAGCGTCTGCACGTCCAGTGCTTCGGACGAGGATTTGCATGGCTGGATACCGGCACCGTAGACTCGTTGTTGGACGCCTCCAACTTCGTAGCCGCCATCGAGAAACGTACCGACCTCAAGATTGCCGCACTCGAAGAAGTCGCTTTCCGCCGAGGATTTATCGATGCCGAGCAACTGCGCAATTTGGCGCAAAAAATGTCGAATACAGACTATGGCCAATACCTGCGCCGAATAGCCGATAATGGCTGATACACAACTCGGCCACCGCAGCCCTTCACCACAAACGACCGCCCCTCCGCTCATGACCATAGAAGACAGCGCCAAGACACCTCACCTTATCGAGATTCCACGCATACCCGATGCACGCGGCAACCTTTCATTTATCCAACGCTGCGCCACCGGCGTCACCTTTGACATATCTCGTACATACTGGATATACGACGTGCCGGCCGATGCCGACAGACACGGACGCGCACTGCGAAACACCGCCGAGGTTATCGTACCTTTGGCCGGAGCCTTCGATGTAACCCTTGATGACGGGCTCGGCGGCGCCCGGCGCTACCACCTCGACCGCCCGTATCGCGGCCTATATGTACCGCCTATGCGATGGAGGGTAATCGACAACTTCACAACCAATTCGGTAGCCTTTGTATTGGCATCCACGATATACGACGAAGCTGATTACATCTCTGACTACCACGACTTTGTACACGAAGTCGCAAACAGCCGAGATAGCCTGAAAACACCAACGCCAAGCCCCGCCATACGAGAGCATAATGCCGAAAAGTGCGTACGAGAGGCCGATATTCACTGCATATCCTCGGTAGACAACTGCCGATTGATAGACTTGCCAAGACACGTGCACGCAAATGGGTCGCTTACCGTGGCACAGAATGACAGCATCAGCCCCATGAAGATACGTCGCGCCTTCTACATCTATGATGTGCCGGCAGACACTGCCCGCGGCGGACACTCCCATCACAATTCACAGCAAATGATTATTGCTGTAGGCGGTAGCTTCGATGTCACACTGGACGATGGCGTACAGCGGCGCACTTATACGCTCAACCGTCCCTATCGAGCGCTCTACGTTACCCCGGGTATTTGGCGCACTATGGACAACTTCTCCAGCGGCAGCGTGTGCCTGGTGCTGACTGATACAGAATACGCCGAAAGCGACTATGTACGCCACTACAACGATTTTCAACGCCTTACACAGTCCAAGAAACAATCGTAAACGACGACAATTCAAACGACTAAACTTCGGTCTCAATCAAACGCGCATCCACTAACGATGAATACGAAGCCACACATTCCGTTTCTCGACCTCAAAGCGCTCGATACTCCATACCGCGATGAACTCAAAGCCGCCGTATGTGCAGTCATAGACAGTGGCCGGTACATCGGAGGGCCCGAAGTGGAGAAATTTGAGCACACCTTGGCCACAGCCACCGACACGCAATATGCCGTAGGCGTTTCCAACGGACTGGATGCACTGCGACTATCGCTTCGTGCAGCCATCGAATTGGAATACATCCACCGAGGAGACGGCGTCATTGTAGCTGCAAACACCTACATTGCATCCATATTGGCCATCACCGATAACGATTTACGGCCGGTGTTGGTCGAGCCATCGCCGAATACATACAATTTGGATACAGCTCTCATTGATAAAGCCATCACCAAAGCCGCCACTTGCGGTATCACCGTTTCGGCAATCATGCCCGTACATCTATACGGCCGAACGTGCTGGGACACGGCTCTTGCCGAGGTTGTTGACCGCCACCACCTATTTGTCATCGAGGACAACGCCCAAGCCATAGGCGCACAATCCGAGACGCCGGGAATATCCGGGACATATTTCACCGGGGGTCTGGGACACGTCGGCGCCTTCAGTTTCTACCCGACCAAGAACATCGGCGCCATAGGAGACGCCGGAGCTATAGCCACCAATGACGAGCGTCTGGCACAAACCGTAAGAGCTTTAGCCAATTACGGCAGCGACCGACGCTACCACAACATCGTCTGCGGCTACAATTGCCGTCTGGACACGATGCAGGCAGCCATCCTGTCGGTACGGATGAAACATCTCGCCGAAATCACCGAACGACACCAAGCCAACGCCCGTGCACTGGACAATGCGTTGCGTAGCTGCGATACAATCATACGTCCCGAAGTGCCGACATACGAGCCCTCGCACGTATGGCACCAATACGTGGTGCGCGTAAAGCCCCGTCCCGGAGACAGCAATGCAGCACTGGACAAGCGGCGTACACAGATGCGCCACGCACTCGAAACCATAGCCGGAATATCCACCGATATACATTACGAGACCCCACCCCACCTTCAGCCCTGCTACGCCTCAACATTGAGCCACGACCCACTACCACAAACCGAAAGACTGGCAGCCGCTGTATTCTCGTTGCCAATAGCGGCCGCCATTCCGGCAGGCAGCCTTAAAACCCTCGCCGAAGTGTTGTCGCAGTGCTGATCACCCGAAGAAAACCTTAGAGATAGCGCCTGAAGGCAGACATTGTCCGACAATGTACCCCTTCCGAGTCACACCAAGTAGCAAAATACATCCAAGGCTGCACTCCCGACTAATAGCCATACGCCTATTCGCGTGCATTATATAATAGAATGAGCGTTTTGTCGTTAAAGGGAAAATGCTTAACTTTGCAGTCTTGAAAACAATGAACAAATCATTTAACGGACAAAGTAACATGAGCTTAAACATCATCGTGCTTGCCAAGCAGGTGCCCGACACCCGCAACGTAGGCAAAGATGCCATGAAGGCTGACGGCACCATCAACCGTGCCGCACTGCCGGCCATCTTCAATCCCGAAGACCTCAATGCCCTCGAGCAAGCATTGCGACTCAAAGAGACACACCCCGGGTCGACCATCACCGTCCTAACCATGGGTCTGCCCCGTGCAGCCGAAGTGGTTCGCGAAGCGATATATCGCGGCGCCGATGGCGGTATAGTACTCACCGACCGAGCCCTCGGCGGTGCTGACACATTGGCGACATCATACTCGCTGGCACAAGCCGTCAAGAAAATCGGCAAATATGACATCATCCTTGGCGGACGCCAAGCCATCGATGGCGATACCGCACAAGTAGGCCCGCAGATTGCCGAAAAACTCGGACTACCACAAGTGACATACGCCGAGGAAATTATTGAAGTGGCTGACGGACACGCCGTCATCAAACGTCGCCTCGAAAACGGTGTCGAGACCGTCAAGGCTCCCCTACCCTGTGTAGTGACCGTCAACGGATCGGCAGCAGACTGCCGTCCCCGCAACGCACAACGCGTCATGCGCTACAAATACGCCGTATCACCCAGCGAAAAGACCGCTTTGACCCCCGAACGTCAGGCATTGGTAGACGCACGTCCGCACCTTGCCATCAAGGAATGGAGCGCCGCATACGTCGAAGCAGACCCCGAACAAATAGGTCTACCCGGCTCGCCTACAAAAGTGAAGAACGTAGAAAACGTAGTATTCACAGCCAAGGAAAGCCTCAGCATTGACGGCGCCGATGACACCGCCATCGAAAACCTCATCAAGGAACTCATTACTAACCACACCATCGGCTGACGCCAAACAATACACCTACGACTATGGCAGAAAAAGACCAAAACAACCTCATCGTCTACTGCGAATATGACGAAGGCCGCGTCGCCGACGTCTCCCTCGAACTGCTTACCAAAGGCCGCGTCCTTGCCGACCGCCTTGGTGTGAAACTCGAAGCGCTTGTTCTAGGCGACAAACTCGACGGAATCGAAAACCAACTCTACCCCTACGGCACTGACGTGGTATACAAAGTGCAGGACAAACGCCTATATCCCTACACCTCCAACCCCCACGCTGCAGTACTCATCAACCTCTTCCGCGAAATCGCTCCGCAGATTTGCCTTATGGGCGCCACCTGCATAGGTCGCGACCTCGGCCCCCGCGTTTCGTCCTGCCTGCACAGCGGCCTTACAGCCGACTGCACCGCACTCGAAATCGGCGACCACCACGATCCCAAGACCAATAAGGACTACACCGATTTGTTGTACCAAATCCGTCCCGCTTTCGGCGGCAACATCGTAGCCACCATCGTCAACCCAGAACACCGTCCCCAAATGGCGACAGTGCGTGAAGGCGTGATGAAAAAAGAAGTGCTCGACCCCAACTACAAAGGCGTGGCCATCGACCTTGACCCCAAGAAGTACTTCAGCGACACCGATTGCGTAGTCGAAATCATCGACCGCCACATCGAAAAATCCAAGATAAACATCAAGAACGCACCCATCATCGTTGCCGGCGGATACGGCGTAGGCTCAAAGGAGAATTTTGATATGCTCTTCGAATTGGCTCACGTCCTTGGTGCCGAAGTGGGTGCCAGCCGTGCCGCCGTTGATGCCGGATTTACCGACCACGCTCGCCAAATCGGCCAAACCGGTGTCACCGTTCGTCCCAAACTTTATATCGCCGTGGGTATCTCCGGCCAAATCCAGCACATCGCCGGTATGCAGGAAAGCTCGATAATCATCTCCATCAACCCCGATGCAGACGCGCCTATCAACACCATAGCCGACTACGTCATCACAGGCGACATGGAGACAGTCGTGCCCAAGCTAATCAAATACTATAAAAAGAACTCCAAGTAATCGGGTTACGCCCTGATACGCGGACAAAAATCTCAACTACACAGCAAACAACTAAGCCCCATGGCAAACTTCTATACAGACAATCCCGACCTGCGCCACCACCTGACGCATCCCATGATGCGCAAGATTGTCGCCCTCAAAGAGCGCGACTACTCGCAGGCACAGCAATATGACTACGCTCCCGTAGACTACGATGACGCCATCGACAACTACGACCGCGTACTGCAAATCGTAGGCGACCTCTGCGGCAACATCATCGCCGACAACGCCGCCGATGTAGACCACGACGGTCCCACCGTAAGCAACGGACGCGTGACCTACGCCCCCGGAACAATCCGCAACCTTGAGGCATGCCGTCAAGCCGGACTTATGGGTATGTCCATGCCCCGACGTCTTGGCGGACTCAACTTCCCCATCACTCCATACATTATGGCAGCCGACATCGTCAGCCGCGCCGATACCGGGTTCGAAAACCTCTGGGGACTGCAAGACTGCGCCGAAACCTTGTATGAATTCGGTAGCGAAGACCAAAAACAACGCTTCATTCCCCGCGTATGCGCCGGCGAAACCATGTCTATGGACCTTACCGAGCCCGATGCAGGCAGCGACCTCCAAGCCGTGATGCTCAAAGCAACCAAGAAAGAGGACGGAACTTGGGTTCTCAACGGAGTCAAGCGCTTTATCACCAACGGCGACAGCGATATCCACTTGGTGTTGGCACGCAGCGAAGAAGGCACAACCGACGGCCGCGGCCTGTCCATGTTCATCTACGACAAGCGCAACGGCGGAGTCAATGTACGCCGCATCGAAAACAAGATGGGTATCAAGGGATCGCCCACCTGCGAATTGACATACAAAAACGCTCCGGCCGAACTCTGCGGCGACACCCGTATGGGCCTTATCAAGTACGTGATGGCTCTGATGAATGGCGCCCGCCTCGGCATCGCAGCCCAAAGCGTCGGTGTCAGCGAACTCGCATACCGCGAAGCCTATAAATACGCTAACGAACGCCGTCAGTTCGGTCACGCCATCATCGAATTCCCCGCTGTCAGCGAAATCCTCTCAACAATGAAGGCAAAGTTGGACGCATCACGCAGCCTACTCTATGAAACGGCACGCTACGTCGACCTCTACAAAGCCCTCGAAGACATCGCAAAAGAACGCCAACTCACCCCCGACGAGCGCAAGGAGATGAAGCAGTACAAAAAATTTGCCGATGCACTCACACCTTTGGCCAAGGGACTTTCGAGCGAATACTGCAACCAGAACGCCTATGACTGCATCCAAGTGCATGGCGGCTCTGGATTTATGAAAGACTACGCTTGCGAACGGCTCTACCGCGATGCACGTATCACCTCCATATACGAAGGCACTACACAGCTCCAAGTTGTCGCAGCCATCCGCCACGTGACCACCGGCACATATCTCTCGCTCATCCAAGGATATGATGCAGTGGAAGTAGACGCACGCTTGAAACCGCTCAAGGACTCCTTGCGTGCCCTCACCGAGCAATACACCAAGGCTGTAGAAGCAGTCCTCGCCGTAGGACAGCAACCGTACACCGACTTTATGGCTCGTCGACTTGTAGAAATGGCCGGAAACATAGTTATGGGTTACCTGCTACTGCTGGACGCACAACGCAACGCCGACTTCGACCGTACAGCCACCATCTACAACAAAATGGCTCAAGCCGAAGTAGCTCGCCACGCTCAATTCATCAACAACTTCAGCGCCGACCAGCTCGACCTATACAAAGCCTGAGATCCAAGTTCAGACTGAGGACTTCAGACAAAACAGACTGAAGACAGCACAAATAAACCCGGAAGGACTACTACTACGTCCTTTCGGGCTGTTTTTTCACAAATCACCAATGTATTTTGCCCGACCCCGCTGACAAACAGACGAAAACGATGTCTACTATTTGTAAGAATGATATCTTTTGAGTAATTTTGTACGCTCTTAGGCTATGGACTTGACCATCGCCACCGCAACATTGGAAAAAACAACGAACAAGGGCACAGCCCGTCAATAACTTAAAACCCAAATATGTCTATAAACAGACTTGCAACCGCTGTATGCGTTTGCGCCATCCTCCTCACCGGATGTAGCGCCCCCAAGAAAGTACCTTATCTCGTTGATGCCGAAACAATTCCCAGTGAATCGCTCGCAGCCATATCGACCGTCAAGGATCCGACTTTTGTACAAGGAGACCTGCTCAACATCTGCATTTACGCCTCCGATCCTACAGCTGTGGCTCAGTTCAATAAAGGCCAGTATCTCACTCCTGAAGGAACAATCTCAAAAGCAAGCAATAGCACCAATATCACCGGCACAAACACTGCCTCGCTGACCGACTACTATCTCGTTGATGCCGAAGGCAATATCGATTACCCGGTCATCGGAAGCATACATGTCGCCGGCAAAACCAAAGAACAACTTGCTCGCGAAATCAAGAATGCCATCTATCCTCGCTATATAAAAATCGAGCCGACCGTAGATATTCGCCTGATGAACTTCCGTGTAACAGTTCTCGGTCAGGTCAAGAGTCCCGGCGTCTATCAGTCAGACAATGAGCGCATGAACATACTCGAAGCATTAGCCAAAGCCGGGGACTTGGATATACGCGGTGACCGCGAGAACGTCTTGCTATACCGCACCAATGCAGACGGAACTCGCGAAGTTCATCGCCTCAATCTTCACGACAAGAGCCTACTGCTGTCTCCATACTTTAACCTTCAGCAAAACGACTTCATCTACATCACACCCAACCGCTCGGCTGCAGCCGGCGCCTGGCAGATGCACCAAGGCTGGACCACTGCCATATCAGTCGTATCAGGCTTGGCATCCATAGCCGCACTTGTCATCGGAATTATCAATCTCAACAAGTAATTATTATCCTAAGCCCGTTACATTTACGACAAGGGCAACCATTCTTAGACATACACCTCATTATCAATAAGATATGTCACACACATCAGAGCCTAAAGACAACTTTGGCACCGGCACTAACAAAAGTGCCGACAGCAACACCCCTATTGTCAAGACCGAAGCGTTCGATCTTACAGGCTTGCTCTTAGACTACCTCAGCCACTGGGGTGTATTCCTGCTCAGCATCATTATTTGTGGTGCTGCAGCATATTACTACTGCAAGACACAAATCCCGACATACACGGTATCGGCTTCGATATATCTCAACGATGAGAATTCCTCGACCAAAAGCAACGCGGTCACCATGGGATCCGAAAATCCCATGGTCAACCTGAAGCAATACATCGATGAGACCGAAATAGAGATTCTCAAGTCTCGAAACAACCTGGTAAAAATCGTCGATTCGCTCAATCTCTCGTATTCGTACTACCGTGAGGGCAAATTGCGCGACATTCCCGTTTACCGTACCGCGCCCATCGAAGTTTCGTTAGATTCGGTAAGTCTCAAGCACTTAACGGCGCCCATCGAACTGACCATCAGTCCTGAAGACAAAGGTATATCTGTAAAGGCAACGACAAATGTCAACGGCGAGGAAGAATGCATCGAAAAACTATTTACCAAACTGCCCGGCAAAATACAGATGGGCGTCGGTACAGTCACCGTTTCGCGCTCGCCGCTTGTATCCCAACTTGACGATGTGTACAAAGTCAAAATAAACAGCCCCGCAAGTGTGGCCGCGACTATCGCCAAATCGCTGACCATCAATTTTGCCGAGAACTCGTACACAATTCTCCGCATACGCGTCAACACTCCTATTATTGAGCAAGGCGTAGACATCATCAATACCCTACTTGCACTATACAATCAGCGCATTATAGAGGACAAAAACCGATCTGCATTGCAGACCGAAGCGTTCATCATAGACCGCCTGGTCAATATAAACGACGAGCTGCATGATGTCGAAGAAAAGCTCAAGCGATACCGCGAGGAGCACAACATCGCCGACATTGAGGCCCAGACGACGATGAACCTGACACAGCGCAGTTCCAGCGAGCAACAAATCTCGCAAGTTGACGCCCAAATGTCTGTTCTCAATGATGTAGAACATCGCGTAAAGCGTCAGGACAACTTCGAGATGCTGCCCACAGTATCCGACGACCCGGCCGTATCAGCCGCAATACAGAACTACAACACCATGGTCAGCAACTACGACCATGCGCTGCAAACCCAGACACGCGAAACCGGATATGTCCGCGAGCTCGAAAACAAGCTCAACCAGCAAAAGTCTCAGATACTTGACAATATCGCCTCGGCTCGCGGATCGCTTCGCGCCACACGACGCTCAATTGCATCGCTTGACAGCCGCAGCGCCGGACAACTGGCCGCCCAACCATCCATAGACAAAGGACTGCAAGAAATCTTCCGCGAGCAGCAAGTTAAGGTGAACATATACACCTTCCTCCTGCAAAAGCGTGAAGAAATAGCACTGCAAAAGACACTGGCAACCCCGACAGCTCAACTTATTGATAACCCCTCCGGGTCGGGACCGGTGTCACCCAAACACTTCCTTATACTTGGCATCGGTCTGCTTATCGGCTTCTTAATCCCGGCACTCATCATCTTGGCACGCCGACTTATCAGCCCCAAATTCAAGGATCAAGTCGAGCTGGAACGTATGACCTCCGTACCGGTCATCGGCGAAATTTGCCATAGCGATGATAAAGAAAATATCGTCATCGGCAACCAAGTAGCCACGCCTATAGCCGAACTATTCAGGCTGTTACGCAACAACATCAGTTTCATACCCGGCGGAGCAGACAACAAGGTAATACTGCTCACCTCAGCCGTATCGGGCGAAGGCAAAACTTTTGTTTCGCTCAATTTGGCAATGACTTACGCACTTACCGGCAAACGTGTCGTAGTGCTCGGCCTTGATATCCGTCGTCCCGTATTGGCTCACCTCGTCGGTCTGCACAACAGCCGAGGTATCACCACCTATCTCTCCGAGCAAGAGAACGACATTGACTCGCTGATATTCCCCACAACGTACAGCGAAAACCTATTTGTGATGCCCGCAGGCCCGATACCACCCAACCCCAACGAACTGCTGCTAAGCAAACGTATGGACACGCTCATTGCTTACCTGCGCCAGCACTTCGACTACATCATTATGGATACGTCCCCCATCGGCATCATCTCCGATACATACATCCTGATACCGCAATCGGACATCCAGTTGTATGTAACGCGTGCATCCTATTCGACCAAACGCAGCCTAAGAGTGCTGCATAACGCCATCAACAACGGCCGCCTCAAGCATCCGTACATAGTGCTGAACAACGTCAATATGACATCAAGCGCTTACAGCTACCGCCACTACGGATACTACGGATACACATCTCGCCGCACATACGGATATGGATACGGGTACGGATACAGCCACGATACCGAAGGCAACGTCGTATCTTCACATCACCATCACAAGCACAGCAAAAAATGTCTGTTCAAGCGGTCAAAGGAATAACCGTCTAACAACGACAACCATCCGACAACGATAAACCGAGGGAGTTCGGACCGCAGGGTTCGAACTCCCTCATTTATTGTTATGGCATCAAGGACGGCTCAACAAAACGTTGATACGACTTGCACTCAATAGAAACGGCGGCGAAAATCCGAGAAAGCGACGCCTCGGAAATGCGTCAAACTCGGCTGACCACCCACCATATTGACCGCAACGATATCATACCGTATGCGATGATGTACAAGGCCGGACGCCTTCATAAAAACTCGCGATGCTACGATGAGATTATGCTGCTTGTCGGCATCCACAGCCATGACGGCTGCGTCCACATCACCCCCCTGACGGGTCTTGACCTCGACAAATACCACCTCATCGCCCTCCATACCGATAATATCGACCTCGAGATGCCCCATTCGCCAATTACGTGCAAGTATTGCATACCCCTTGGCAATGAGGTACTCGGCGGCATACTGCTCGCCCATACGGCCCAATTCGCTACGGCGTGACATTGTTTGTTCGCAATTTTTAGCAACACAAATATAGCACAAATACGCCGAAAAACGCCTATCTTTGTACGACAATCCGGAACTTATGGCATGTAAAAACAACATAACAGCTCGCGATGGCAGCACCAAGACCGCCGTCATCATCGGCGGCGGACCGGCAGGACTGACCGCCGCCCGCGAGTTGGCTCTGTCCGGCACCGGCATCACGCCCATCGTAATTGAGGCCGAGAACTGCATCGGTGGTCTCTGCCGCACCATCATCCACAACGGACTGCGCATAGATATCGGAGGCCATCGCTTTTTCAGCAAATCCGACATCGTCAACGACCGATGGAAATCAATATTGGACTACGACGGCAACCCCGAAACCCAAGACAATGTCATGATGCTGCGCCCGCGCGTAAGTCACATATACTTTAAACGCCGATTCATCGACTATCCCGTAACTGCATCTTGGCGCACGCTGCGCAACATCGGCCTATGTAACGCCCTGCGCTCGGCCTGTGGATACACGCGTGCTCGGATATGCCCGCGTCATCCCGAGAACTCACTCGAAGACTTCTATATCAATCGATTCGGTCGAACACTCTACCGAATGTTCTTCGAAGACTATACCACCAAAGTTTGGGGCATACACCCGTCCGAGATGAACGCCGATTGGGGAAGCCAACGCGTCAAAGGGCTATCCATAAGCGCCGTAATACGCAATATGATATCCCGCCGAATAGGCGACGGCACTCACGTCGAAACATCGCTTATTGACCATTTCAGATACCCCAAATACGGCCCCGGGCAACTATGGGACGCCGTTGCACAACAAGTGCTACGTCACGGCGGAACAATCCTCACCTCCCATCGCGTGACAGCCGTCAATATAGACGACTCACGCCACGTACGCTCGGTCTCCGCCATTGATCGAGACGGCAATAGACAAGACATCCCTTGCGACTACGTCCTATCCTCCATGCCGCTATGCAATCTCGTACCAAATCTACGAGACATCGACATCCCCGAAGAAATCCTCAAGGCCGCCACCGACCTACCCTATCGCGACTTCATTACCGTGGGACTGCTCGTGGACAGCCTGGCCATACGCGCACACGGCGGCAAAGCCATACCCGACACCTGGATATACATCCAAGACAAAGGCGTCCACCTCGGTCGTCTGCAAATATTCAACAACTGGTCGCAATACCTTGCCCCGACACATGGCGTATGGCTCGGATTGGAATACTTCTGCAACCAAGGTGATAAGCTATGGAACATGACAGACGAGGACTTCGTACGCATGGCCGTCAGCGAGCTATGCCGCATCGGCATCATCCACACCCACACCGACATCCGCGACAGCATACGCATACGTGTACCCAAGGCCTACCCCGCCTACCACGGCACCTACGCCGCAATGCCGCGCATACGCGCCTTCCTCGACAGCATCCAAGGCCTATACTGCATCGGACGCAACGGACAACACCGCTACAACAATATGGACCACTCAATGCTCACCGCCATAGCCGCCGTCAACGCCATCCAAGGTCTCGACTCAAAAAAAGACGTGTGGGACGTCAATACCGATGACACATACCACGAACAACGATAAACCGCACCAAATGAAAGCATTAACCGCAATACTTGCGACCATCGCCATACTCTGCGGCTGCACATCGCATAGGCAACAGCCGACAGCAGCCGTCACTACTGATGCCGAAACCATACCCGCCAACGACATCCCCGAAGACAGCACAATGTACAACCCCGGAGTGTTGATTATCAACTACACACGCACCGACAGCGTACGCGCCGCCCTATTCGCCCAAGTCAAGCGGATGAATGCCGTCGTCATCTACGATTACAATATCATCAATGCCATCGCCGTGCGCCTGCCCCAGCCGCACACCCTATCAGCCACCAACCGCGCCATCCACGCCTTCAAAGCACTTCCCGGCATCCTCGCCGTCGAACGCGACCGCATAGCCCGACTCAACACCGACCGATAACCCGTCCACCCGACGACACACGACACGTCCTATCGCCCACAAAAAATACGCGATATAACGCCGCGCACGCACACTCCGCGCTATATTGCTGCATACCAACATATTACCCCCCCCCGAATTTCAAAGCGAAGACATCCTCCGGCCTCAGAAACATTTTTTGACGTTTTTTTGATAAAAATTTTGTCATATCAAAAAAAACGCCTTACTTTGCGAAAAAGTTACCCGTAACAAAGCAGAAGCCCCGTAGGGGGTCGAGCGGCGGGCAACATCGTATGAAGCGCAGCGCAATACGGCGCGACATACACGACATATTATCAAAAGCGTATACTTGGCGCTTATTCTTGACGTTCCGAAATCTGACAAATTTCCATCATCGCTGTCAAGGATATAGCAACAGTAGAACGCCTGTGGGTTTGTAATACCCCGTCACCGCCACAGACACCGCCTTGCCACGGTGCCGGCAGTGACGATATTGCAATAACTGCGTGGGCTTCTGCGTTGCTCCTTCCCCAGCGAGAAAGGCTTTGTCAGAGCCCCGGAACGACGGAACGAGCAACTCGTAAAGAGCCCTCGCTTTTTTGTATACCGACGCAGCTCCGGCCGCCACAATCCCACAGGATAGCAGACAATCATCATCACTTCCGGCCGTCCCCCCCCCTTCGGTATATATCCAGTATTAATTCCCTTGGCCTTTGGTCTCTTCGTCAAGCGCGTGAGGACGCCCATACCTACCTGAAAACAACATGGCAAAAACCGTTAAGACTAAGACTACTGCAACGAAAACAGCAGCGAAGAAAACCACTACTGTAAAAAAGGTTACGGCCACAAAAGCTACAGCAAAGAAAACTACTGCAACCAAACCCGCGGCCAAAACTACAACCTCTGAAATCACAGTCAGTGGCAACAAAAAAATCGCTACTCTCCAAAAAGAGTTCAATAAGAAGTTCCCATATCTTCGCTTAGGAATATTCTATAGTTACGCACGTAATGCCGTCAAAAAAGGAGAATCAATTACAAATATTGATGGAGACAAAACTCTCGCATCCGTGCGACGTGCAGACTCCGGCGGTTCCATCTCTATTTCCGGCAATAAAAAGGTAAAATCAGTTGAGAAGGAATTCGATACGGTATTCGGCTTATATTGCCAAATATGCTATACGGAGTCTGATGGAAAACGCTATTACACCAGCGGAGCATCTGACGAGATGACACTCTCTGCCCTAAATGCATACGGCGAGAAAAATGGCTGGAAGAAAGGAATATACAAATAATCAGCACTAACAATAACCACATAAACAAAAAAGACTATGGCAGTAAAAAGGACAGCTGACGGTACTATAGACAAACGTACCAAAGAAGGCAAGGCAATCTGCGAACGCATGGCCAAGGCTCGCCGTGCAGCAGCCAAACTGAAAAAGAAAACGACAACATCATCGTCTGTCAAAAGGACCGCCGACGGCACCGTAGACAAACGCACCAAAGAAGGCAAGGCTATCTGTGCACGTATGGCCAAAGCTCGTCGAGCAGCAGCCAAACTGCGTAGGAAATAACGCACTTTGACATTCTTACGACAAACATTTATTCATCAACCAATAACAACAAATTATGGCAGTAAAACGAACAGCCTCAGGCAAAATCGACAAACGTACCAAAGAAGGCAAGGCAATGTGCGAACGCATGGCCAAAGCCCGCAAAGCAAAAGGCTCACTCAAAAACCGTCTGAAAAGACTCTTCAAGTAATTCACAATCAACAATTTTACAAATGAAAACGACAGATAAGACAATAGCTGCTCTCGTTGCGGCTGCTATATGGGCTGACGGCGAATACGAAGAAGCCGAACGCATCACCACAAGCGAAATAGCGGAAGCCCTTGAACTCCCGGAAGACGAATTTATGGCTCTCGTTGAACAAGAAATCGAAAAAATCAAAGATTTCGACGAAGACAAAGCAACTGAATATCTGGTAGCCAACGCCAACGAGGTAGACGACCAGGAAGTAGCAATCGTCTATGAAGCTCTTATGCAGATTATGATCTGCGACAACGTCCTCACCGTAGACGAAGTCAACACCCTCATCGTGGTTGCCGATGCTCTCGGCATGGACGAAGCAAGCTCAATCCTGTTGCTATGCGATATGGTCAAGACCGAGCCCGAACTCGAAGTCGAACTCTAACCTCCTAAGCATTCGAACCTATCATGTCAAGTAAAATCAGAGTATATGGCAAAGCCCAAAACCGCACAGTGCTCGGTTTGGTACACGCCTACATGACTATGTTCCCCCACGCAACTCTGGAGGACTTACGCAAAGCCTTTCCCAATAGTCTCAATCCCGACAAAGGTGTAGCCGAAAACTTCATCTATGCCGAAGAAAAAGGTACGGACGCCAATTGGGACGGATACTTCAAGGGCGAGAACGAAGTAATCACTGATGGCGATGGTCGCAAAGTTGCCGTTGTCAAGATGTGGACAAAGCCATCGTTCCAACGCGCAATCGAGCAGGCAAAGCTCTACGATATCGAAGTAGCCGAATTCACCGAAGCCGACAAAGGTTTCGGCAAGAAGGGCGGCTTCCGTCTCGAGTACCTCAACGGCTATGTTCCCCCGGTACCCGACAAAAAGAAAGGCATCCCCGTATGGGTTTGGATTATCGTTGCCTTGGCCGTTATAGGCGCCATCGTTGCCCTTTGCCTACCAAAGGGTGAAGTCCGCGTCGAAGAAAAAGTCATCGAAAAAGAGGTCGTTGTACGCGACACCGTATACGTACAACAGATTCAGGAAATTGAGCGTAAGTTCAATGCCGCTCAATTCGAGCAGGATAAAGCCGAGTTGAACGACGATGCCAAATTGGCGCTTCACGACCTGGCCAAGGTCCTCAACCAGAATCCCGAGCTGCGTCTGCAAGTCGTAGGTCACACCTCCGCTGAAGGTAGCGCCGAGCACAACCTCAAGCTGTCGCAAGACCGTGCAAAAGCTGCCGTTGATTTCCTCGTAAACAAGGAAGGCGTAGACGCTGCACGTGTCAGCTCCGTGGGCAAAGGATCGTCCGAACCCAAAGACCCCAACAATCCGGAGGCTAACCGTCGCACCGAGTTCGTGATTCTGTAAAGACAAGAAATGACGAGACTCGTTGACTTAGTCAAAGACGATGTATCCGCGTTCTTGAAGAGCAACCAAGAGTTGCTCTTCAATGAGCGCGACCTACAGATGCATCTCGCATTGTGGCTTAAAGCATTGAAAAACCGATACGATGATGTCGATATCGAATACTATGTTCCCAACTCCGAACTGGAAGGTTATGGCGACCTTTGGGACAACGAATTACGCATTGATATCGTAGTCCGAAAAGAGACTGAATACGTTCCTATCGAGCTCAAATACAAGACTAAAGGCGTAAATCGGCAAATATCCCGTTTCGGCATCAAGCTAAGCAAGGAAGTCTTAGTCGTAAAGAACCAGGGAGCACAAAACCTCGGAATGTACGGATTTTGGAAAGACGTCAAACGCATCGAGCTACTGCGCCGGCGTTTCGACAACATCCTCAATGGCTTAGTCGTATTTGTCACCAATGACGAAATGTATGTCAAGGGAAGCAAGGAATCTTCCGACAACTACCCTATGAATATCTCCGAGGGCAAACACAGCATACACAAATACTGGCAAAAGCTCGAAAGCAAGTTAGCCGAAAGCAACCCAAGGTTTGACGTCGAAACAGAATATTCGATACACTGGGAATCTAACATCATCGATAAAGAAAAGTTTTATCATACAATACTAACCATATAATAATATAGCCTCGCTATATGGAAACAAAAAACGAAATCATAATAGGCGAATACCTTGTCGTAGAGGACATCAAGGGTTCGTTCTCTGTCCGCAAGACATACAGCAACACAAAAGGCGCACTTCGAGAAATTGCCGAAAAAATAGGCTTTGAATATGACGACAACTGGAACACGCGGCAATTCGGTGCCAAATTAATCGGCGAATTGAAAGGCGAAAAAATTCCGTCAAAAGGAATCGCCCATGCCGAATACGGCCCCTACGAAATCTATCGCACCGAAGAAGGTTCCATTGTAGTCTACACGGACTACGAGAATACAAAACAAGGGTTGCGAGAAATCGCCGGGCTTATAGACCTCGATTACGATGCGAATCTGACCACTCGCCAGCTGGGCGCACGTATCATCAAACGCGCAATCGAAATCCAAAACGCATAAAAAACGTCATATCAACAACTAAAATCATACAACTATGGCAGAATTTAAATTAGATGGCCGCATGAAGGTCAAAACGCTCAAAGACAACTTCAAAAAGAACTTCGGCTCTACACTCCGTGTCTACAAGAGCGCAACATGCCGCGGCGCCTTCGCCGATGACAATGCAACTCTCGCATCCATCCGAGCAGAAGGCAAAGTAGGCGGCGAACTCACCGTCGGTGGCAACCTCAAAGTCGGCAACTTCGAGAAAAAAGTCGCCGATATGTACGGCATAGGTGTACAAGTAGCCAACGCCGACAACTCCAAGCTCGCAGACGACAACATAACCCTCGTTGCTGCCGGCAAGTAATCGAACAGCAACGCACAATTCAATGTATTTTATAGTTGATTAGCAAGTCTCATTGCTAATTAGCTATAAAATCTTGAAATATGGCACAAAAACATATAGGGAATATGCTTAACATTTCAATGAACATAAAAAAGAACTCTAAAATCTTTAATCTCCGTAAAGAGTTCAACAGCATCTACCCAAATCTTGCCTTGCACATACTTAAAAAGCCAGCTATGACACCAAATAAAGATGATATCTGTGATATATATCGTACAGTTGGCGAATGTTGTAAAAAAGTTAAAGATGGCACAATAGATATAAGCAGCAATCGTAAGATACAGCAAGTAATTAACGACTTCAAAAAGATTGGCATAGACGTAGCTATTTGTCATCCACGCTTTTGCTATGATTACGATCCGGTGGGTTTTGTTATGCATTTTTACCCGGCCCTTGACATAGCAAACCCAACCCTCGAAGAGTTCAATAAGCCGAAGAAAGGGGAAGAAGATTATTATCATCTTGTATAATAATACTTTATGAAAATACCGGGACTATCATTCTCACTAAAGCGTGCGGTGGGCATCACTGCGGTGAAGCAAAAAGTCGCACGCAAAACAGGGATACCAACTACGAAGCAAGGCCTCCAACGCAAAGTAGGAGGGACGATACTTAATGCCATAATAGGCAAAAAGAGACGATAATAAGTTCATCAATGCTCTCAAGTCAGGGTGTCAATCAGGCATCCTGACTTGAGAAGCAATCTTTACTATCACTGGAACATAACATACAGATGAAAGCCATATCCATCATTTCCATAATTATAGTCATAGGCATTTTTGCAGCCATCGAACAGACGTGTTCGGACAGCAAAAATGAAGACGCGTATGACAAATTCGAAGCGTTGATTAAGGAAGGCAAGCTCTCCGAAGCCAAAGAAGCATTAGGCGATGTACACAAAAAGTTGTTTGAAAAAGGCGCCAAACGCCTCATCGACGAATACTTAGCCATCGGCGAGCTTGACAAAGCTATTGACGTATACGAGAATGTGTCAGGTAACCATCTCTCGACATACGACATGCAATTCCGCAACGGCGAGTACGAGCGTTACGTAACCGCAAAGTTGTACAAGGCCCTTATCGAAGCTGACAGATTTGAGGATGCATGGCAATACCATCCGCTGGAATACGAAGACCGGAATTATCCCGGCAACGGAGGCTGTTACTACGGATATATGACCGATGTCATTGCTTACTTATGCCAGCATAACCGTCAATCAGAAGCCCAGCGTTTCTTTGACAAAAATATAATATGGTTTAAGAAAAACGTGGATAACAGTAAATGGGGCAATGAGTATCAACAATACTCATACAGCAATATGCGGTCACAATTACAAGCTCAAGTTAACGGAGCAGACATAGACCCCGAATCGGATTTCGCACAAATGTTAAACGAACAATGGACCAGCTCAGAACAAGAATAGGCGCAATCGCATTAATCATACTTGCTGTAGTTTTAGTGTGTCTTGCCGTAGCCAAATGCGGTAGCGGTACTTCAGATGCAGCAGGGACAGATACGACCTCCCGCGGATCTGTCCAACTGTCCGAGCGTGATGCTGCAATGTACAATCACATCTTGAAACAAGTCGAAGAAGGCGAAGCAAACATTGCACAAGTAGAAGACGGCAGCGCGACCAATAGTGCTTCTATCATCGAAAATATCAGACAGATACACTATACATACAATGCCGAATCGATGAATGCCGCCACCCGTGCACATTGTGCCAAGCTCGAAGCAAGACTGACAGCACTCAAAGAACGAGCGCTCAAGGCCTCGAGTGACTCATCCGGTTCGTCTGATTACGGAAGCGGCAACGATGCAGCCTCAACATTTGACGGACAGACTCACCTATTAGCTCAGAAAGCCACCTACCCTATTTACCTACTAAGCGGCGATATCCTACGCTATAACATCCAATGCGAAAGCACGGCCGGCATAACCATATATAATGCCGATACACATCGAAAGCTTAAAAGCTACAATACAGCCAATGTCAACGATTCCGTAAAAATCAATTTTGCCGCCGTATATCTCGTCGAAATAGACCCCCATAGCAGACAATATGTCTCGGCGAATATTGCGTTTACCCCCGCTTCTGGGACTTCGGCCACTCGTCCGAATGTGCGCAAAAAAGTAGTCAGTTGTTCCAAGAACGACTTTGGCGCCATTGCTCACGAGGGTATCAAAATCCGAAAGCTATTTGATGAACCACGCAAATTCACTCTCCGCGGCAAGATTAAAGCATCCTTCTCTGGCGCATCGATTGCCGTAATTCCGGTGACCGTACCAAAGGGCGTTTCCGAGTTTTTGTTCTCAATGCGTCTGTCCACAAGCGAACAATCCCGTGCCACAGACGGCAAATTTGCCGACAATATGCAGCAATCATACCACAGCATCAAGATATTCAAGCTCCCGGTATATGAAAGCTCACGTCGCAGCGGGATCATCAATATGCTGCTGGACGACAACCGTCCCATCACCGAAGAAGATGCTTACTGCAATATGTACGTTTTCCGCAATGCAACAGAAGCCAAGAAATTCCAAGACGGAACATCCGTTGCATCCAAACTGAACTATGACGTCAATTACTCGCGGTTAGGGACACAATCGTGCAACGGACGCATTCCGACCAAAGGCAACCGTACCATATATCTCGCATTTGAGAACGAACGTATGCGCTTCACCAATTACTTGTGGGTTGAGGCAGCAGCAGTCGTTCCTACAACCGAATATTACAGAATAGAATACAGCAAATAACCACCTGGCACATAATGCCATAGCACACAAATTCTGATGAGCAAAATCAGTAATTTCAAGAATAACCTTGGAAGAGTATTCGACGACAATCTCCATACCAAGATATGGCACAACATTGTTGATTACATCATCATCGGGCTTATCGTCATCTCAACCATAGAGGTGTTTCTATCCACCTACGACAGCATAGCACAGCGCTACGGCAAATGGCTGTACTGGGTAGATCATATCACAACATACATATTCACGGTCGAGGTCATTCTTCGAATATGGTGCGCTGATCTCATCTCCCCTAAATATCAAGGTTTTTGGGGACGCGTTAGATATTGCTGTACATTCTACGGGCTCATTGATATCCTGTCGACATTCCCATTTTATATCAACTTCTTCATTCCGCTGCCAATTACAGCATTCAAAGCCCTGCGTATAGCGCGTCTGATGCGTATATTCCGTTATATGAAGGCTTTCCATATACTGAAAGAAGCCATCACAAGCAAGAAAAAAGAATTGGTAGTTTCGGCTCAATTCTTGATAATAATCACTCTCATATTGTCTTTCATTCTCTATTTTGTAGAGCATGAAGCCCAGCCCGAAGTATATGACGATGGTTCCTCGTCAGTAATATGGGCATTTTGTCAATACATAGGAGACCCGGGCAGTTTTGCGGATACGCCTCCCGTAACTATTGCCGGCAAGATTATCGCTTGTATCATCGGCATACTCGGAATAGCTATATTCGCCGTGCCTGCCGGACTTATCGGCTCGGGATTTACCGATGCAATGGACGAAGACAGACACGCTAAGAGATTGGCCGGAAACGTAGAAAAAGTGCGTAATGTTTTCGAGCGCAAACTCGATCGCCCTACCGGTTATCAGATTGTAAAGCCATATTTGAGCATCATCACCATACAAGCTCGAAGTGGACTTACTGTTGACGAAATCATTGAAGTTGTGGACTGTCAACCAGACATGCGACTGATAAATCTTGCCGCAGCACAATGCTCCGATGAGCACCCTAATGATCGGCTTGCCGTCGAGATTTTTCACATCAACCGCCCGTACGGATGCTGTATTGACCGTGGGTCTGACGTGACCATCGTATCAGTAAGCAGCCTTATAGACCCGATAATCGGCCATTTTTCGTACTATTTGGCCAAAATGGGCGGATTTAATTACATAAGTCGCGAGAACGGCCAACTGACTCCCTACAAAAGTTTCTATAAGATGGCCGACCCTTCAAAGCTCCAGAATGCCAATTTTTTTTTGGACGATTTGAACAAGCTCACATCTAACAAACAGAATAACTGGGTATTCGCCATGCTTGCTGCTTCAGGGGCAAACGAACCTGCATATCCGACTGAAATTCATATCACAGCCGGTGGCAAACGGGGGGAAGAGTCGATTTATAGTGCCTCGCCCAATGTCATAGACAAAGAGACATTCAAGAACTTCGTCACAGGCTTATCGGAAGACCTAAAACGAAATTTCGACATCGGTACCGACTTCCAGCGGTATCATGATGCCTCCAAAAACAATCAAAATCTCTTTACAAAAAAAATTGCGAACGCCGACAACATCAACAGCATTTCGATGCGCGTTGCTTGGTCTGTCTCATGCTGGAATATGCAACGAATGCTCATTGCAAAACACATTGCCCAAGTAATAAACCGCAACATATTACATATCGCAGATATGCCAAACTCTGAGGAGAACGAGCTAAAACGCAAAGACATCGCATATAGTGACTATAAACAATAAAGTGTAAGAATATGATACTAATTACCATGACAATTTCGAAATAATCTTGCTGTGCGTCATAGCTATATTACTGCTAAATGGTTAACGGATGCC
>ERZ808274.292-NODE-292-length-27584-cov-11.572596_pt1 | contig 27584 bp, 34 predicted proteins | sample MGYA00521277_ERZ808274 | MGnify/ENA primary metagenome ERZ808274 (study PRJEB31516, sample SAMN03275597) | gut metagenome | biome: mammalia-associated habitat; material: feces | host: Papio cynocephalus | place: Kenya | collected 2012-07-28 ... | reverse complement strand
ATGTGCGGCATTAAGCTAGACGATGATGATAAGATTGTATCCATGACAATAACTGAGCCGCAAAACTTTACAGGTAAAATAGCAAATAAGGGTGGACGAGGGACTAAGCTCTAGTCCATCCTTTTTCTTTTTATTGGAGGAATATGTCACTGAATATTTATTCGCCCATGCTTGTTGGTAAAGCCCCTAAAAACTATGAGGAAATGTTTAAAAACGTTCCAATAATTGGAACAGTCAAGAAAGACGGATATTGGAGCCAATTAATTAAAGACAATAATAAAGTACATCTATATAGTCGTTCTATTTCAAAGAAGACAGGATACTATTCAGACAATATTGAGAAAGTGCCGCATATAGCAGAGTGGGCTAGAAATGAGCTTCCTAACGGTACATGCATTATTGGAGAAGTTTATTACCCCAATGGCACATCTAAAAATGTAACGTCAGTGCTTGGTGCTCTTCCTGAAAAAGCCATTGAACGACAGTATGGAGAATATGGTAAGATTCATTTTTATATGCATGATATTCTTGCATATAATGGTGAAGATTATGTGATGAATCAAGTGAATTATTCTAGGCGTTATGGTAACCTATGTGAGCATATTGATATTGGGACAAATCTAATTCCAGAACTTGAAGTAGCATCGTGCTATGATAATGCATATCTTAACTTAGATAAAATCACAAGTGACATGCTTGCACGTGGCGAGGAGGGTATGGTTTTTCGAGTTGAAGATGGTCTTTATGCTCCTGGTAAACGACAGCCAAAAGTCATGTTTAAAATCAAACAGGCGAAAAATGATATTGATTTTGTGATTACAGAGATTCTACCTCCTGAATATGAATACACTGGAAAAGAATCTGATACATGGCAGTATAAAGATAGTTATGGTAATCTAATTACAAAGGCCGCGTACTACGGCTGGGCTGGCGCTATCCGTGTTGGCGCATATGATAATGCAGGTAATCTTGTCTCTATTGGTCGAGTGTCTTCTGGGCTTACAGATGAAATGAAAGCCCTTATGGCGCTTAATCCAGATAAATATATCGGTACAACAGTAGAAGTTAATTGCATGAGTCTCGATAAAGAAGCCAAGACGTTCCGCCATCCATACTTGAATAGGCTTAGACCGGACAAGCCAGCTACCGATTGCAAGTTAGAAGAAATCTTCAAATAATTCTTGACTATTTTAATATCCCATGGTATAATACTTATAAAGTATTTTAGAAAGAAAGGAATCAGATGCTATTAAAAAAGACAATTCTTGTAGAAGAAGCAACATTTTCACATGATGCTAAACGTCTTGTTCGCTTCCTTCGTGACCATGATGGAGAAGATTTAACTTTCAAGGATATTGCGGCTGGACTTGATATGAAGCCGCGTGCGGCAAATTGCATGATTACCTCTTCACTTGTAAATCGTGGATATGCTGTGCGCGAGCTTCAACCAGATGGAGGAACTAATTATATTCGTCTAACTGATAAAGGCCGCACTGCCGACTTAGATGAAACTACCAGTAAGACTATTGAGAAACATTATAATCAGAAATGGTAGTGCAAATTGTTATTGCTTTTGTGTGCGTCATCTGTATTACAATATGCGGATATGCAGTTGGCGTACACACAGGCATTCGCCGCAAAATCAATATTGTAAAAGAAAATAATAAAGAAATCCTCATTGCGCGAGAGCATATTGAATATCAAATTCAAAATGAAAAAGCTAGGCTAAAAGAACTTAAAGAAGTCCAAGAGCAAAAAAAGCAAGGCTTTAAAGATTTCGAAAAGATTGAAAAAGAAAATATTTTATCTAATCTTAGAGATTTTCAGATTCAGGTCAATCAAAATAAAGCCGAATATATTGAACAAGTCCAAGAGCTTCAAAATGAATTAGATAAATTGCAACGACAGAAATCTGCGGCTGTTGAGGTCTTACAGCGAGAAAATTCAAATAAGACAACTGATAATCATATTGTTATTTCTCGTGCGGATAAAGAAGATATTGAAGTGATTAACTCTTTTAAAAATCGCTTGACAAATCCAGAAATTTTATCTAAACTTATTTGGTCTACATATTACCAAAAGAAAGCAAAAGAGCTTTTTACAAATATACTTGGAACTGATAAGGTATGCGGCATATATAAGATTACCAACATTGATAATCAAATGTGCTATGTTGGACAATCTGTAGATATTTTAAATCGTTTTACTCAGCATTGTCGATGCGGTTGTGGTATGAAAACCCCAAAAGACAATAAATTATATGCGGCAATGCTTGACTGCGGTCTTGAATCTTTTACTTTTGAAGTGGTTGAGCAATGTCCTAAAGAAGAACTAGACGAAAAAGAAGCATATTATATTAAAATGTACAATGCAGTGAATTTTGGATATAACAGTCAGGAAGGTGTCAATGGGAAAAGTAACAATTAATTTCAATACGGTCCAGAAACCAGTAACGCTAATCGGCGAAATGGCTGGCCCATGTTACGGGACAGATACAATTGATGCAGAGAAGAATTATAAGCGAGGTCTTTCATGTCTAAAAGATGGGCATTTCCGCACAATGGAATTTGGCGAAGCATGGTTCACTCTTGAAGGATATTCCGCTAAAGTGATTCGAGAACTGTATACGTGTATTGGAGGAGCACCTACGCGTCTACAGGCAAGCACTCGATATATTAAATATCAAGGTTTTGACTATGTGACTCCTCCTAAGATTGCGGCGAATCCAAAGGCAAAAGAAAAATATGATTCTTGCATGTCAGCTATCGCGGAAGCGACAACCTATATGCAACAGGAGTGCGGAATTCCGCAAGAGGATGCTAATATGGTTCTTCCTCTTGGTATGACAACAACTGTTAGTTGTCGATTCAATGCCCGCACACTTATGAGTATGGCTGAACAGCGTCTTTGTATGAGAGCCTATTGGGAATTTAGGCAGCTTATGCGTGACATTATTACTGCGCTATCTGAGTATTCTGACGAATGGAAAACTATTTGTGACATGTTTTATCTATGCAAATGTGACAAAGTCGGTTATTGCTTAGAACATAAATCATGCGGCAAGTATCCTAAAAAGTTATTGACTAGATAATCAAAGTATAGTATAATTACAATTAATGAATTAGAAAAAGAACAAAGAAAGGGATTGTATATGAGTTTTAACAATGCAGTACATGTCGAAGGTTATGTTTTTTCCACTGAGCGTCTTGCCAATCGTGTTTCTAAGAAGACCAACACGCCTTTCATTAACGGTACGGTAAATGTTGCCACAGATGAAGATGCAACCAATATCGTTCCTGTATTTTTTCCTTATGTAACTGAGACTTTTAAGAGCGGTAAGCCAAATCCCGCATATGAGATTCTACAGGGTCTAATTGATTCTGATGGCGGCAATACCTATGAGAAGATTGGTAAGGAAGCTCTTAAGGTTCGCATCGATGGTTCTGTAGATGTAAATGATTTTGTAACCCGCGATGGTGAAATGGCTTCTCCCAAGCGTGTATCTGGTAGTTTTATGCATCTTATGACAGGCGATATTTCTGCCGAGCCTGCTACTTTTGATATTGATATGCTGATTGCAGGTGTTGCAGAGCGCGAGGTAGAAGATGGTGATGATTTCGCAAATCTTCGTGGCTATGCCTTTAATTATCGTGGTGACGCACTTCCTGTAGATGTTAATATCCGTTCTCGTGGTGGTATTGATTATTTCATGGATGCGGAGATTTCCAATAAAAATCCCATGTTTACACATATCAAGGGCAATATTGTTTCTCAGGCAATCACCCATGAGACTACAGAGGAATCTGCTTTTGGTGACCCAATTGTCCATAAGGTTACGCGCCATATTCGTACTTGGGATGTAACTTGGGCTGCGGTTGAGCCTTATGAGTGGGATGATGAATCTACTCTGACCAAGAAGGAGTTTAAGCAGAAGCTAGCTGACCGTGAAGAGCATCTTGCAGAAGTTAAAAAGAATCATGATGACTATCAGGCACAGAAAAATGGCGGTCAGAATTTCAATGCACCTACAAAAGTAACTGAAACGGTTACTGAAACCACCACTGAGGATGACGATGATTGGGACGACCTCCCATTCTAATTTTGTTTCTTAAAAGTAACTAAAAAGTATAGAGTAGGGGACTAAAGTTTCCCCTACCTATATAGAGAAAAGGATGTATAATGGAACTTAATTTTACAAAGAGCGAAGTGCCTACTGATTTTGAACTCAATGTACGTGTATCTAAATACGAGCAGCCAATTAAAGATTTTCTAAAATCTGATGATGCAGCACAGTCTATGGATTGCGAGACTGAAAGCGCGGCTAGGACTATTTATAAGGGGTTCAAGGGTCTACTTTCCAAAGAAGGTTGTCCTTATGCCGACCAAGTTGATGTTAAGCGTCGTGGTACTGTAGTTTATCTGGTTAAAGAGTAACATCTTAGATATTCTTAAAATTTATATTACAGTTACTTTTTAGAGAAAGAGGAAATACATGGCAATTGACATTTTTAGTGTAGAGCCACATAAGGTTAGTCGTTCCCTTGAAGGGTACACCGTTATGTTTTATGGTGAACCAAAAACTGGCAAGACTAGTACAGCTGCCAAGTTCCCAAAAGCGTTACTTCTAGCGTTTGAGGCTGGGTACCTTACGATTGGTGGCGTAAAAGCTATTCCAATTAATAAATGGTCTGAGTTTAAACAGGTTCTGAAGCAGCTTAAAGACCCGAAAGCACACGACGTTTACAGTAACATTATCGTAGACACTGCTGATATTGCTTATGATTTATGTGAGAAATACATTTGTAATCAGGCTGGTGTTTCCACTATCAGGGAAATTCCGTATGGCGGTGGGTGGAGCCAAACTAGTAAGGAATTCGATGAATGTCTTCGTTCTATCCCGCAGATGGGTTATGGTCTGGTTATGATTTCCCATTCTCAGGATAAAACATTTACCGATGAAAATGGAAACGAATATAACCAAATTGTTCCTACGCTTGGAAATCGTCCGCGTCTAATTGTAGACCGAATGAGTGACATTATTGGTTACGCGCATCCCGTTGAAGAAGAGGATGGCCGCACACATACTGTTCTGTATATGCGTGGAACTCCTAGATTCGTTGCTGGGTCACGTTTTAAATACACTCCGAATTCTATTGACTTTAATTACGACAATCTTGTAAAAGCAATTGGAGATGCCATCGACAAACAGGCAGAAGAAGATAATGGCGCGTATATTACAGACGAACGAACGACCGCGCACGAAGTGGCCGCTACGCCCGATTTTGATTCTATGCGTGCTGAATTTAAAGAACTGACTTCAAAAATTCAACACAGCGTAGACAAAGCAGAATTTAAAGAGAAGTGGGCACCCAAGATTATTGAAATTACAGATAAATATCTTGGTACTGGCAAAAAGGTTAATGATTGTACGCCTAAACAGTCAGAGCAGCTTGTCCTTATTCTCGATGACCTTAAAGAACTACTAGCCAATGGTGTAGATGTAAAATAAAATAATATCCAAGAGCCACTTATAGATAATATAGGTGGTTCTTTTTTTATTTGACAATACTCCTAGAATATTGTATAATATATTTATAAAGATAGGAGTGTATATGGCTCAAAGATTAGTAAAATGTCCTGGATGCTGTCAAATGATTGACCGTGACTTTGAATTTGACTGGACAAAACATGGTAATCGATATTGGCATGATAACTGTTGGGATAATAAGAATAATCAAGAAACAACAGCCAAGAGTGAGCGAGATAGTGTAATAACTTTGGCAGCACAATGCTTAGGCGCATATGCCGACTATAAGAAAATAGGTATCAATATATCTCAGCTTATCAAACATGGCTTGACTTACCAGCAGATTGAAAGGAGTCTGGACTATTGGTATAATATTAAACATAATGACCCTAGTAAATCAAATGGTGGAATTTGGATTGTCGATTCTATTTATTCCGATGCTGATAACTATTTTCAACGATTGGAAAAAATCAAATCAGACCAAGAGAAGTCAAAAAATATAGATATAGGTATTGATGATAAACCTAGGGTATATGTGCGGCCAAGGCCAGTAAATATTTTGCGGCCCAAGCAGCGCTTTAACCTTGATTAGGAAGGAGGATATTTGATTAGTAAATATTACGATTCAGAAGCGGCTATTCAGGTTATCGGATGCTGTATGCATAAGCCAGACTATCTTGCTTCTGATGGACGTTTTTTCTTTTCAGAGGAAGACTTCTGCAATGATTTACATAAAGTGATATTTGGCGCACTTTACAATCTTTACAATAGCGGTGTAACGAACCATTTAGGCCGAGAAATTGAGCCATACTTAAAGGATAAGCCGAAGTCTTTGGCAATCTATAAAGCTAACAATGGCCGCAAATGGATGATGCAAACATTTGAAGATACGCACGTAGATGCTTTTGATTATTATTATAATCGCTTAAAGAAAATGTCCCTTCTTCGAGCTTATGATTCTATTGGCGTAGATGTATCAGATATTTATGATCCAGATAATATTCTTGATTTAAGTAAAAAGCAATCACAAGATGAATATTTTGACCGAACGAGCTTAGAGCAATTAGCCGATGACATCGAGAGTAAATTCTATTTCATTCGTGACTTTTATGTGAATAATAACGATTCTGATTCTGTCCTTGTTGGTGATGGAATTAACGAATTGATAGATGATTTGCGGCACACGCCAGCACGCGGATGGGCCATGTACGATGCATATGAAGATGCCATTGCTATGGGCGCTCGGCGGGGTAAATTTTATTTACGTTCTGGGTCTAGCGGTTCTGGCAAGTCAAGAAGCGATGTTGCCGATGCATGTTTCTTTTCCTGTAGCGAATACTATAATGATAGAGGTGAATGGGAGAAGTTATATAATCGTATCCCTACTCTTTATATTTCAGTTGAGTTAGATATTGAAGAGTTACAAACCATGGCGCTATCTTTTATCGGTAATATTCCAGAAGACCATATTCTTGACCCTGAGCTGTTAACGTTTGAGGAAGAAGAGCGTCTTAGAAAATCTATGGAGATTCTTAGTAATGCGCCACTTCGTATGCAATATCTTCCTAACTATGGTCTTAAAGATGTTGATAATTGCATTAAACGCAATATCCGCAAATATAAATATCCAAGAGTAAATGAGCAAGGAGGCACTGATTATCTATCGTTTCAATGCGTAGTATTTGATTATTTAACATCTTCTATTAAGATGATTGAAGAGATTTCTCAAGGAACAGGAATGAGAGTCCGTGAGGACCAGATTTTGTTTCTAATGTCTTCAAAACTCAAGGATATTGCGGTAGAAAATAATATTTTCATGCTCTCAAATACCCAAATTAATGGTAAACCGTTGTAATGACAAGCTGCCAGTAATTTTTTTCCAATTCATCATTGGGGTAATTATTAATAATAATTGCTAACGGGGAAAGCTAAATGCCAATCCCGTGTAAAAACATGTTATTTTTATTATATTTTTGGCTAATATATATATTTATTATAAAAAAGAAAGGAGGTAAAATGAGAAAAAGAATTTGCGGAATATATCGTATAATTTTTCCGAATGGAAAAAGTTATGTAGGGCAAAGTGTAGATATATATGATAGATATAGAGGACATTATCGTTCGTCGCATCCTGAAAAATATACAAGTAAGAATTGTAGAGACACGAATCTTCCAGTTCATTTAGCAATGGCTAAATATGAAAATATAGGTGAAGGATATTCCTTAGAGATTTTAGATGAATGCTCAAAAGATGAATTAGACGAAAGAGAAAAATATTGGATAAAGAATTTTCATTCTGACATCAATGAAAATGGATACAATGTAGCATCTGGTGGGCAAAAGACGTTTGCATTAAAACGTGAAAGGCACTCTCAGGCAAAATTAACCGAAAAAGAAGTAGAAGAGATTAAAGAAAAAATTGTAAGAAGAGAGCAAACTTTTAAAGAAATAGCACATGAGTATCATGTTTCTTCTGCTACGATTACATTAATTAATAAAGGTATTAATTGGCACGATGATGATAGGGAGTACCCTTTAAATAAAAATGTCGCTAATGACGAAATCTGTAAAAAGCGCATAGGCGTTTTAATCCAGAAGAAGTTATTAAAATGAAAGAGTTAAGAGTAGAAGGAAAAACTTTATCTGAAATTCAATCATATTTTAATAATAGATGCAGCTTAAGTATGATTAGCTATATATGTTTAGGCCATGCATATTAATAAAAATAACATGTAATACGTACAGACTATTCCCTATGTTGCAAAGCGGGGAAGTAGGGCTACTATTGATACGTAGCAATGTTTTAGGAAACGAATCATTTGAAAACCGAAATAGAATTTTATTTATTTATATAAGTAATAAGAGATAGTCGAACTTTATATAAGTTGAGTTTTAAACAAGAAAAGATTCTAGACCAGACCATGCTAGCGGGTGCAAAATCAATTGCAAACCGTATCGACTTTGGTGAAATTATGGTAGATTGCACAGAAGAAGACATACAGGATATTGAAGGAATTCTTGCGTCTCACCCAGGCATTGGTGTTCCGAATATGAAAAAAAGTGTATATAAGAACAGACGAGGGAAATATAATCGCGTTATTTGTTGGATGTATGCGGACAAAGGCACTTGCAGATATAAAACATTGTTTGTAACAGATTTCTTCTATAAACTGATAGACCCTAAAGATTTTTTCCCTACGAAACCAAATGAATAGGAGGTGCGGGAATTGGGATACGACAAAGATAAAGTAAAAGATTCAATTGAGCCAGAAGATGTATATAATATATTAGAGTTTTTCAGCGCAGACCCAGAAATGTATTCTGATTACATCATTTCCCGCACAATTTGCCATAATGGTATTGGGGAAGGTTCTAAAAAATTATATTATTATTTTGAAAATAAAATGTTTAATTGCTATACAGAGTGCGGCGTTTTTGATATTTTTGAGCTTATTGAAAAAGTAAAAAACGTAGACCTGAATCAAGCAATTAACTTTGTAGTTAATTTTTTAAATCTTCAAATAGACGATGATTCTGTAACTCTTGAAGACACAATAGAAGATTGGAAAATCTTTAATAGGTACCAAGAGCAAAAAGACGTAGAGATAAATAATAATTCAATTGAGTTACCTGAATATGATTTATCAATTATCCGCCATTATCCGCAACCTATTATTTCCTCTTGGAAAAATATATCTAAAGAGGTATGTGATTATGCGGACATTCATTATGACCCTATTGGTGGCAATATTTTGATTCCTCATTTTGATGAAAACAATAGATGCGTTGGTATCAGGCAGCGCACGATTATTGAGGAATTAGAACAATATGGTAAGTATAAACCTTGGAGAGCACATGGGCAGCTATATAATCATGCTCTTGGTTTTAATCTATATGGTCTTAATTGGGCGAAAGATAGAATTGTAGATATAAAAACCGCTATTGTGGTCGAGGGTGAAAAAGCGGTATTGAATTATATGACCTATTATGGTACTGGTAATAATATCTGCGTAGCAACATGCGGCAGTTCGTTGTCTAAATATCAATTTAAATTATTGAAAGATGTTGGCTGCAAAGAATTAGTTCTCGCGTATGACCATGATTTTACTGAATATGGGTCTGAGGAAAGTTTAAAGGTTGAAGAGAAGATTGCCAAGATTGGCAATAAATATAAACCATATATGAATATATCTGTATTGTTTGATAGAGAAAATATTCTTGATTATAAGGCAAGTCCATTAGACCAAGGTAAAGATGTATTCATGTATCTTTTTAAGAACAGGATTATGCTATGAAATATGTACCATTTCCTTGGCGCGTCAAATCTTTTTTTACATGGTTGCGTATTAAAAAATATACTCATTATAGAAGTGACGTAAAACCTGAATGGTGGGATGAAGTGATAGATGATGACAAAAAGGGACAAGCTAAAGATTCTTAACTATCGCCGCAAGCATAAGCGTTGTCGATACTGCAAATATTATTTTTATCCATATGTGCCGCATGAGGTAAAATTAACTGATTTTGTTCCTCCTGAGTGTGCTATTAAAGATAAACGTATTTATCCTTATATTTTAAGTTTTAAGACATTGGCTGGATGCATGTGCAAAGAGTTTGGAGTTGATGAAAAATAGATTATAAATTATATAAGCCGACACTGGATAATTTGACACCTCTGCAACAAATTTTGTATAATAGAGATATTCCAGTAGAAGAACAAGAAAAGTGGTTGGATGCGGGATTAGAAAGTATCAATGACTACCATTTGCTTCGGAACATTAAAGATGCTGCTGTTATGATTGGTAATCACTGCATGTGGAAGGATTCTAAAATCTCCATCTTACAGGACTGTGACGTGGATGGATGCACGAGCGTTAGCATCATTGCAAATTACATTAATCGCATCTGTGGAAAAGAGCCCAATATTGTCATCCATGAAGGGAAAGCTCATGGTCTTGCAGATATAGATTTAGACGAGATTATTGATACAACAGATTTGTTAATCTTACCGGATTCTTCTAGTAACGATTATGAACAACATAAGTATCTCAAAGATAATAACGTTGATGTTTGCTGCCTTGACCATCATATATGTGAGAAGTATTCAGAAGATGCTATTGTTGTAAATAATCAATTGGACAATTATCCGAACAAAGATTTCAGCGGTGCAGGCATTACATGGCAGCTTTGCCGCATGTTAGATGAACTCTTTAATTTTAATTATGCAAAAGATTATATTGATTTATGTGCTCTTGGTAACTTAAGCGATATGATGTTATATACTACTCAGGAGACACGAGCAATTGTCAAACTAGGCACGTCTAATTTACATAATAAATTCATTAGTGAGTTTGTAAAAAAGCAGGAATTTTCGTTGAATAAAATGAACGGTTCTAATTATCTTAGTTGGGCGTTTTATATTACCCCTTATATCAACGCGATGTGTAGAAGTGGTGAGATGGTTGAGAAACGGCTGCTTATGAATGCTCTTCTGGACTATAAATGTGATACAATGGTTCTATCATCCAAGAGGGGTGAAAAAGGGAAAAAGGTTCCTCTTTGGCAAGAGGCAATTACCGTTATCGAACGTGTAAAGCGTAGACAAACCAAGCTGCAAGATGAAGCTATGGAATTTCTTGAATATCAAATCCAAGAGAAGAGATTAACTGATAATGCCATTATCATTTGTGTATGCGGCAAAGATGATATTCCCAGTTCCATTTTAGGTCTTGCGGCAAATAAAATTCAAGCGAAATATCAACACCCAACTTTGGTACTTCAAGAAGTCGAAGAAGAAGACGGAATTCATTTACGTGGCAGTGCCCGTAACTATTCTTATTGCCCCATCGAAGATATGAGAAGTCTCTGTGAAAATACCGGTTTAATAGATTTCGCGCAGGGCCACACCTCAGCGTTCGGGTTTGAGATACCTTTAGAGAACTATTATAAGTTCCTAGAAGTAACCAACAAAGAATACCAAGGAATTGACTTTAAACCAGTCTATTATGTAGACTATATTTGGAACTATATGCAAGTTAATCCTAAAACGGTTCTAGATATTGCCGCATTAAATATCTATGGTCAAGGTATCCCAGAATCTAAAATTGTTATTGAGGATATTCCATTAGATAATGTTAATGTTCAACTACTAGGTGAAGCTAAAGGACATCCTACGATTAAGATTTCTCTACCTTCTGGCGTAGATATTATGAAATTTAAATCGAGCAGAGAAGAATTTGAGGAATGGACAAGCGGAGAAAAGAAACTAACCATTGTCGGCAAATGTTCCAAAAATTCTTGGATGGGGAATGTTACAGCACAAATTATAGTTGAAGATTTTGAAGTTGTAGCTAAAGAAGATGAAATAGAATGGATTTTTTAAATAATATTCCCTATAAATATAATAATATCTCTGGAATATACAAAATTACTAATAGCATAAATGGACATAGTTACATAGGAAAAAGTAATAATATAAGAAAACGATTGTTAAGTCATGTATATGAAGCAAAAAATCCAAATAGGAGAAAAAATGCAGTAGAAAATGCCATTTTAAAATATGGAGCACAATTTTTTCAAATAGAAATCGTAGAAGAAATTCCAAAAAGCGACTATGAAAATATTGGTAGTGAACGAGAAAGTTATTGGATAAATTATTTTAAAACTTTTATAGATAAAGACCAATATAATCTTACAAGCGGTGGAGAAGGTATTTGTGGATATAATTGTACTGAAAAAGAGCGCGAAAGAAGAAAAGAATGGGCAAAAAATTTTATGGAAACCGAAGAAGGAAAGCAACATCATATAAAAATGATGCAGGGACTTGAACGAATGCGCTTAGACCCCGACTATAGTCGGCCACCACATACAGAAGAATGGAAGAAACAACATAGTTTAGATATGACTGGTAATAAAAATCCTATGTATGGGACGCATAGTAACGGAATTCCAGTAAAATGTTTAGAAACAAATATTATATATCCATCTGCAAGGCAAGCAGAAAAAGAAACTGGTATTCCACATGGCTCTATTAGTATGTGTTGTAAAGGCACGTATTCTCAAACACATAATACTCATTGGGAATATGCTTTAAACGTTACGCCGCAAATTTTAATTGATGATTTCGAATTAGAAGAAAATGAAGATGAATGGATATTTTAAATGAAACTTTTAATTGAAGAAACTGAGTTGAAGAATCTTGTATATAAGGCTGTACGTTATGATATTATCGTGGACAGTCTTATTCGTGAGAAGTTTGATAAAATTGATATTTATAGTGATTGGGAGATGGTTGAAAGCTACATGGATGATATTATGCGTCAGCAGCCTAATAACATCAAACCAACAGATGAACTAAAAAAGAAAGATATATATGACCATCTTACTAATGATGATAATACAATTGAATTTACACATTATTAATAAATAAGTCGTTAGCCCTCTAGTTTTATTTGACTAGAGGGCTTTTTTATGTTATAATATATTTATAAAAGGTCCTAAATGAAAGGAGTAACTTTATGCGAATGGCGAAATGTCCTGTATGCGGGCGGCATAACGTGAATGGTTTTAAAAAGAACAGTAAGTGGTATTCAACTTGCTATAATAAAGAATGTCGCTATACAACAGAAGTAGGTATGCCTACACGTAAAATGAGTCGCTTTAATTGGAATTTGAATTACGAACATCTGACAGGCGAAGTTCTTCCCGATGAAATGACAGGTCGGCAAAAAGGCGCTTATATGAAAAAAGAGATTCAGTGTGGAGTACCAGAACTTGTAAATTGTTTTACGCAGGAAGATTTTGAAAAATGGTCTGAGAAATATGACTACAAAAAAATTGATTGGGTGAAAGAAAAAGGCAAGAAAGCAGGAGCAAAACGCCGCAAGCAAAAAGCGAAAGAGCGTGCTGAAAAGGAACAGAAAAAGGGAGAATAAATGGAACATAAAAAGTTCACAAAATATCCCGGGAGCTTACACAACCACACTGATTTTTCGAACCTTAGACTTAGAGATTCAATAAATACTGTAGAAGGCATTATGGATTATGCACTTGAATTAGGGCAAGACGTAATTGCATATACTGAACATGAAACGGTTGCAAATGCGGTAAAGATACAAGAAGCATACGAAAAACGCAAAAAGGATAATCCTAATTTTAAGGTGATTTTAGGTAATGAGATTTATCTTTGCCGCGATGGTTTAAATAATGAAAACTATAATCCAGAAGAAGATAAATATTATCACTTCATTCTATTGGCAAAAAATGCGGCTGGGCACCAACAGATTCGTGAAATTTCTACTCGTGCGTGGATGCGCTCCTATATGGCACGCGGTATGCGGCGAGTACCTACATACTATCAAGATTTGATTGATATTATTAAACCAAACCAAGGTAATATAATTGCTTCAACAGCGTGTCTCGGTGGATTTTGCCAACAGTTACTTGTAAAGTATATGAACACGCATGATAGACAATATTTTAATCAGGCAATTAAATGGTTAAAATATGTTCAAAATATTTTTGGAAAAGGTAACTTTTATCTTGAAATGCAACCGTCTGATAATCCAGAACAGATTTTTGTAAATAAGATGTTTTTAAAAATATCTGAAAAGTTAGATATTCCATATATTATTACATGTGATGCGCATTATTTAAAGAAAGATGAAGCCTTTATTCATGAAGCCTATCTCAAATCACAAAACGGAGAGCGTGAGGTTTCTGATTTTTATGCAACAACTTATTTGATGGGTACAGAAGAGCTTGAATCTTTCTTTAACTATATGACAAAAGACCAAATATACGCGGCATATAAAAACATTGAATGTATTAAAAATCAGTGTGAGGATTATAATCTTAAAAAACCATTGAAAATTCCTCGACTTCCATGGAAAGATAGTTATATCACTGAGCAGCAAGTTAGAGATTTTCAAGATAAAATTCCAAATCTAAAATACCTTCTTGAATCTGATTTTGAAGGCGACCATTTGCTTGGCAAACTAATCCTTCAAGGTATTCAAGAGAAAAAAGACTTACAAAATCAGGCCGCATACGATGAAATCAATCTAGAACTTGATTCAGTATGGCAAAGTTCTCTTGTTAATCATGCGCATTGGTCATCTTATTTTCTAAATTTACAGAAAATTATTGATACCATTTGGGAAGCAGGGTCTATTGTCGGCTGTTCAAGAGGCTCTGGCGGAGGTTTTTTAATCCTTTATGTACTGGGAATCATCCAGATAAATGCACTTCGAGAAACTACAAAAGTATACCCTTGGCGATTCCTCAACCCTGAACGAGTGTCTGTCCTTGATGTTGACATAGATGTGTCTGGTTTGCGGCGAGGACAAATTCTTCAAAAATTTCGTGATGTATACGGTGAAGATAGGGTTTGTAACGTACTTACTCTTGGAAAAGAAAAAACTAAATCAGCAATTTTAACGGCCGCGCGTGGTCTAGGAATTGATAACAATATTGCACAATATATTGCTTCTTTGGTTCCTTCTGACCGTGGACTTATTCGTTCTCTTCATCAGTGTTATTATGGAGACGATAAAGAAGGTATGAAACCTGTTGTTCCATTTGTTCAAGAAATGAAGCAGCGTTCAGAACTATGGAAAGTTGCATCTAGAATTGAAGGTTTGGTATGCCGTTCGGGGATACACGCAGGTGGACTGGTATTTGTAGATGAACCGTTTACCAATACCGCAGCACTTATGCGAGCACCTGATGGTACAATTATTAGTCAATTTGACTTACATGACCTTGAAAAACTATCACTTATTAAGTACGACCTACTTTCTGTTGAAGCGATGGATAAAATTCAAATATGCTTGGAATTACTTTGCAAGTATGGTTATTTGAAGCAATATCCTACATTAAAAGAGACGTATGAGAATGCTATTGGTATTTATAAGATAGAACGTAATGACCCTAAGATGTGGGAAATGCTTTGGAACCATAAAATTCAATCATGTTTCCAGATGGAAAAGTCAAGTGGCGTACAGGGGATTGCATTAACGCATCCGCAATCAGTAGACGATTTGGCTACTTTAAATAGTGTAATCAGATTAATGGCACAAGAAAAAGGTGCGGAGCAACCGCTTGAAAAATACGCAAGGTTTAAAAAAGATATATCTTTATGGTACCAAGAAATGGACGATTACGGGTTAACAAAACAGGAACAAAAGATTCTAGAACCTGTTCTGAAAATCTCATACGGAATCTGTGAGTCGCAAGAGCGTTAACAACCTAAACAAGTTAAAAAGGAATTAAAAGATTGGAGGTGAATATTTTGATTCCTTTTTAACTCGAAAAAAAAGAAAAATTTTATTTAATATAAAAATTATAAAGCGCTCTATAAATCTCCTAAATTGCGGGAAAGCCCTTAGAGCCTTAGTAACCAAACCAGTACAGGGATGTATTGGCGGCAAGGTTAGCGACCAAGGTATGGTAAAATCACTAAGGATTGGGTAACCAGACGCATCGAAGTCTCTAGAACAGAGAAACGCTCAACGACTATAATGGAGACAACGAAAGTTGATTGTATAGTCTACTCCCTAACAAATACTGCGAAAGCAGGGGTATAAAGGTTTATGATGTTGGTTCAAATACCTGAATGCGGTGGTTTTGATCTAAACTTCGCCGATAGACTCCGCAAATCCGTGGCAAAGAAACAACCTGAAGCATATAAAGAATGCGAAAAAGAATACTTTGAAAGAGTACGCGAACGACACCTTAGTAAAAACTTATGTAACTACGTTTGGAATGTATGCGTAGCTACAAGTCGAGGATATGGGTTTGAGACGTTGGACCCTACACGCTAAAATATTTATCAATATGGTCTTATATAATTATAATTCTAACTTTTAGCCAATGAAGAATATATAAGGCTAACGAGGGTAAAATCTCGTGGCAAAATTTGAAAAGATTTATTTTATATGAGGGGAGGGGAAATGCATTATATTTATAAATTTACAAATAAAATTAATGATAAAATATACATAGGACAAACAAATAATATCGAGAAGCGTAAACGTGGACATAAATCTACGGCTTATAATCCTAAATCACCTGATTACACCAATGCGTTTCACAATGCTATTAGAAAATATGGATGGAATAATTTTAATTTTGAAATTGTAGAAGAAATTGACGACAGTTTAGGACAAGAATATGTAGACGAAAGAGAAATTTTCTTTATTGCATATTATAAATCATTAACTAGCCAAAATGGATACAATATTAAAATAGGCGGGAGTGGCAAAATGCCGCATCCGAAAACTTTTGAAGAAAGGGTTGCTTGTAGTAAAGTATTTACCATAGAGCAAGTGACAGATATTCAAAAAATGTTAGTAGATGGATATGCATATTTTGAAATTTATCAAAAATATCCAATTTTGACAAACACTTTTTTATCTAACATAGCTTCTGGCTTAAATTTTTATAACGAAAAATTAGATTATCCGTTAGGTAAGAACAAAACAAGTTACTCAAAAGCAATACAAGATAAAATTATTCAAGCAATTAAAAATGGACAATATTATGATGATATTGCTGCCGAGTATCATATTAGTAAAGGATATTTGAGTGAAATAAATTCTGGCCATAGGTGGCACAGAGATGATGAAACTTATCCGTTATGTTATAAAGCGTGTGCTGATATAGATTTTGGTAAAAAAGCTATACATGATTTATTGTTTACTAATATATCTATGATAGCATTAGGGAAAAAATACAATAAATCAAAATCAACCTTTACAGCAATTAACGTTGGCCGCAATCGTTACGATGATAGGTTCTTATATCCTTTACGAGATAACCTAATGGCAAATAGAGAAACATGGAATAATCTTTTCAAATAATGCTGTATCGACTATCTTGGGTTAGACCGAGAGTACATTTACTATTGATACGTAGATGGAAACAGCGTGCGCTTACCAAGTGGCTCTTGGGTAAAAAGCGTAAGAAATAGTCAGTTATTTTATAACGTAATTTATCACATACGTTAGCGTACTCATTAGTGGCCCTTCAAGAAATGAATTTAGCGTTCCGATTTCCAGTCATTTTTTGGAACTGTGCAAATCTTATTGTCGATAGCGGTACGATTGCCGGTTTGGATGACAAATCATCTGATTACAATAAAATCGCACGAGCAGTTAATAAGATGAAAAATGAAGGAATTAAAATTTCACTTATTGACATAAATAAGTCAGAGCTTTCTTTTACACCAGATGCAGACAATAATGTAATTCATTATGGTCTTGGCGGGCTTCAAGGGGTAGGCAATGAAGTTGCTTTAAAAATTATTGAAAACCGCCCTTATAAGTCTTTAGAAGATTTTGAAGGAAAGACAAAAGTTAATAAGACTGTTATGGTATCATTAATTAAGTCTGGTGCTTTTGATTCTTTTGGGGGACGTAAAGATATTATGCGGAAGTATCTTCATACTACAACTAACCCTAAAAAGAAATTGACTTTACAGAATTTTAATGCCTTAATTGAAAATAATTTAATTCCAAAAGGATTAATTATTCAAAAGCGAGTTTTTAATTTTAATAAAGGATTAAAAAAAGATTGCAAATTTAATTCGGAATATTTTGCGCTACATGATGTATATTATAAATTCTTTATCAAATTTTTTGATGAAGATATGATTGAGCCAATAGACAACCAATTATGTCTTAACAAAAAAGTATGGAAAAAGGAATATGATAAGGTAATGAGTGCGGCAAAATCTTATATCATTGAGAATCAACAAGAACTACTTAATAAACTAAATGGTAAAATGGACCAAGATGCATGGAATAAATATGCGGCTGGTTCGATTTCTCATTGGGAAATGGAATCATTAGGCATGTATTACCATGAGCATGAATTATCTCATGTAAAAATGAATATGTATGATATTGTATCTTTTAACGATTTGCCGCAAACCCCGACTGTAGATTATACTTTTAAACGTAATGATATAGATATTCCTATTTTTAAGACTTGCCGCATAGCCGGGACTGTTATCGCAAAAGATGAATTACATTCACAGATTACTTTAGCTACTCTTGGAGGAATTGCTAACGTAAAAATGTCTAAAGAATACTTTTCTCAATACAATAAACGTATTAGTGAGATTAAGCCAGATGGTTCAAAAAAAATTATGGAACAAGGATTTTTTCAGCGTGGTACTTTAGTAGTTTGCAATGGTTTTAGGCGTGGTGATACTTTCATTTTAAAAGCATATAAACGCAAAGGCCAAACACAGCACCAGTTATATAAAATCACTCAAATCAATTCTGATGGTACTATTGAAATGACAAATAGACGGTATGGTGAAGAATAAAATTTTTGACAATTGAATAATATTTTGATATAATATAGGAGTAAACAGAAAAGGTTTGCTCCTATATTTTTATTGAGAGGTAAAATGAAACCAATAGTAATAGCGATTTGCGGCAAGTCTGCATCTGGAAAAAATTATACGCAGAATCAAATTGTAAAGTATTATAAGTCTAAGAATGTTCCAGTAAATAAAGTTGTATCATATACCACACGTCCTCCGAGAGAAGGAGAAGTTGATGGCGAAGATTATCATTTTATAAATTCTATGGAATTTATGCAAAAAAAGCATAACCATGAATTTCTTGAATGTGCGGAATTCCGTGATTGGTACTATGGCACATCTGTCAATTCTTTTAAAAAAAATAGTGTCAATGTTTGCGTACTTAATCCGCAAGGCGTTCATTCGTTGAGTTCATATGGAAGACGATATACAGTTATTTATGTATATCTAGATACTCCATTCATTATCAGAATGATACGTTCGTATAAACGTGAGCATAAATTCAAACTTGAATATTTGCGCAGAGCTTGGACCGACCATAATGATTTCGGAGATAAGTATTGCTTTGATGTATGGTTTGGACTTGGTGCGAGAGCGCATGATAATTATCTTTGGATAAAAACGAAAAAAGTGAAAAATCCAGTATGCAAAATCGTGAATAACCTTTACGTTGAATATTGCGTAAATGAGTTAATGTGTAAATAATATCCATTTTAATGCATGGACAATATAGTTATAATCACATAATTGAATTTTTATATTATATAGAAAGGATAACATATGATTTTTCAAGTGCGGCCAAGTGTATTTGAAACGAATTCATCTTCAACGCATACGTTAAATATATGCACAAGCGATGAATTTAGGAAATTTCGTCATGGAGAAGCATATATTGTTGATACCTATTCAAATGATTTTCAAAAATTATTACCAGAACATCAAAGTCAAATCTATACAGAAGAAGAAGTACAAGATGCATTAGATGAATATGCGCCAATCTATGAGCAGAAGTATAAAGGCAATAGATGGTATCATCCCATTGATACAAATATGCTTCATGACGCCTATTTTGATAAAATGAATGAGGATGCATATGACGTTAACAAAAAGCGTAGAGATGCACGCTTTGATTTGGGAATTATGTCTTATGATGATTTTGAGAGTATATATGATTTAGAATATTATGAACAAGAATTTACTTCTCCATCTGGCGATGAAATGATAGCGTTTGGACTTTTTGGATATGATGGATAAAAACATTAATATTGTAAAATATAAAAATGGTAATTATGTAGTAATGCTTAATTTAAATGATGGTACAATGATTCGTTATACAAAAGATGATGAATTGCGGCCAAAATTTCCAGATTCAATGGATATTAAAATTACGAATAGGTGCTATAAAGGGTGTCCTTATTGCCATGAAAAGTCAACAAAAGATGGGTTGCATGGTGATTTACTTTCTAAGTCTTTTATCGATTCACTTCATCCATACACTCAAATAGCTTGTGGTGGTGGAGACATTATGACACATCCAGACCTGGAAGAGTTCCTATATAAGTGCCGAAAATTGAAACTTATTCCATCCATTACTGTTAATCAAACGCATTTTATGCAGGATATTCCTTTTATTCAAGAGCTATCGGACAAAAAATTAATTTATGGTATCGGTATTTCTTTAAATCATGCAAGTAAACAATTTATCGATGCGGCCAAGAATAATTCAAATATTGTTGTCCATGTAATCAATGGAATTGTTACAAAAGATGAACTAGAGTCTTTGGCGCACCATAATTTAAAAATCTTGATTCTTGGATATAAAAACTTTGGACGTGGAACAAATTATTTAATGCAAGCTGGTGAAGACATTAAAGCCAATCAAGCATATATCCAAAATACTCTGCCGCGAATGATTGAAGAGAAATGGTTCCAGAATATTTCATTTGATAATCTTGCGTTACAGCAAATCGATGTACAATCTTTGATGACGCCAGAAGAATTCAAGCAGTTCTATATGGGCGAAGATGGTAGAAGCACAATGTATGTTGATATGGTTAAACAAGAATTTGCCGCGAGTTCTACATCAATCAACCGTTATCCTTTACAATCAAATATTGAAGATATGTTAAAGATTATTCACCAAGAGAAAGGATTAAGTATTGACTAGATATATTACAAAACGAAATGGAAGCAAAGTAAAATTTGATTTGTCTAAGATTGAAAATGCGGTCTATCGTGCGGCACGTGATGTTTCTGATTCTCTTGGATGGGAACAAAGTGATTGTCATTCCGTAGCAAAAAATGTCGCACAAGATTTTCAAGATGCGGAATATTTCCATGATGAGATGACTGTTGAAGAGATTCAAGATGCGGTTGAAGAATTGCTCATGGAAGATTATCCGCATGTCGCTAAATCTTATATGATTTATCGTTATGAGCACCAACTCGCGCGTCAGAAACATAATGACGCTGAAATTCTTGATATGATTAAAAATGACCCAGAAAGTTATTGGGCTACAGAGAACAGCAATAAAAATGCTAAACTTGTTACGGTACAACGAGATTATCTAGCTGGTATTACAAGCACAGATATTGCTCGCAATTATATTTTCCCTAAAAAAGTCATTGAAGCTCATGATGCTGGTATCTGCCATCAACATGATATGGATTATATGGCACAATCAACCCTTCATAACTGTGACCTTATCAATCTAGAAGATATGCTGCAAAATGGCACGGTTATTAATAATGTGCGCATCAATAAGCCGCATCGTCTTTTAACAGCTATGACTGTAACTACGCAGATTATGGCTAGTGTCGCAGCTAATTCTTATGGTGGAGAATCCATTACACTAACTCATTTAGCTCCTTTCGTTCGTGATAGTTACAATATCTTCAAAAACAAGTATAAAAATGAAGATATTTCAGATGAACTAAAAGAAAAGTTTGCACTTGCAGATTTAAAAAAAGAAATTGCAGATTCGGTACAAACTTTTAATTATCAAATTTCAACGCTGTTTACATTAAACGGCCAGGCACCTTTTTGCTCTTTATTTATGTATATCGGCGAAACAGAAGAATATAAAGAAGAACTTGTTCTTCTTATCAAAGAGTTTCTAAAACAGAGAGAAAAGGGTATGCCGAATCGCCAAGGTGTATATGTTACTCAGGCTTTTCCTAAGCTACTATATGTTCTTGAAGAGGATAATTATAAGCCAGGTACTAAATACTGGCATGTAACTCAGAAAGCGGTTGAATGTTCTGCTAAACGCTTAACTCCTGATTATATCAGCGAGAAAGTGATGAAGCAAATCAAGGTAGATGCAAATGGCGAAGGTCATTGTTTCCCCTGCATAAACTAATTAACTGTGCCTTTCAATAGTGATATTGATAGCAAATTTTTCTAAACGGAGAAAGTCTATAAAAATATAGATAACTTACCGTGCTAAGAATAGATGTTGAAGAAACCTCCTGAAAATGTGGAGGTGATTATATGTGAAAAAGATACCTAATTGGTCATGGTATTTGGTCAATGAACAGGGTGTTGTTTATAATAGTAAAACAAAAGGATATTTAAACAGAGGGATTAAAAGTATTCAATATCTATAAAAGCCTAACGACTAGTCCTTATGTGACGTAGGTTATAAGCGACAGATAACCGAAATGTAAAAATTCTTATAATAATAAGAATATGATATAGTCTAATCTATATGTAAACATATAGCAGTTCATAAGAGAACGTATACAAAAGTGGCGTTTTGTATAGAATATTCATGGGGTTGTAGAAGTTTCCTATCTCCATATTTAGATGAAGATGGTAAACCAAAATATTATGGACGATTCAATTGCGGCGTTTCTAGTCTGAATCTTCCAGATACAGCTTTCGCCGCACAAGAAGAACTTAAATATGACAGGGATAAATCTCAAGAACATCTTCTTGAAATCTTTTTCAGATTACTGGATGAACGAGCTGAAATTTGTCACACAGGTCTAAAAGTTCGAGTTGATAGACTTTCAAAAACAAAAGCTGGCGTAGCTCCAATCTTATGGGTTGATGGAGCCTTAGCTAGACTAGATCCAGACGAGACTCTAGACAAGCTAGTTCACAATGGATATGCTACAGTCTCGCTTGGATACAATGGAGGAAACGAAGCAGTTAAGATTCTCATTGGTGAAGATAATTTCACCAAAAACGGACAAGAGCTGATGTTACGAATTCTCAAGTTCTTGACAAACAAGTGTGAAGAATGGAAACAAGCAGAGAACGTAGGGTATTCGCTTTATGCGTCCCCAGCAGAATCATTATGTTACAAGTTTGCGATTAAGACCAAAGAACGTTATCCAGACCAGTTTAAGAAACTATTTGGAAACAAGAAGTATTTTGAAAATTCTTATCACATCCCGAGTTCTCAACCAATTGACCCATTCTCCAAGATTGAACTTGAAGGCGAATTCCAGAAGTATTCTGTCGGAGGTTGCCTAAGTTACGTAGAAAGTTCAGATGTATCTAAGAATATTTCCGTTCTGTATCCAATTCTAGAATGTATTTATAATAACATCATGTACTGTGAGATTAATACAAAGACTTCCTATTGCCACGTTTGCGGCGAGTCACAGACTATTGATGTACATAAAGACACCGATGGGAATACGTGGTGGGAGTGCTCTAACTGCGGTAATACAGACACAGACAAGATGGACGTCGCTGCACGTACTTGTGGGTTAACGAATTAAACAGGCTCACATAAAATCTTCTAAATTGCGGGAACACCTTTAGAGATTTGACAACCAAGCTATTATAGTGATATAATAGTGGCAAGGGTAATGACCAAGGTAAGGTAAAATCGTCAAATATTAGGTAATCCGCAGCGAAATTTCTTATATAATAAGAAAGACGTTCAACGACTATAATGGAGATTATTTATATTTTTAATTATATAAATAAAAGGTATAGTCTATTCCCTTTGAAATACTATGAAAATAGGGGTATTAAAGATGTGGGAGTTAACTTCTGGAACGATGGTAAGACTCAAGAGATTGCTTCTCGATATAAGCATATCGATGACCATGAGATTGGTGAAAAATGAGATATTTTCAAATAAGGTCAATGGACATTAGCAATGGCGTTGGTATTGGAGCTAGCGTCTTTTTATCTGGTTGTCATTTTCATTGCAAAAATTGCCATAACCAAGAGCTGTGGGATTTTAATAGCGGGTATGAATATGATTCAGATGCAAAGAATAAAATTCTCAAAACGATTCAACCGGAATGGATTGAACGTTTTTCAGCTCTTGGCGGAGAACCATTAGAGACAGTTAATCTAAAAGAATTATTATCTCTTTTAGAGAATATCAAGGTTGTCCGCAAAGATATTAAAATTTGGATTTATACAGGATATACTTATGAACAACTCCAAGAGAGAATCAAAAAGAATAAAGATGATTATTATCTAGAGCCAATTCTCAAACTTGCGGACGTTCTTGTGGATGGTCCTTTTATCCAAGAGAAGAAAGATTTAACATTGGCTTTTAAAGGTAGTTCAAATCAACGAGTAATTGATTTAAAAAAGACAATTGCGGCAAATGACATTGTGCTCTTGGACGTTTAAATTATTAGAGGGATAGATTATTTTCTATCCCTCTTTTTTATTTGACTTTTGGCATTTAATATGATATAATATAAATATAAAGAAGAGAAAGGAAATATATGGCTAATATTGAATTAGACAATTATTCACTAAATAAGCAGATGTATGCCAAAATCACGCCGCCGACGGCAGATAAAGTTAATCAGATGTTTGTCAACGTGGGCGCTTGGCTATCCACACATTATAAGTCTCATTATTATATGCTACTTAATAATGAACTTCATTATTACACCACATTCAATTTGAAAGAGCCTAACTTCGATAAGATGATTCAGGACTTAAAAGAATGTCTATTTCCTCGTGGGCGTGTTCTTGATATTGAATATCAGCACGCAGAAGACTGTTATCAAATTTGGATTAAAGAATATAAGACAAATGAAGTCTATATGTTTATGCTTTTTGAAGCAAGTGATTTTGTGATTGAGGTGGAATAATGAATAAACTGATTGTTGCGGCGTTCCCCGCGGCAGCTATTAAATTTATGGTACAAAGTGATGACGAAGAGGTAAGTTCACAGCAGCTTTGTTTTCAACCAGATTTTGAAAAAACATTCAACCAGTATTTAGATGATAAATACGATATTAAAGAAATCTACGTACTAGGGCCTAAGACTTATATCGGTAATATTATCAGTATGGTTAAAGGACTTACAAATCTGCCAGTTATCGAGGAAGGAATTTAAATGCGTCATTTCGTAATCAAGAATACTACAGAGTATCGAGTTGAAACTATTGAGGATGTTGTGAAATTCCGAGAAGAGCTACAAGAAAAAGCACAAAAAGATGGATATTCACTGTCCGCATTTAGCTATACTGAAAAGCTAGTTAAGGAAAAGGGTGAAGTTGTAGATTCGTATTTCGATACGAAAGCTACTTTTACTGTTAACGATATTAAAGAGCCTACGATTCCTATTTTTGATGTAGATATGCCATACGCGGCAGAGTCTATGCTTTCTACCAATAACGATGATAGCGAGGATGATATTTTTGCTTAGTAGTAATACTTGTTATAATCATGATATTAAAATCCATTATTATGAGTCTCCTGCGCTAGAGCAGAAAGATGGGTCAGATTGGGTTGATACCTATATCGCAGAAGATGTCTCGATGCAACCTGGTGAGTTTAAACTTATTTCTCTTGGATTTGCATGCAAACTTCCAGACGGTTATGAAGCCATTCTAGCGCCACGCTCTTCTACTTTTAAACGATATGGCATTCTTCAGGCTAATGGAATTGGGATTATTGATAATTCTTTTGCATCTGATTCAGATATTTGGATGTTTCCAGCGTATGCAACTCGCTCTATTACTATTTCTAAAGGCACTCGCATTTGCCAATTTCGCATTCAGAATAAACAGCCGCTGCTGCATTTCACTTCTGTAGATAACCTCTCAGCGCGAAAACGTGGCGGTTTCGGCAGCACAGGAGTTTAAGGAAATTATATGGACAAAGTAATCCAATCGGCAATAGAAAAATTAGAGACAGTTGCAATTACGCCTTTTATCGGAAAGATTTGTCCAACATTATGTATCATTTATAAGAGCGGAGATAAAGGGGCACAATCCTATCTTCGCTCTTTAAACCGTTTAGGAAATAAATATCAATGCACAATCGTTATGCGGCAATGCGATAAGCCGCGAGAAGTTTCAATGGTAATCATTGAATGGATACATAATATTGATTGTAATGGTATTATTATCCTTTCAGATTATGGTGAAGCAACGCAAGCATTATATGATATGATTCCTACACGACTAGATATTGATGGGCTATCTTATAAAAGCGTTGGTAGACTATATGGAAGTCATGACCCATTAGCTTACCGCAAAGCACCATGTACAGCTGTTGCTTGTTTGAAAATTATCCAAGAGAGGTTCGACAATCTAGAGGGGTTGAATGTTGCAGTTATTGGTCGTTCAATGCGAGTTGGAAGACCGTTGGCGGAGCTACTTACTCAGCAAAATTGTACAGTAACTCTATATCATTCAAAATCTTTTTATTCAAATTCTTACAATAATTTTCAACATGCAGATATTATTGTTTCTGCTATTGGTAAGCCGAAATATTGGTCAGCAGATAACATTGATGGTATTGGAACAGATTTTATTGATGTTGGAATCAATGTAGACGAAAATGGAAAAGTGTGCGGCGATGGTGATTACGATTCTCTTACCACTGTGTGTAATTACGTAACGCCAGTACCAGGAGGTGTTGGCAATATGTCAACGATTGTTCTATTCGCCAAACTCTTCGCAAATAAGCGTGAAATGGTAGGTGATGCCGCATAAAGATTTTAAGTTTAGACCAAGCAGCTAAAGTCAGTGGGTGGTCAATTTTTCAAAATGGTAATTTAATTAATTATGGCACTTTTGAAATCAAATCAAATCAGACATTGGGAAAGCGACTCACCCAATTTCTTGAACATTTAGATGAATTATTCACAGAATACAATTTTGATATTATCGCGTATGAAGATATTCAACTTCAAATGGGAAATGTTAAAACATATAAAACATTGGCCTACATTCAAGCAATGATTTTGTATTGGACAGAAAAGAATGATATTGATATTATTTGTTTATCTCCTTCGCACTGGCGAAGTGTTTTAAAAGATAAATATAATATCACATGGGGCCGCAAAAGAGTAGAGCAGAAACAAGCTGCAATTGATTTTATCCAAGAGCAATACAAAAAAGGAGTATCAAGCGATGCCGCAGATGCAATTTGTATCGGATGTGCGGCAAATATTGAATTAAAAAAAGAAGAAAGTGCTTTTTAGGTTGTGTAAAATGGCCATAAAAAAAAGAGGGGTTACTCAATTACGAGTAACCCCTTATTTTATTTAGAGAGTTTTAATGTGAATTAAAAAGGTGAAGCGTCAGAGATGCAAACTTGTAGACGGTCTAGTGATTCACCGTAGATACCAGCATAATCATCGCCGCCATATGTTGAGCCATCATCGCATACGGAATTTAGCCAACCTTCGCGGTCAACAGTTTGTGAACGATAGTAGACCTGCTTGTATTCTTCACCATTTGGAGTGACATAATACATGCGGACACCATCAATAGCATGAC
>ERZ808274.288-NODE-288-length-27889-cov-8.893260_pt1 | contig 27889 bp, 22 predicted proteins | sample MGYA00521277_ERZ808274 | MGnify/ENA primary metagenome ERZ808274 (study PRJEB31516, sample SAMN03275597) | gut metagenome | biome: mammalia-associated habitat; material: feces | host: Papio cynocephalus | place: Kenya | collected 2012-07-28 ... | reverse complement strand
AACATTGCTCTTGAATCCTCAAGCGCACCAATAAGCGCATCCAAGGCTTTTCTTGTAATCCTTGATGAAAATAATGATCTATCGATAGGATCTTTCCAGCCTCTTCGCTTTTCCAATAAAAGAGTTGTACCCTTCACTCCATTTAGTGCATATGCAAGAGCAACCTCATGCTCTTTCAGGATGCTTATCTCACGATAAAATGCATCCTCTCTTATCTCTCTCGATTTGTTTGTTGCAAGCCCTCTAAGCTCGATTAGCGTCTTATCACCATTTGCTATTGTCGATGTGATAGCGCTTTGCAACCTGTCCCATGCAGATGATGATACTTTCAAGAACTCAGATGCAAGCTTCTCCTCATCAATGCTCATTTGATGCTCAGCTTGTACTTTTATCTCATCAAGCTTCAATTTGTACATCTCAAGTCCAGCACATGAGAATTCATCTGATCTCTTTGCTACATAATAGACCATTACACTCTTTGCTGATGAAAGCGATGAGCTAGCATCCTCTGTCTTAGAGACAGCTTTCATATAGCTTTCATTGGATGAGTCTGTCGATAAAAGCGCTGATGAGTATGCATAGAGGTTTGTGCAAATCGCCGTAGCTTTATCATCAAGCTCTAACAAATCCAACAAAGGCGTTTTGCTATCCTTCGATTTTTCTTCAATCTCATTTGACAGCTCATACACGCTCTCTATGTCTCTTTCAAATTCAATCGAATCTGGAGATGGATATATTCCTTCCAAGCTCCATCTTGGCAATTTATCACTCATGCAACTCTCCTTAGGATATTATATACATCTTATTCACGCTCTAATTCTATGACTTTTCCACCAAAAAGACGGACATCTCTATCATCATGAGTAATGACTATAAGCCCTTTTCCTTTTGAGAAAGAAAGAATTAAAGATGAAAGTTTTTTGCATAGCACATCATCAAGTCCTTGAAATGGCTCATCAAGCAATAGCCAATCATAGTCCAATAAAAGCGCTCTTATGATTGAGACTCTTCTTTTCATCCCGCCTGATAGTTCATTTACCTTATTGTCTATCTCGTCAATAAGCCCAACCTCTGAGAGAAGATGCCTTATAAGATCCATATCTTTCGACACAGCACGCAAATTTGCCTCGACGCTTAAGTTTTCGACAAGTCTGTCTTCTTGGAATACAACCACAGGAAAACAAGGAGGGTCCTCAATAAATCCCTCATAATCTCTATCAAGAGAAGAAATAATCCTTAAAAGAGTTGTCTTTCCATATCCGGATGGAGCTTTGACAATGCTTACACCATCGCTGGCAAAATCGAAGATTCGATTCGAGAATATCTGCTTCTCTTTATAGTGCTTATCTTTTATGTGGACAATCATCTTTCAAGCCTCCTGAAGATTCTGTTAGATAGAAATAGCAAAATCTTCTCGAACAAAGATGCCAAGAGTATGATCACAACAGTCCAAGCAAATAAGTCAGGAGTCGAGAAAAAGACCTTCGCATTATACAAATTCTCACCAATCGATCCATCTGGCAACCCTATGACCTCTGCAGCAACAGCACTCTTCCAGCATAAGCCAAGCGAGGTTTTCAGCGATGTCTCAAAATAAGGAATCAAATATGGAATATAGATATATCTAGCAACACAAAAGCCCTTGATACGATATACATATGCCATCTCCAACATCTCTTTTGGAGTTTCCTTTAGCCCTTCGAGCAAGCCTGTGTAAACAATTGGGAAAACAACCATGAATGAAATCACAACAGAGAGATTTCGCGAGCTTACCCAAACAAGAGTAAGGATTACAATAGATGCAACAGGTATTGCCCTTATGGCTTTGACCAATGGGTTTAACAAGATCTCTATAGCCGCAATTCGATATGAAAGCGATGCAAGGATAAAAGCTATTAGCAATGAAGAAAAGAAACCAATAGATACTCTGGACAAAGAAAATAAGATAGAGCTCCAAAAACTCTTCTCAAAGACCAAATGGAAAAGGCGAATCAAAACAGATAAAGGAGAAGGAAGAAATAGCTCTTGGGCTACAGCTGAGGCAAATAGTTGCCATAAAAGGAGCCATATTGCTATGGCTCCAATGTAAATAATCTTTCCTTTAGTAGTAGATTTCATCACCAGGAAGCTTTCCGCCAACACTTGCTGGATTGAATGAATAAAGGACTGAGAAATACTCTTTTAGAGCTTTTTTCATATCATCTCCTGTCAAAAGAACGATATTGCACTCAGGAAGGGCCTTCTTTGCAACAGCCTCTTTTGGAAGAATTGAGTATTTTGCTACCAGCTTTGCAGCTCCATCAACATCCATGTGTGTATAATCAACAGACTCCTTGTATGATGACAAGAATGCATCAACAGCCTCAGGATTTGCCTTTGCAAACTCCTTGTTTACAACTGTTACTCCAGTTACCAATGGAGATCCAGCAATATCTTGCCATGCTTCATTCAAATCAATCGCTATCGATATGGAAGGATTTGACATTATAGCTGTAGTTGCAAACGGTTGAGGGAGCATCGCAACTTTAGAGCTATCATCGCCAGATGCAATTAGTGATGCAACACACTCAGCATGCTCGCTCTTCCACTCGATAAATACATCCTTTCCAACTTCAAGCCCGGATCTAGAGAGAACAGCCTCAAGTGCAAATTGAGGTGTAGAGCCTTTGCCAGATGAATAAATAGTCTTTCCTCTTAAATCCTCAATAGTTGAAATCTTCTCGCCACCATTTTGGCATATGTAAAGGACGCCAAGTGTGTTTATTGCAAGAATCTCTATCTTGGATGTGTTGTTGTAAACAACTGCAGCCAGGTTAGCAGGAATTGCTGCTATATCAGCATCGCCTTTTACAATCAATGGCACAACAGCATCAGGAGCCGACTCAAGCTGGAATGTATATTTGTTTCCATCTACAGCGCCATTCTCGGCCTTGTCCATCAACTCTACCATGCCCATAGCTGTAGGGCCTTTGAGAGCAACAACATTAACATCGACTACCTTGTCTGAAAAAGGAGAAGATTGTATTGGGCTTGTCTCTTTTGCTCCTTGAGAGAAAGCAAAAGAAAGAAGCATCATAAAACTAATAATAAAAGCAGTTAATCTTTTCATATAGCCTCCAACGCATACATGATTCTACCATAACAAGATAGATATAAACAGAGCATGTGAAACAAATTGCAATCAAACCAACCCATTGCACTAGCCTGACCTAGTCCCTACTCATAAGATAGAGCCTCGATAGGGTCAAGCTTTGATGCCTTCTTAGCCGGGTACCAGCCAAAGAAAATCCCAACAAACATCGAAAATACAAGCGCTAGGATAATTGCAAGCCAAGAAAGATGCAATGTCCATTTTGCGTACTTTACGATCCCATAGCTTATAAGAATACCAAACACAATACCAAGAAATCCTCCAACCAAAGTGAGGACTATCGACTCTACAAGAAACTGTCCTTGTATTGTCTTCGGTGTTGCACCTAGTGCTTTCCTTATGCCTATCTCTCTGGTTCTTTCCACAACAGACACAAGCATAATGTTCATTATTCCAATTCCTCCGACAAGCAAGGAAATTGCTGCGATAGCTGCCAAGAAGCTTGAGAAAGTCGCTGTTATCTGGTTTGCCATATCAACCAATGACGCTGGCGAATAAACCATATAGTTATCGCTATCGACGATAGATGACAAATAGCTCTCTACGTCATCTGATACTGTCAAGGGATCAAAGCCATCAGCTACTTTCAAAATATAGGAACTTACTTGGCTTACTCGTCTGAATCTTTGATCATATGTATTGTATGGGATGAATGCGACATTGTTGTAGCTTGAGCCGATAGTCATATCCTTTTCATCCAAAACACCGATTACTTGATAGCGTTTGGCCTGATTCCTGAAAATCGCGACATAGTTGCCCACAGCTCCACCTGCTGGGAAAAGCTCTTTTGCAAGATCCGAGCCAAGAACAACAACTTGGCGCCTGTTCAAATCATCAGTGGATGAGAAAAACGAGCCTTCCAGCAACTCGAGGTTGTTTGCCTCGAAATAGTCGGATGTGACACCTGAGATTTGCACACCTCTTTCAATCTCTTGTCCATTTCTTATATTAGCATTCGACGATACTGTTACTATGACAGATGAAATGCCTTGGACATTCTTGATGAAATTCGATGAGAACTCTTCATCAAACTGTGAATTCTCTCGCGACCATCCAACTGGCATGACATTAATCATATCGATTCCACCGACTTGCATCGACTCAGTAATCGATTCATTTGCTGACTGGCCAAGATTCAGAATAGCAACTACAGATCCGACTCCAATTACGATTCCCAAGAGCGAGAGAAATGTTCGCATCTTGTTGCTCATCATAGAAGAGAGCGCAAGCTTAAGATTCTCGAAAAACATCGTGATCGACTATCCTCCCATCCCTTATGTAAACTTGGCTCTTGCATCGCAAGCCAAGCGCTCTGTCATGAGTGACAAATACAATCGTCCTGCCCTCTTCGTTCAAATCTGTGAAAAGCCCCATTATCTGGTCGCCTGTTTTTGTATCCAAAGCCCCTGTAGGCTCATCCGCAAGAAGTATTGCTGGGTTATTCACAAGCGCTCTTGCAATTGCAACTCTTTGCTTTTGGCCTCCTGAAAGTTCATTCGGGAGGTGTTTCATCCTATCTTTGAGCCCTACTTTCTCCAACAAGAATTGAGCTCTTTCTCTTCTTTCCTTCATTGGATAGTTTGCATAGACCATTGGAGTCATCACATTCTCAAGCGCATTCATCTTTCCTAGGAGATTGAATTGCTGGAACACAAAACCGATTTTCTGGTTTCGTATGAATGCAAGCTCCGACTCATCCAAGTCATTTGTCAGCTCGCCATCTATCTGGATATATCCAGACGATGGTGTATCAAGGCATCCAATCAAGTTCATCATCGTGGATTTTCCAGAGCCGGATGGGCCCATGATTGCTGTAAACGAGCCTCGTGGGATATTCAATGTAACTCCATCAAGAGCTTTGACAACATAATCGCCTACAAGATAAAAGCGCCTGACATCGGTAAGCTCTATAACATAATCAGACACTATTATCGTCCTCCTCCCATCATCATCGAGACCATATTGGATGAGCTTTGTTCATAGACAACAACGTCTCCAGCATTAAGACCGCTGATCACTTGGCACATCCCTTCTCCCAGATACTTCACTCTTACTTCCTTGGACTGTGTAGAACCATCTGGCTGCTTGACCTCGACAGTGGTTACTCCGCCACGATTGTTCTTCACTGCAGCAGAAGGGACCAAAAGCATTGAAATCTCGCCATTGACTTCGATTGTTCCATCGAACGTGTAGCCAGGGAGAAGCTTTTCTGGAGGATTGTCAATGACAAGTTCGACATCTACAACACCGATTCCTTGAGACGTGTATCTTCCGATCATAGGTATATATGAGACATATGCCTCTATCTCCTGACCCCCAAGGCCGTCAAATGAAAGCATTGCTTTCTGGCCAAGCTCAACATATTGCATATCGATCTCATCAATCTCTACAGTGGCTTTCAACTTCGACCTGTCGATTATCGTTATAACAGATGAGCCAGCTTCAAAGTAGTCGTTTGTATGGACATCGACAGATGCAACTACTCCATCGAAATTCGCTGTAAGCTCTGTGTAGCTTAGATTGTTCTCAGCATTCTTTTTTTGCAATTCAAGTACTTCAAGAGTCCTAGTCGAGCCTGTAAGCTTTGCTTCCTCTATATTGTTCTCGATCTGCTTCAGCGCAAGTGTTTGTGATGTATTGTCAATCGTTGCCAATAACTGGTCCTTCTTGACATTCTCACCTTCGCTTACGAATACGCCTGTAACAGCACCTGTGGATCTGAACTTTGCTTCAAGAGTGTCATTGGCTTCAACATAACCAGAGAGATCAATGACTTGAGTATACACAGACTCCTTAACTGTCGCCTCTATATACTTGTGCTGGTTTTGCATTGCTTCCAGCTTTGCTTCTTGTTGTTTTTTCACAACCGTATAGTAGAAAGCCAAAGCAGCAATGATTGCAATGATTACAAGCCATGTGACAAGTGTCTTGACTCTTTTCTTTCGTTTTCTCGCTTTTGCAGCATCCCTAAGCCTCTTCTCTTGCTTCTCGGACTCTGTCATCATGCTATCTGTGTTCTTATTATCATCACTCATACAAATATCTCCTATAGTGCGAAAATCCTTATCTCTCTTTCCAAGGCAAGGCCCTTTAAGAGTGTTATCTTCAAATCATATCGTGCTTGATCCAATTCGAATCTTGCATCATCAACATCTTTTTCTGTTGCAAGCCCAGCATTGAAAAGAGCTATCTTATTGTCTAATACAGATTCAAGATATGTTATCTTGCTATCGATCTCGCTCTTGCTGTAATTCCATTCCATTATCTGGACAGAATAGTCCTGTGCGCTTTGGCTGTAGCTTGTCATAGCTGCTATATAGTCGTTTTTAGCACTCAATATGGCATTTTGCTTCTTCTGTAGCTCAAGGCTATCTCGAGTACTTGACATATCACTTCCTGTGCTTTGGTTTATGGTGCCATTAGTCCATTTGCCATAAATCTTCAAAGATGGAGAATAAGATGAGCTAGAGCCTTCTGCCAAATTCCATGTGCTCGTATGCTTTGCGCTAATAGTCCAGTTGTTTGCATTATATGACAATGTACCACCAACCTCTATCTTGCCACTGTCTTTGCCATTTGCTTCTGTATATTTGCCAGATGCATCGCCCTTGACATATAGAGTGTTTGGCGATTGCTCTGCAACAAAATTTGCATACTCCTCTTCTGCAACTTGGATCTCCAAGCTCTTGATTATCACATTGCTGTTTCCATTAGTTAGCACATTCAAGCTCAGATTTGGTTGAGCAATATCATCAAGGCCATCCCAATCAAGACCTGTAAAGACCTTGTAGTTGGCTTTTGCATCGGCATATCTTTGCTCCAAAGCTCTTTTCGAGTTCTCAAGAGACTCGATTGTATTGACTATGTTCTTGTATGTATACGAGTCCTCTGAGACTGTCTTAAGGCTCTTTGCGTTATCAAGATTTGTTTTTGCATCCGAAAGGTTCTTATCAATCTGGTCAAGGCTCTTAAGAGACGATAGCAATGCCGAGACAGTATTTATGACAGTCTCTTCGAATTTATACTCTGCTTCAGAATGTGCTACTTCTGTTCTCAGCTTCGATATAGCATAATTCAAGTCCTTTATCGTATCCGAGTCATAGCCAGAGAAATCAAATGAATGGCTTGCTGAAAGGCTCGGCGAGTATTCTCTTGATGTGTTTTTGTAGTCCATCGAGTAGCCAATAGATGCTGTTATATTAGTCTTCCTGTCAGCTGTAGTATAAGAGGCCTCTGGTGTAATGGCCATAACATCACCGATCTCTTCGACTTTAGTAATCGGAATTACTGATGCAGCAACCGACAAGAGTGGCTCATCCTCCTTCTCTAGCTTGCTTAAGTCGATAAGGCCATCTTGGTACGTAATTTGCGTATTTTTGTATGAAGGGCTGTTCTCTTTTGCGGATGATATTATCTTATCAAGGCTCTCAGAATACAAAGAGAGCGATGCTGCCAAGAGAAAGCAAAACACTAAAAGCTTTTTCCTTGCCATTCGTGTACTCCTCTATCTAGAAAAGTGTCTGTCTCAATTAACTATAAACAATTAGTCTTTAAGATACAAGGCGATAGATCTTTACCAGACATTCGTTTGACGTCGATATACCAACGTATTATTTTTTAAGGAAATGAAAGGTAAAATCCTTTCTGTAGGAGATAAAATGGAAAGAACAAAAATAGAAGATAAGGAACTTTTGGAGCACATAGAATCACTTGAAGATGACAAAAGAGAGGTTTTTCTTCTCTCAGATGAGAAAGTAAGAGTATCAGCTGTATCAGCAACAAAGATGGTAAACCAGATGAGAGCCAATCACCAAACAGGTCTTCTCGAGACATATATGCTTGGACAAGGCTATATAGCTGGTGCGCTTTTGTCATCGCAAGTAAAAGGAAACGACAGAATCCAAATCACAATCGAATGCGGAGGCCCTGTCAAAGGAATGTTCATCGAATCTTGGGCTTGCGGTGCTGTACGTGGTTACCTGACTAATAACCCTATTCCACTGGAAAAACCTCTTGAAAGCTTGGACACAAGCCTTATATATGGCCCAGGATTCCTCTCAATCTCGAAGATCCTTGAAGGTGCTAAGGCTCCTTTTACGGGACAGATAATGATGGAATATGGAAATCTTGCAAACGATCTTGCTTTGTATTACAAGCAATCGGAACAGACTCCATCGCTTTTCTATCTTTCACTTGAATTTGACAGGAAAGGACGTGTGTGGGGTGCTGGAGGTCTCTTTATACAAGCACTTCCGGGGTGTCCAGATATTGTCTTGGATCAGCTTCAGGAAAAATCAAAATCGCTCTCAGAGCTAGGTGCATCGATTGCAAATGGAGAAAGCATTAATGACTATGTCTTGCGTGAATTTGCATCTTTTTCACCCAAAAACATCAGCCATAGCCCAATTGGATTCTCTTGCCCCTGTTCAAGAAAGGCCTTTATAGGATATCTTAAGAACTTGCCAAAGAAAGAGAAAGACGAGATATTGGCAGGAGATTTTCCACTTGTGCTTGAATGCTTCAATTGTGGAACGAAATACAAGTTTGAGAAAAGCGAAGTGGAAACGCTTTTCAAGGAGTAAAAATGATATTCTTCGCAACGAGTGCGGCTAATCAAGGTGACTTGATTGCATTGGAAGCCAAAAGGGCTGGCAGCAATGATGTGAAAATTACATCCTCAGGAGTAGAGTTTTCAGGTGACTTGGCTGTAGGATACAGATTTTGTTTTCAAAGCAGAATCTCATCTAGGCTATTGATGGGTCTTTTCATCGACGAGGATGTGCAAAGCGATGATGAGCTTTACGAGGCGACAGCTTCACTCGATTGGGAGAACTATTTAGATCCAGAAAAGACATTCAAAGTATCATGTACTACACAGAATTGCCGATGGATAAAAAACAATCACTATGCAGCACTGAAAGCAAAAGATGGTATTTGCGACAGGATAAAAGAAAAATTCGATGGTGCAAGACCAGATATTGAGATAGAGGATCCAGATATCGCAATCCATATCCACATAGAGGGCGATATAGTAAAGTGGTACTTGGATTTCTCTGGCGAGAATCTTTCGATGAGAGGCTATAGAGGAGAGCAAACCGAAGCGCTGTTGAAGGAGCATCTTGCAGCTGCTCTTCTTTCTAGGACAGATTGGAGAAAAACTGTACAAGATGGAAACCCGGCCCCACTATATGATCCATTCTGTGGTTCTGGAACAATTGCTATAGAGGCGGCTCTTATGGCCTCTGATACAGATCCTGGGCTTTTGAGAAAGAAGCCATATGCCTTCCAAAAGCTCAAAGACTATGATGAGAATCTATTCGAAAGCATAAAGCAAGAATCAATCGAGAAGAGAGATAAGGCTCTAGAAGAAAGAGATATTCGCATTTTTGCATCAGACAAATCACGATACGCAATCGAGATCTCAAAGGCAGCTGCTTTAAAAGCTGGAGTAATGGACTTAATTGAATTCTCGACAATAGCATTCGAGGATGTAAAGGTAGCTCCAGCTGAAAAAGGCTATATCGTAACAGATCCTCCCTATGGCGAAAGAATGAGAGTCGAAGAGATCGACAAACTATATCAATCGATTGGTGATGAGCTCCAAAGCGTATTTAAAGGTTGGAAGGCAACTATATTGACTGGAAACTCAGATCTGTTGTCGAATATCGACTTGAAACCCGATAGAACCAACGCTCTATGGAATGGACCGATTCTTTGCCAAGCTGCACATTACACAATATTTACAGACGAAGAGCGGGAGGCATTGATCCAAAGAGCAAAAGAGAAGAAGGAAGCTCGTCTTAGCTCTCCTCTCTCCGACGGTGCTCAGATGGCATACAACAGGATAAGAAAGAACCTCTCTGAAATTACTCCTATAATGGAAAAAGAGGGTGTTACATGCTACAGGATATATGATGCAGATATGCCTGAATACAATGCAGCAATCGACTTCTATGAAGGAAAGTGGATTGTGCTTTCAGAATATCAAGCGCCCGATACAATCGACAGAGAAAGCGCAGAAAGGCGTCTCAATGACCTTATCTATGCAACAGAACGAGCAACTGGAATAGATATTGAGAACATATATGTAAAACAGCGTTCTCAACAAAAAGGCACAAATCAATATAGACGGCTTGCATCTTCGAACCACCAATACATTGCAAGGGAAAATGGTGTAAAGTTCCTAGTCAATTTCACAGATTATCTCGATACAGGGATTTTCCTAGACCATAGGCTCGTAAGAAAGATGATTCAAGAGATGGCAGATGGAAAACGATTCTTGAACCTTTTTTGCTACACAGGGACAGCGACACTAAATGCAATCAAAGGCGGCGCTATCTCCACAGATTCAGTAGACACATCAAATACATATCTAAGTTGGATGGAAAAGAATCTCGAGCTAAATGGTTTTTCTACTACAATGGGAAACTTTTTATACAAAGCAGATGCAATAGAGTGGCTTTGGGATACATATGATCGATATGATTTGATCTTTTGCGATCCACCTACTTTCTCAAATAGCTCAGATCGAAGGACATTTGATGTTCAAAGAGACCAGAAAAGACTTATTCAAGCAGCAATGATGCATCTTGCTCCTGGTGGCACGATGATTTTCTCGACAAACTACACTAAATTCAAGCTAAATGATGAGATATATGAAAAATATATCGTAGAAGACATAACAGAGAAGACAATCGGAGAGGATTTCAAGAGAAACCCGAAGATTCATAAGTGCTATCTATTGAAAAACAAAGTAAAGATCAAACTCAATCCAAATAGAAAACCAAGACAAAGATAGACAACAAGAGGGCGCCCAAAGCCCTCTTTTCAATCTTTCAATGCTGTAATTGGAACAACATAAACACCATCTGGCCTAAGATAGCTTGCATTGCTCATAGCACATATTACACATAAGAAAGACGGCTCTTTCCCAAATAGCGATTTGATTTTCAACAAATTAGCAGCGGCTTCATCTATTTGGCTAACACCAAGCTTTATCTCAATTGCACAAAATCTCCCGTCATCAAGAGATACGATTGCATCGATTTCATTGTCTTTATAATCTTGATAATGGTACAAAGTTGCATCATGTGCCTCAGCATATATCCTAAGATCCCGTTCAACTAAGGCTTCAAACAGAAAACCAAGTGTTTGCAAATCATTCAAAAGCTTTTGTTCTGTTGCATTGATTAAAGCCGCTGCTATAGATGGATCTACAAAATGTCTTTTGACTTGTTGCTTCAATCTGATACTTGAGCGCAAATTTACACTAAAAGCCTCTTGATTCTCGATGAGATATAAATCGGAAAGAATATTCAAATACTCAGGAATCGTCTCAACATCGATATTACCGCCATTTTCGATGATATCACTACGAAGTTTTGCAAAAGAACATGTCGTACTTTCATTTCGTGCTAGAGATTTAAGAAGAAGACCTATTTTATTCAAATCATACTTCTTTCCCGATACTCTATTGATTTCATCAGAAACAATCAAACGTATGTATTCCCGTGGCAAGAGGGAAGAATCTTTGGGATCTACACTGAGATTAGCAGGCCATCCACCTCTTATAATCAAATTGATGATATTCTCTAATTCTACTTTGCCTGTAAGGGCGTTCTCGAATTTTCCATCAAATAAATCCATCAAGGAAACTTTTCCCGATGAATCCTTTGATTCATATAAAGACATTGGACTCATTTTCAATTTAGCAAATCGTCCAGCACCACTATGAAAAATTCCTTCTCTATTCGGTGTCGAAGAACCTGTAAGTATGTATAATCCCTTTTTTTGGCGTTCATCTACATCGGTTCTGATTATGTCCCAAAGAGGTGGATATAGTTGCCATTCATCAATAAGATGAGGAGGATCACCTCTTAAAGCGAAATTTGGATCGAGCTTCACCAATGAAAGCGTGTTGGAATCATGCGTGCTACTTGATAAATAAAACTCGCTTTGGGAATGTGCTCTAGAAGTCCAAGTCTTGCCGCACCACTTGGGTCCTTCAATTGCTATTGCACCAAAGACATTCAAATATCTTTCTATCTTTTGATCAATCAACCTTGGCATATAATTGCTGTTTTTTGCAACCACTTCAAATACCTCTTAAACAAGAGAATAATCAAACAAGACAAATTAATCAAACCAAACCCGATAAATTTTGATAGTACAACCCGATTGATTTTTAAAGTAGCACCCGATTAATTCCGACTCAATCCTCTTCAAAAGGTATTGTAATCTCTTCAAATAGGTCTACAAGAGCTTGGTAGTCTCCGTCGATAGCAGCAATAGATGCCTCCAAAAGCTGATCTGGATCAACAGATGACCATGAGATATAGTAGCCAGCTTGGTTCGCAATCAACGATATAAAGAACCTTGTAACTCTTCCATTGCCATCTATGAATGGGTGTATTGCTTCAAACTCTCCCATGTAATATGCAAGCTCATTGAGAAAATCCTCGCTATCGTCCGCGTCATCAAGCTTTTTTAAGTAATCTGATTCTGCAAGTTTCTCAAATAGCTCATGAAGCATTCTATCGATAAACTCTGGAGGTACAAACTCTGTCCTTTTCGCAGCTCCCTTTATTCTGAAAAGCCCCGCCGTAGGATAAAGATCCTTGAACATCCTCCTATGGATTTCTACAAAATACTCAAAAGACAATGGCCCTTCGATAGGAGAAACAAAGAGCTCTGCTGTTCTTATTGCTGAAAGCATCCTATCAACATTATCAAGAGTATCTTTGTCCTTGATCCCAAAATAATTGATTCTATTTCTTGAACCCGGATATTTTGCAAAAATACTACCAGCTGGAAGCTCCTTCTCCTCTAGATTGTTATCACGCAAGAATTGAGCTACTTTCTCATCTGCTGTTGCATCTTCCTTTAGAATATCCTCAAAAAAATCCTCATCGAAATCCTCGGGCTCGATACCTTCGTTGATAAGCGTAAATTTTATATAGCTTATGCACGCCTCTAACCGGCTGCCTTTCATCTCTCTGTATTACCTCTCATCGTGCAATCAGCACACTCTTATAGCTAGTATCCTAGCAAAAAGAATATCTATTAATCAATGGAAGAAAATGGGGGGCTCCTCAAATATTGAAAAGCCCACTTATCACAAAACCCTCTAGTTTTGCGGATTTGAAGTAAATGAAATAGATACAATGATATTATCTGTTGTAACTTCTTCTCCTTTTTTCAAAAGCATTGCGTGGACAGTAGGTTTACTAAAATTATACTGCCTATTAAGAGTACTTTCGAAACTATCACTGTTTTTTATTTGTATTTTTATTCCACCAGAACCATTTTCTTGATCATTGATATCATTATTCAAGCACCATTTTATACCAAAATATTCTGAGTAATTGGATTCATTAATATAACCACTTGCTTCTTTGATTGACAATTGGTAATCCTTCCCCTTACCTGCAGTAACTTCTGATTTAACATCTGTCTTTCCTGTAACAACATCATTATCTTGTAGTACATCAAACTCAAAAGATTTAAGGTCTATCTTAGCTTCTACTGCACCATCTTTTGTTACAGTTATAGTTGCTTCTCCACTCTTTAGTGGTTTTACAACTCCTTGGTCTGTTACAGAGATTACTGAGCTATTTGAAGACGCCCATGTGTAAGTTGAATTTGTATCTTCTTTGCCATCTAGGTAATTTTTATTCAAATAAGAGCTTAGATTCATCTCTTTGTAGTTCGTATCTTTGACTTCTACTCCGTTTTTCTCAACAATCATCCAATTTGTAGGTGCATTGATGCTCATCTCTGTTGCAATTGATGTCAATTCCTTGGAAACTGTCTTTCCTGTGGATGCAATTTTTGCTGTAATTGTCACTTTGCCATCAGCTATAGCTGATACAACACCTTTGGAGTTTACAGTTGCAATCTTTTCATCTGATGATGAGAAGATAATCCTAGGATTGCCATTATCTGTAGATGCTGTCAAAGTTATTGGATTTCCATACACTACTCTGCCTTCTCCAGAGATATTGATCTCTCCAGGATCAGTAGCGATATAGTTGAAGTTTGCTGATGCACTATATGTAAATCCATCTTTCAAAATTGCAAGCTCGAGCGTATTTGTGCTTTCATTTGAATATGTATTTAGTCCAATTGTATCTTTGTCGATAGTTATTTTTGATGTATTCTCGGCAATCTTGTTTCCATTTACATACCATGTATAAGACTCTGCAGATGTAGTATTCTTCAAAGTATCCTCATCTATAGATATATCAAAGCCCTTTTCATCTGTTACATATTTACCATTTAAGGCATTTTCAATGACAGACAAGAATGATGAGCTTTCTATTTTTGCTGGAAGCTTTATTTGGATTGTACTATTATCGATACTTGTTTTTGCTTCATTTGAGATAACAGAGTCGAATTTTCTATCCTCTCTGATAGCCTTTACGCTATAAGTGTAGTCAACTCCTGTACTGATTTCTGAGTCAATATAAGTATTTTCTTCAGATTTGATTTCTTTTTCCTCATTTGGACTCTTTGTAATCACATAACTTGTAGCACTATCTACTTTGTTCCATGAAAGCTTTACACCACTTTCTGTTTTCTCAAGTGACAAAGTTGGAGCTTTAAGCTTGACAGTTACTGTCTTAGATGCTGTTTTTGTATTATCGTCTTTATTGGTGATTGTTATTGTATAATCACCAGATTTGGCAAAAACCACAGTTTTTCCTTCTACAGTTAATCCTTCCGCTGTTACAGTATAATCTTGAAATGTAGCATCGCTAGGCATTGTTACAGCATCTACTTGAACAGAGTCACCCATTGTGTATTCACTTTTAAAATCATCTTTGAAAGCGATGCTCTCTACTTTGACTTTTGTTCGTATATTATCTAGAGCAACAAGTTCTGTAGAATAGCCAACATCGCCAGCATTCTTGAAATGAACAGAGTAAGTATTGTTTGGATCAAGAGAGTCGAAAGTTGCCTTCCCATCTGTATCAGCATCTGTATAGCTTATTGTCTTTTTGTCGCCAACAACATTGTTATTGGTATTATCAGTAAGCCATAGAGTAAGAGTGTAGTTTCCTTTTGCAAGTTTTGGATATTTCCATGCTATATCTATCTTATGAGCAGGATCTTCACTATTGATTGTTGCACTCACATCTGTGACATTGCTTATATATGAAATGATGTTTTCATCTGATAGCTTGAAGTTGTTCTTCTCGTTTGAATCGACAATACTTGTAACATTTGGGACAATTATAATGCTTGTGTTGAAAGTATCAGCAATAGCTTGCTCTTTGTTGTCGATCCTAGTATATATTCGGAAGAAAATCCTGTCACCTTTGGTTGTGGGTACATCTTGTTGCGTGTAAGTATACTTTGTCTTAGTAAAATCAGTGACCCATTGTATTTGAGCATCGCTATATGGCGCATTTGTCTCTTGGTCATATGCAACAAAACCCAGAAGACTGGAGTTTATAGCATTCGCAAGCGGATTATCATTGTCCAAGGAGAGTTCAGACCAATCTATAGTAACAGAGAAAGAACCTTTGCCTTTATCAGAATAATCCAGTTTGATTGTAGCTGAGTTGACACCTACTGGCTTTACTTCCAAACGAGAAGAGCCAGATGCAATCAATGAGTCAGACGAATATGCATCAACTGTGATATCATATGTACCGATCCTCACATCATTTAGCACAATTGAGCTAGAGGCATCAAAATCCTGAGTATATTTATCCTCTCCTCCTGCTTTAAGCTTCACAGTAAACTTATCAAATTCAGGGACATCTGGCACAATTGTCCTTGTTGCCTTTTTAACTCCATCGATTGTAAGTCTGACAGAGGCTTTATCAACTGTCGTTGGATTTTCCTTGCATGCTGAGAACAATACCAATATAACAAGAAAAGCCAGAATTATATTCTTTTTCATAATATATTTCCCCTTTTGTATTATACAAATTAATTCTAGAGTGTATGTTAACGAACATTTTAAATCAATTTTGTTCGTAATCATTGAAGTAGTTTGACTATGAAATGTCAATACTTTGACCCATGTCTTTATGATAATAGTTTCTTTTAAGCTGTAATACTTTCGAGTAAAATATCATGATAAACAACAGATAACCGAAATTAAATCCTTTCAGATCAGGATAATTCGTTGCAAAGAAATCAGCCAGTTTCTGCACAAATGCATCAACATATTCAGCATTTTCAGACTGCAAACTAATATATTCGCCTATATCACAGTACATTAAATAATGAATTCCCAAAATCACTATTTAAGAACAACAGACAAAGAAAAAAGCCCCTTCCGGAGCTCTTTTCTTTTTGATATTCCTATATTTAGAATGTAAAACCAAGGACCAAATCAGCTGAAGCTGTAGATTTCTTTGCTGGAAGCAAGTATCTGTAATTAGCTTCAAGACCAAGAGAGAATGTATCTGTCACTCTGAATCTCATACCAACATTTGCTGAAGCAAACCAAGCTGAAGAGAATATACCAACGTTTCCAAGAGAATGGCCGAATGTTTCTTGATTATCCTCTTTTTCGAAATATGGGTTGATTATTGAATATCCAGCACCACCACCGAGATAGAAATCGAATCCATCATTTCCGAAATACATCATCAACTTTGCATCAACTGAGCTATCATACCAAATAGTTCCAATCTTAAATGTGTCTTTGATATCAAAGTTGGACCACTTCTGCTCTCTAGGCTCGAGGATTGTATTTACATCAAATCTCAAACCAAGGCCCCAATGCCCTGCATGAACGATGTTTTGCAAATCAAGAGCAAGTGAGAATCGTGGGAATGCGCCATCTAGAGAGAACTTGTCGAATGTCACATTTGTAGATGCACCACCAGAGATAAGAAGATTTGTCTTATATCCATAGTTGTATTGAGCCTTCTTCTCAACAACAGCTGTAGCATCTTCCTTTTCTTCTACTACAATCTCATCTTCCTCAACAGGAGCTTCTACTATAACAACTGGCTCCTCTTCAACGATTACGACTGGCTCTTCCTCAACAGGAGCTTCAACCACTACTGGCTCTTCTTCGACAATCTCTTCGACAACGACAGGCTCTGGCTCCTCGACCAACAATGGCTCAGCTACAGCAACTGCTGACTCTGACCAATTCTCACCATCGTAAGAACATTGAAGATATAGTGTATAGCTCTGATAAGGATCGAGTTCAGTTGCATCGTATGAGAGCACAGTGTTAGGAACAACTGTCCATCCTTCTTCCGATTCATTATTCAATTGATAACGATAATAACTTACATTCTGATCGTCATGGCTCCACTTCCAAGTGACAGACATTGTCTGCGCGGCCAATACAGGTGCAATCAAAGCGGCCAATACAGCCAAAACCATAACAAGTCTTTTTGCTTTATTCATTTCTAATCTCCTATAATAAAGAGGCTAACATTGATTATAATACATCAATTCTTATGTCGAAACAAGGAATTTGACGTTTTAACATTATAAAGAGGTGGTATAAGAAAATAATGAACAAAGTGGGAGTTTTTTGCGGTTCATCATTTGGTACAAATCCATTTTACAAAGAGAAAGCAATTGAATTGGGACAAGAAATAGCCAAAAGAGGTTTTTCTCTCGTCTATGGCGGTGGAAACAAAGGTCTTATGGGCGCAATTGCCCACGCTGTCTACGAGTGTGGTGGAGAAGTAATCGGAGTACTACCGAAGGCAATGGCAACAGATGCTGTCCTAAATGGCTCTGTTCATACACGCCTGATCATAGTTGACGATATGCATGAAAGGAAGAAGACAATGTACGAATTATCTGATGGATTTATAGCAATGCCTGGCGGAATCGGGACATTCGAAGAAGTGCTCGAGATCTTTACATGGAGACAACTTGGCATACACAAGCACAATATAGCGCTGTACAATCCTCTTGGTTTCTGGAACTACATGACATTGCAACTTCAAAAGGCTAAAGACGAGGGGTTTATCACAAAGGAAGTACTGGATACACTTATTATTGAAAGCGATGCAACTTCCATCCTCGACAGGCTTGAGGAAATGCCCAAGGAGCTTCCATCAAAAATATGAAAGAAAGAATCAAAAGAACGATAATAGACTATATTTACATCACTATAGGAGCAGCGCTTACAGCATTGTCGACAGCTCTTTTTCTTAATCCAGCTAAACTTGCGCCAGGAGGGATTTCTGGTATTTCGACAATCATATACCATCTGACTGGTTGGAATCTGGGACTTATTATGCTTGTCCTATCTATACCAATTTATATATTCGGTCTTCTTCTGTTTGGAAAGGAATATGGATTGAGTACATTGGTAGGTTCTATTCTCCTATCTGTTTTTACAATGATATGGAACAAATTATTCGGCTATGATGGCATTCTTGACTACTCAAGAGACATATCATATTGGCTTTCATCACTATATGGAGGAATCATTGCCGGTGTTGGAATCGGGCTTGTTATGCGCTCAGGGTCAAACACAGGTGGCACAGATATTCTTGCACAAGCTCTTGCAAAATATGCTCACCTTCCACAAGGTTCATCGCTGATGATTGTTGATGGCTTTGTTATTCTTGGCTCTGCTTTCATATTTGGAATCGAGAGTGCATTATACTCTGTTGTTGTCGTAATATTGACATCGATAATAATCGATAAATTTGTGATGATCCTTGGCACTGGATATGCAAAGACTGTTTACATAATATCAAAAGACTTGAATCAAATCGGCACTTATATTGTCACAGATCTCGACAGAAGCGGTACTGTAATAAGCGCAAAAGGCTTCTTCTCGAATGAAGACAAGCCTATGCTAATGACAGTTGTTCCGAATCAAGATATCCCAAAATTGGTCAGAGCAATAAAGAAAATAGACCCGAATGCTTTTACAATCATACAAGAGACTGTACATGTTCTTGGAGAAGGATACAAAAGCCTTTCAAAAGTTGCGTCTTCAAATGACGTGACGCAAACGAAATAAAAAACACATATTGCCACTCTTTCAAGAAAGACTTATATTATCAATAGAAAATACCCTAACCCGGTAGGAGGCAAATATGTCAAAAGAGAAAAAAGAAAGCAAGAAAAATTCAACAGATAAAACAACAAGAAGAGACTCTGATGAAAAAAGCCAGCTCATTGCAAGACTCAATCGCATTGAAGGGCAAATACGTGGGATCAAGAATATGGTCGAAAAAGACCAATATTGCGTAGATATCATAGTTCAGGTTATGGCTGCAAAAGCCGCTCTCGATAGCGTAAACAGAGTAATTCTTTCAAACCATCTCAACAATTGCGTGGTAAATGATATAAAAGAAGGCAAGATGGAGAAAGTTGAGGAACTCTCCGAACTATTTAAAAAAGTAATTAAATAATCAGGGAAAACACAATGAGACAATTCAATATAACTGGTATGAGCTGTGCTGCATGCTCATCTCGTGTCGAGAAAAGCGTCTCAAAGCTTGATGGCATTGACTATTGTGCCGTGAATCTTCTTACAAATTCGATGATGGTAGATGGCACAGCCAGTGATGCTCAGATCATAAAGGCTGTTGAAGACGCTGGCTATGGCGCTTCGCCTAAAAAAAAGAGCATGAACGGAAAAGAGAACTTCCAAGACGAATCGGTTTTGAAAGATGAGGAAAGCCCAAAGATCCTGAAGCGATTGATTGCATCGGCTATATTTATGCTATTATTGATGTATGTAGCGATGGGACATATGATGTGGTCGTGGCCTCTTCCATATTTTCTTTCATCGAACCATCTCGCAATCGGCCTTGTAGAGCTACTGCTGACAATCCCAGTCATGGTGATAAACCAAAAATTCTTCATAAGCGGATTCAAAGCTCTTATAAAGAGAGCCCCAAATATGGACACACTCGTCGCATTGGGCTCATCGGCAGCCTTCCTCTACTCGCTTTATGCTCTTTTTGCACTATCATCAGCTACTGTCAAAGGCGATAGCAGTGCCCAGATGAAGTACATGCACGAGTTCTACTTTGAATCTGCAGCAATGATCCTGACGCTAATCACAATAGGAAAATACCTAGAAGCAAAGTCAAAGGGAAAAACAACCGATGCCTTGAAGAAACTCATGGAGCTTGCTCCAAAAAACGCAACAATAATCAAGGATGGAAAAGAATGCAAAGTCTCTATCGACGATGTATCAATTGGCGATATATTCGTTGTAAAACCTGGAGAAAGCATTCCTGTCGACGGCATTGTATTGGAAGGCGAAAGTGCAATTGACGAGTCATCTCTCACAGGAGAGAGCATTCCTGTCGATAAAACTGTAAACGACAAAGTCTCAGCTGCTACTATAAACCAATCTGGGTTTTTGAAGTGCAAGGCAACTAGAGTTGGGGAGAATACAACTCTATCACAAATAATACAAATGGTATCTGATGCATCAGCAACGAAAGCACCTATTGCAAAAGTTGCCGACAAAGTATCTGGCATCTTTGTGCCAAGTGTGATCCTGATTGCAACATTAACAACAATAGGATGGCTTATTGCAGGAAAAGAGTTCTCGTTCGCACTTGCAAGAGGCATATCAGTGCTGGTGATAAGCTGTCCATGTGCATTAGGACTTGCAACACCTGTCGCAATAATGGTAGGAAGTGGAATCGGTGCAAAAAATGGCATTCTTTTCAAAAATGCGGAAAGCCTTGAGCAAACGGGCAAAGTCGATATTGTCGTATTGGACAAGACAGGCACAATAACCGAAGGAAAGCCATCTGTGACAGGTGTCTATGCCAATGATGGGATAGAAAAAGATGAGCTTCTCAGGCTTGCTGGATCTGTTGAAAAAAAGAGTGAGCATCCTCTTTCAAAAGCCGTCACATCATATTTGGACAAGCTGAATATAAAGACAGTAGAGGTAGATTCGTTCAAGGCTCTTTCAGGAAATGGAGTTGAAGCGGAACTTGACGGGAAGCAACTTGTCGGTGGAAGCTACAAATATATAAAGGGAATAACAGAGCTTTCAGAGAAAATGGAAGATCTTTACAAAACGCTCTCTTCAAATGGCCAAACACTTCTCTTCTTTGCTTATGATGGAAAACTTTTAGGAGCAATATCTGTCGCCGATACGCTAAAACCTGACAGCAAGAAAGCTATAAGCGAGCTGAAGAATATGGGCATAGATGTTGTGATGCTCACTGGTGACAACGAAATCACAGCAAATGCAATTGCAATGAAAGTTGGAATCGACAAAGCAATTGCGAATGTATTGCCTGGAGGAAAAGAGCAAGAGATAAAAACTCTTGAAGAGAAAGGCAAAGTCATGATGGTAGGAGATGGAATAAATGATGCACCAGCCCTTACAAGAGCAAATATAGGAGTTGCAATAAAGAGTGGAACAGATATTGCAATGGATGCTGCCGATATAGTATTGATGAACTCCAAACTTTCTGATGTACCAGCAGCAATAAGGCTATCTAGGCAAGTTTTGAAGAATATACATGAGAACTTATTCTGGGCTTTCGGCTACAATATCATCGGAATTCCACTTGCAATGGGGCTCTTTATCCATCTTCTCGGATGGAATCTAAACCCGATGTTTGGAGCTGCGATGATGAGTATTTCCAGCTTCCTCGTAGTTACAAATGCGCTTAGGCTCAATTTATTCGATATAAAAAGCACTAAGCATGACAAGAAAAAGACAAAACATATGAAAAATAAGGAAGACAAGATAATGACAAAAACACTTAAAATCGATGGTATGATGTGCTCTCATTGTGAAATGACTGTAAAGAAAGCACTTGAAAGCATAGATGGAGTGGAAAGTGCAAAAGCTGACCATGAAAAAGGAGAAGCATTTGTAGAACTTTCAAAACCAGTTGATGACAAAACTTTAAAAGAAGCTGTGGAAGCAAAAGACTATAAAGTGATCTCTATCAAATAGAAAAACAATAGGAGCTACTTGAGAAAGTCTAGGCTTTTGATAGTAGCCCTATTACATTAAAAATCGCCCAGAAAGTGTAGGAAATTTGCATTTTCAAATATGTCTTAGCATGATAGACTAACTCCTATTACCCCCACCCCGTATTTATTTGCTAAATAGGTGGGTTAAAAGGACGGACTATGGTCAAAAAGACATTGATGATTCTCTTTATCGCAACACTCTCTCTTTCTCTCTTCATTTCTTGCAACAATGAAAACAAGCTTCCAGAGCAAGAAGGGAATATTGTCTATGAAAGCGCGACAAAAAGCGTACAAAAAGAAATATATTCACTATACAAACTCTCGGAAAATCTAAAAGAATGCTACACTGAATCTGAAGATCTAAAAGCAACAACTTTGTTCTGTGATAACGAACTTCTTGAAATAGTCGGTGCACTATATGGTGAAAATGATGCTCTTGGCTCAGATTTATACTTTGAGGAGAATGGAAAGAAGCATTATCTATACTCAGAGGAAGTAGAATCCATCTACGATCTTGACACCTACTCTTTCAAAGATAAAGAAAACCAAACCTCTCTTGATGTAAAAATAGATGACCCACTTCAAACTATTGTTTTAAAGAACCTAGAATTCGATGCTGATTTTACAGAGCCAAAAAAATCATTGAATGTTAAAATAGATGCAACGTTAAAAACTCTATATGGTGAGGATCATAAAGTAGTTTCATATGATTTGGATCTAATCTTTAATGGAAAGGTCTATCCTCATTTCCATTTTGAAAACACAGAAAATGGATATCTCTTTACTTATGAAGGTAGCTCATATATCCATACACATGAATTCTCTCCATGGCAAAGGCAGAGTGACCCTCAAGAAGACATAGAAGGAAGAGATATAAGAGAATGCAGTTGTGGTTACTTTGAAACCAGAATAATACCAAAGCTTAATGCAAGAGAGGTAACTGTCACATGTACACTAGAGAAAACATATGATGGCAAAGAAATCGATATCTTAAATAGCATAGAATTTCTCGGGGATGGAACAGCAACCATAGAATACAAAGAAAAAGATGCAAGTGATGACAAGTATAGCACTGAAGGCCCAAAAGATGCAGGAGAGTATACAATTCGAATCTCTGTTCCAGCATCTGGAGAATATACTACCTTAAGCACAAAGGAAGTTGATTACACTATTTCAAAAATAAAGCTTGCAGACGAGAATACTCCAATCACAGGTATCTTCAAAGATGAGGTAAAAACATACAATGGAAATACGCAAACGTGGGAAGCAAAAGTTAGCAATAGCGAAACAAGAGGCTTTACAGCTTTCTCGTCAATCATTGATGGAGAGACACTCACAATCAGAGTTACAACAAATAAAAGCGATGCATCAGGCACAGATAAAAACATGTATCTCTTCAATTACAACTACCTCAATTGGGCAAGCCCAGGAGGATTTATAGAAGTCCTCGACAATGACAATCAGCCTCTCCATAACTATGAACTCTCTATATGCAATGAAAAAGTTACTATAGAGCCAATCGAACTTAAAGGCACTCTGACTGGAGAAAAAACATATGACGGGAGAGCTCTGTTCGCATTCAATGACCTCTCTAGCCTCACTGGCGTACTTGATTGCGACAAGAGCCTGATAATTGAAGCATCTCAATCCAACGATCCAAATGCAGGAGTAAAAACCATAGACAGCATTGCTTTCTATACAAATGAAGGAAGAACGATCAACTATACAATCGAGCCCTCACAAATACATGCAACAATCAAAAGAAGGCCTCTTGCTATTACTGAATACGGTACTACACTAAAAACTCCATATTTAGACGGACTAGACAGAAGAATAATCACATTGGGAGCAAGAAACGGTACAGACAATGGAAAAGAAATTGAGCTTTCTATAATAAGAAAACCTTGGAATGACAATGAAGTGATTGATGTAGCCAATTTGACTGATTCAGAAATCTCGATAAACACAAACTACTATTTTGATAAATCATCTTTGAAAACAATCGAAGTAAAGACTGTGAATGCCCCATTGGACGATTATATTGGCTCTGTCCCCATAAAAGAAAACAGTTTTATCGATTGTTATTTCGAGTTGCAAGAAGGAGAAGAGATCAATCTTACATTCTCTTCAGACAAACTGGAATCTATAGTTCCATACATTTGCGACTCTAATGGAAGACACTACTACTCAAGAAGCTTGGATGATGTCAACAACACAATAACATATTCAAAAAGCGGGAAAAGCTATCTTTTCATATATGCAAGAGAACAGTTATACTTCCAACTTTCAAAGGCAATAAAATGAAGCCATGTTATCAAGCATAGCAAAAAGCATTATATTCAAGGTATGGGAAAAATAAAAAGCGCGTGGGAAATCGCATTAGAGAAAACAGAGAATATAGTAGTTGATGAGAACAAGATTCGCCATCAAGAGACAATCAATCAAATCAGGAAGATAGCTGGTTCATATCTTATGGCCGACTCTGATGAAAGCGAAAAAGTCAAGAATGACCTAAAAGGATTCAAGAAAGAGGATTTATCAGAGGCTTTGTCAATGACAATCCTCAATGGACTAGCACTTCCATCAGAAGAAATCGAAGATGATCGCTACACAAGGCTCAAGACACTTCTTGAGATAGTATCACAAGATGACCAGGCATTTGCTCTTTTTGATCAAATCACAAGCTTCTTGAAGCAATACCCTGTTCATAAAAAGCAGCTTCTGGATCAAATGAAGCAGCAATTCGAGCCAATGCTCAGAGAGAAAGAGGCTCAAATGAAAGAGCAATATGGACAAGATGTTCACCTTTCGCTTGAAACAGACAAAGAGTTCTTGCAAGTTGCAAAGCAAAATATTGAGAAGCTTGAAGCGCAATATGAACATACTCTAGATGGTGCAAAAAACCAATTGAAGACATTTTTGCAATAATAGGACAAAGAGACATTCAAGATCAGAAAGAAGAGAGCCTAGAGAAAAATCTAGGCTCTCACTCTAATTAAGGGGGAAGTTTGTTAATGAAAAAAATCTATTTGCTTTGTTTACATCCCCATTATTGCAACCCAACTTGTGATTGTCATACACAAAAGTTGTTGATTTTGAAAAGTTATGTGAAGAAATGTAAAGCTAGAGATTGAACTTGAAGAACATTATATCTCCATCTTGCACGACATACTCTTTTCCCTCTAGCCTGTATTTCCCAGCCTCTTTGACTTTTTGCTCTGAACCATATTTGAACAAATCCTCGCAATTGTAAACTTCAGCCTTTATAAAACCCTTCTCGAAATCAGTATGGATTATGCCAGCACATTCTGGGGCCTTTGCACCGTTTTTAAATGTCCAAGCCCTATCCTCATCCTTTCCTGCTGTGAAAAATGTCCTCAAGCCCAATGCTTTGTAAGCAGCTCTAATCAAATGATTCAGACCAGACTCCTCAAGCCCAACGGATTCAAGGAACTCCTTCCTGTCCTCTTCTGACTCCAAGGCAGCAATCTCTGCTTCTATCTTTCCACAAATAGTCACAACAGGAGAGTTCTCCTTTTCAGCTATCTTGCGAACAGTCTTTACATAGTCATTGTCTTCGAGGATGCCATCCTCGTCCACATTGCAAACATAGATGACAGGCTTGAGCGTAATCAAATGAAGATCATACACAAGCGCCTCTTCCTCTTCATCCAAAGCCAATGTTCGCGCAGGAATTCCTTCAGAAAGGACCGAAAGAAGTCGCTCCAAAATCGGAAGGACCTTCTCGTTCTCTTTCTGTGCAGCTTTATCGACACGAGATACCTTCTTTATCTTGTCGTATCTCTTTTGGACTGTATCATAGTCAGCAAGAGCAAGCTCAATGTTTATAGTCTCGATATCTGATGCTGGATCTATTTTGTTGTTCACATGGATTATATCAGAGTTATCAAAGCATCTAACAACATGAGCAATTACTCCAACTTCCCTTATGCTTGCAAGAAATCTGTTTCCAAGTCCTTCTCCTTGGCTTGCACCTTTAACAAGGCCTGCAATATCAACAAACTCAACAGTTGCAGGGACAACCTTCATAGGAGGAATAAGCTCCACAATCTTGTCCAATCTCTTATCAGGAACAGCAACGATGCCCACATTAGGATCTATCGTGCAAAAAGGATAGTTAGCAGCCTCCGCTGGTGCCGATGTGACAGCAGAGAATATTGTTGATTTACCTACATTAGGAAGCCCTACTATACCACAATTCAAACCCATTATTCTTACCTCTATCTTTGGAAATATAGCACAAAGGAATGCATTCTTCCACCCTTGATTATTAAGTGCTAAACTCTCTTGTATGGCAAATGAAAGAGTAATGCTAATCACGACAAGAGCACCTGGCACAAGTGAGAGAGATGCCTTTTTGAAGGAAAGCGAGATACGAAGCTTGATCAACACGCTATCGCTTACGATAGTATGCCATCAATCATTTACGCTCAAAGAAGAAAATCCGAACACATACATAGGCTCTGGGCAAGCAAATGAAGCAAGGGAATATGCAAATGCTTTTGATGTTGAAGAAGTCATAATAGATGCCTCGATCAGCCCAAGGCAAGAGAAGAACCTAGAGAAGATATTCTCCTGTCCAATCTCTGACAGACAAGCTGTGATTCTTGCAATATTCTATCAAAATGCACATTCAAAAGAAGCTAGGCTCCAAATAGAGAAAGCTGAAGCTGTCTACTTAAAGCCAAGGCTCATATCAAGAGAAGCAAACCTTTCCCAACAAAGGGGCGGTGTAAGAGGCGCAAAAGGCGAAGGCGAAAGAAAGCTAGAGCTTGAAAGAAGGCGCATAGATGAAAGGATAAAAGCACTTGACAGGGAGATAGATGAAACAAAGAGAACAAGGAGAATACAAAGACACAACAGAGAAGATTCTGGCATATACACATTTGCTTTAACAGGCTACACGAATGCCGGGAAGTCAACAATCCTTAATGCTCTTACAAATGCGAATGTTCTTTCAAAGGATATGCTTTTCGCTACACTCGATACGACAACAAGATCCCTTTTGCTTCCAAATGGGCAAAAGGTTCTTCTTTCTGACACTGTTGGATTCATCTCAGGCCTTCCTACTCTTTTGATTGATGCATTCTCTTCGACTTTGGATGAGGCTTTGAATGCAAACGCAATAATAATAGTTGCTGATGCGTCTCATCCTGATGCACTCGGATGCCTCAATATTACAAAGGAGACACTTGCTCGTTTGAATGCGATAGACAAAGTGAAGCTTTTGATAATCAACAAGACAGATGATATCTATGATGATATTTCATATTCGATGCTCAAGAATGAGAACATCAAGACTATCGAGACAAGCTTCAAAGACGGAACAGGTGTGCAAAAGGTTATCAAGGCCCTTACAGAGATTACAGATGAAGAGTTCAGAAATGTAAAACTAAAAGTTGACATCTCTAACTCAAGCATAGTATCAGAGCTCTCCTCACATGGATGGCTTAAAGGTATTGAATATCTCGACAGTTGCATACTCATAAGCGCAAGAATACCTAAGACAAGGCTGATGCAATATTCAAAATACATAGACACATGATACTTTAACATCTAGGCTATGAAATGGATAAAATATTATCCCCAAAGTAATGAAAGATACAATGTATATCCATTGATGACTTTGACATGCAAATTGCAACACTTTTTATTGCAAAGTCCCGACTTTATTCCTATATGCTTTCGCCTATTGTCACAAATAAAATCAGGAACCGTTTTACATACTCATAGAGATGGAAAATTTTATTTCCGGCTTTTTGTCAAGAACAAGCATTTTTGAGAGTTGAAGACATTTATATAGTA
>ERZ808274.282-NODE-282-length-28610-cov-6.143898_pt1 | contig 28610 bp, 41 predicted proteins | sample MGYA00521277_ERZ808274 | MGnify/ENA primary metagenome ERZ808274 (study PRJEB31516, sample SAMN03275597) | gut metagenome | biome: mammalia-associated habitat; material: feces | host: Papio cynocephalus | place: Kenya | collected 2012-07-28 ... | reverse complement strand
TAGAAAGAAAGAAATAGAGTTAGATTTTCTTTTTTATATTACGGTACTTATTCTTTACTTGTATTCACAATTTATTAGTAATTTTATTAAATTTATATAGTCTTTTAATATTATATAATATAATATAAATAAACGCGCGCGCATACGCGTATGCACATGCGTCAATAAATAAAAATAAAAAATGTGAAAATATTTTACAAAACCGCTTGAAAACAGTTGACAAATTCTGTAAAATGTGGTATAATAACATCGTGGTTAAGATAAAGCCACAAAAAACTAAAATAAAGGAGAAAATGAGATGGTAACTCTATATGTTGATGCAGATGATACAATCTTAGATTCGTCTAAAACCGTAATTGAGATACTTAATGAAAAATATAATCTTTCTCCTGCAAAAACTATTTTGGATTTAGAAGATTGGAATTACCATTCCATTTGCGACGAAGTAACGGCAGCTGAAGTTACGGAAATTTATCACTCCAAAGATTTTTTTGACAGAGTAAAGATTAAAAAGGGATTTGAAATTTTTTGGAGAAAGCATAAAGATAAATTTTCTTTAAAAATTGTAACAAAAGGAACCTCTGAAAATCTTCGTAGAAAAGAAGAATATTTTGCAAAATATCTTCCAGAGGCAGAAGTTATTGGCGTTGGTTTTAATACAGATACACTTTCTGATTTTGGCAAAGGTCATATTGATATGACTGGCGGAATTCAAATTGATGATAGAACAGATTCTTTAAATACAAATGCGCCGATTAAAATTTTGATTACGCACGGGATGCAACTTCCTTGGAATCAATATCTCGGTGAATATGATAAAGAAAGCGTATATATTTTAGAAAACTGGGATTTAATTGAAGAAAGTTTACTTTTCTTTTATGAACATCCAGAATTTATAAATTAAGGAGAACCTTGTAGTGAAAAAGGTTATTTTAATCTCTGGTAAAGGGCGACACGGTAAAGATAGTACTGCAGAAGCTCTTAGAAGAAGATATGAAGAAGAAGGACAACATGTTTTGATTTATCATTTTGCAGATCCATTGAAAATGATTTGCGAAAACGCGTATCATTGGACGCGCGGTGATAAAGGGCCTATCGGAAGAACAATTCTTCAACACATAGGTGATGTTTACAGAAACAATAAATCAGATTGCTGGGTAAAAATCGCAAAAGAATTTGTTCTTGGGTGCCCAGAAGAAGCAGTAATTATTCCAGATTGCAGATATCCGAACGAAACAAATGTGGCGGATAAAAAAGAAGTTGTAACATTATTCGTTAAAAGACCGTTTGAAAATGATTTAACAGAAGAACAAAGAAAACATTCTTCCGAAAACGCAATGAGTGATTATGATTTTGATTTCTATATTGAGAATGACGGCACGCTGGAGGACCTTGAAGATTTGAGTTTTAAATTATACGAACTTATTGAGAAAAAATATAAAGAAAGGGGCGTGTGATGGCTCGCGAGCAAGTTTTATATCAAATTATAAAATTATCTTCAAAATTCATTTGTGAAAACAATCTTGATATTCAATCTTATGATGCCAGACAAGCCGCACTAGATGGAAATCTTGTTTCGCTTGGTGATAATATTGCTTTTCAACAAGCTCGTTATATTAATGGTGATAATCGAAATCACCATGAAATATTCAAAGAAATAGAATTTCTTCGCGGTTCAATGAGAAGAGCAAAAAAAGAAGGCCGAGCAAAAGACGCAAGAATATTTTGGTATGCAATTTTAAATAAACTATTTGTTAAAGATTTTGTTCTTGTTACCGTAAATAAAAAATCAGAATATAGAAGACTTGCAAAAGCAGGCTTTTATTTAAATGGCGTAAGATATGTTCGTTTTAGTGCATCGGCAGGGCAAATCAGGCATAACACAGTGCAGTTTTGCTCGGAACGTATTTACGAAGAATTGTTTACGCGTTTGATGTGCGATTTAAATAATCGTCTTGCAGAAACAAATATCGCAAAGTTATCTGCTTACTTTTCTCTTTCAACGTCTTCGATAATGTGGGTTTCAAAACCACGTGTTTGCATTATAAAAGATTTTGAAACGACATTGACAGATCAAAAAATCGATTGGATTATAAACACAGAAGACGGAAAGAAAGCGGTAGAAGAAAGAATTCAAGACGTAACAATGAACAGCTGCGACGGACAAGGACTTGTTTCTCCGGAAATGGCAATGAAATGGTCTGAAGAAATGGGGCTTGATTATGTTGCGAGTTCGTATGTTGTTCGTTCTGTATTTATCAAAGGTAATCTTGTTCCATTTGACTTTAAATCGTATGCGGCGGAACACAATATATCAATTATTTATGATAGATGGGGAATACCACACAAAATAGAAGATATTGATTGTTTAATTTCAGAAAGTCAATTTAAAGAATATAGAGCTTATTCAAGCTGGGAAGATTTTGATTCGTATGCTACCAAATATAATATCGGCTGGGGCGTATCTCGATACAATAAAAAATATGACGATGAATGGGTTCTTGCAAATTATCAATATATTCAAGTTTTAAATATTAAAGAGCAAGATATTAAAGAACTAATTCAACCAACTATTGACTGGCTTCAGAAAGTTTGTAGCGGTGATGATTTATACGCTATGTTATATTCACTCGGCGGCTTCAACCAAGACATGGAAATTGAATATTCCGACGTATACACAAGAGCACAAAATCTCGCTATGAAGGCGGTTGTAAAAAATCCAGAATTTTTGAAAGATTCTTATGTTCAAAGAAAGATTTATAAAAACATAGTTGAATCAATCAATAAATCGAAGATCGGAAAAATTTGGGTTAAAGGAAATTATTCGTTTATGATTTCCGATCCGATAGCACAATGCCAAAGTGCATTTGGGTTGCCACCCGTCGGAGTGCTACCCGGTGAGCATTTTTATTCGAATTTTTGGAAAAATCGTGCAAATATTGGCGATGAAATAGTTCTTTGTCGTTCGCCATTGCTTGATAAACATGAAATAAATCATTGCACATTATTTGATAACGAAGAAACAACTAAATGGTACAAATGGATTGAGAGCGGAATTGTTTATTCGATATACGATTTAAGCACTTTAAGACATTCAGACAGCGATTTTGACGGTGACATTTGTTTATCTACAAATAGCCCGATATTCTTAAAGGGCTCAATGAAGAATTACACGAACCCTATCACATACGAAAAACAACCGGCGCCTTCACATAAAATCTGTCATAGAAACTTCGTAGAAACAGATATTCGCGGATTTGGTACAAAGGTCGGTACTTACAGCAATTATTCAACAATCATCGAGGCAATGCTTCCAATGTTCCAACGTCCAGAGCAAAAAAAGCAAAGAGAAGAACTACTTTTGCGAATTAAACTTCTTCGAGAAATCAACGGACAAGAAATTGATAGAATTAAAGGTGTTGAAGCGAAAGGTCCCCCAAAGGACGAATGGCTTAAAATCTGGGATGTTCTCGAAGATGATACAGAAGAAGAAAAAAAGAAAAAGCGGTATCATAATTCTCTTGTTATTTCAAAAAAGCCTTACTTTTTCAGATATTTATATCCCGAATTAAATAAAGCTTATAAAAAATATGAGAATAAATACAACGAAACATCGAAGTGTATGTTTGGGAAGAAACTTAAAAAGCTTCTCGTAAAAGAAAATAAAACAAAAGAAGAGAATGATTTCGTTAAAAAATATCACAAGTTTCTTCCACTCATCAACACAAACTGCACAATGAATTTATTGTGTCGCAATATTGAATCGATTGATTTTGATATTAAGTACAATAAAAATTGTACAAGTATGCTTCCGTATTACGATTTAAATTCTTATATCATAATTCCAGATATTCTTCAAAAGTTCCGCGATATGTATCGTAAATATTGCAACAAAAAAGCAATTACACTTATCAACAGTATTTATTCCGACGTTGACGATGAAGATTTTAAAGACGTAAGATTCGGTTATCTCGACATCATTAAAGAAGAAATTCAAAATGATTTAATGACGCTCGAACTCACTACGATGGAAACGCTGACTTATATCAAAGCTTTGTCGCAATCATACACGAAATTCAATTGGGATTTTGCTTGGCAGATACTTGGCGATGACATCCTCGATTGCATCGAACAAAAGCAAACCTATGTTCCAATTGAATGTGAAGACGGCGAAGAGTTTCTTGGAAGGAAATATAAACTTATGCCTATTTCAAAAGAAGCGCAAAGCTTCTTAATTAATGAAGACGGAGAGATTATTTATGAGTAAAATTAGTGCGCCTTATATCGCAGTAGAACGCGACAAATACAAATCCGACGAAGATACGTGGAAAGCAATTTCCGATGTTTGCAAAGTCCTTATTGAAAATGAAAATCAAATTTTATTGACATACGAAGATTGTGAAATTTATAGAATCGATTATGAACACGATCCATGTTGTGAAGATTGGGGTTCAGACAGATTTATGTATGTTACAGCGGATGAATCTGCGGATATTCTCGAAAAAAGAGAATATTCCGAAGAAAATTAAAAAAATATATTCAAAATTACTTGACAATCCCTTATATTTGTGATATAATATAAGGGACGAAAGTCAAGAGAGGTTTTCATGGCATATCAATATAATCAATATAATAATCAAAACAGACAATATAAAAAATTCGGAAATTCCGATTTTTCTAAAAACAATAACGGACAAAATCGCTGGAATAAAAGCGGATTTAAAAAGCCTTATCAAAAATCGCAGGAACAATTAGACTACGAGCAGTCTTTGCGTGATATGGGAGTTACTCCAAATTGTGATATGACAGCTCGCCAAAGATTCGACAGGGTTATGTCAATGCTCGAAGGTTTGGAATGTGAAATTGATTATATTGTAAACGTCAAGAAAACATGGTGGGAAAAATAAATTTATATGGCTATTTTTTTTAAAGATTACAGAGAAAAACAAAAGCAAAATTTAAAGAAATATAATGTTTCTCAGGAAGAAATCGAATCGATTATGAATAACATTAATCGGAATAAAGGCGAAGATCATTCCGATCATCCAGAATGGGTGAAGAAAGATAAATCGGAAGATGTTTCGTTTGTATATGATACTGAATATGGGTGGGTTCCGAATGAGCAACAATAAATACGATAAAAAGAATTTAAAAATTATTCAAAAGTCATCGCCAGTAGTCGGTAGTTTTCTCGAAGATGAGTTGAAAAGACAGGATGAAACAATTGAGCTTATTGCGTCGGAGAATTTCTGTTCTGATGCAATTAAAGCAGCTTGTGGCAGTGCATTTACCAACAAATATGCCGAAGGTTATCCAGCGCACAGATATTCTGGCAGAGAAATGAGGTATTACGGTGGATGTGAAAATGTAGATAATCTTGAAGAATATTGCTGCAATATGTGGCGCGAAGTATTTAATACCGATTACCACGTAAACGTTCAGCCACACAGTGGTTCTCAAGCTAATTTCGCTGCATACATGTCTGTTTTAAAACCACACGATAAAATACTTTCGATGTCGCTCGACAATGGGGCACATTTAACTCACGGTTCATCTGTTAATTTTAGCGGAAAGTTTTATAATATGAGTTTTTATAATACAGATGCTGACGGCAGAATTGATTATAAAAACATTTACGATCATATTATTTTAGATCAGCCAAAACTTGTCCTTGCTGGCGCAAGCGCATATTCGAGGGAAATTAATTTTAAACAAATCAAACAAATGATTGATGAGGCAACAACCGTAATAAAGAGAGATATGAATAAAGAATATCAAACTCCTTACTTTATGGTTGATATGGCTCATATTGCAGGGCTTGTAGCTACTGGGGTACATCAATCACCTTTTGGTATTGCAGATATTATTACAACGACTACGCACAAAACACTTCGTGGTCCGAGAGGCGGATTAATCTTTTGTAAAAAAGAACTTGCGAAAGCGGTTGACGGCGCGGTATTCCCTGGAAGCCAAGGCGGTCCACTTGAACATATTATAGCTGGCAAGGCTATTTGTGCAGAGGAAGCTTGCACAGAAGGATATAAAAATTATATCAGAAGAGTTGTTTTGAATTGCAAGATTATGGCGGAAGAATTTAAAAAGCTCGGTTATAAAGTTGTTACCAACGGAACAGATAACCATTTGTTTTTGGTGGACTTGCGATATAACCATTCGACAGTTACAGGTCTTCAAGTTCAAGAAGCGTGCGACAGAAACAATATTACATTAAATAAGAATTGCGTTCCAAACGAAAACAGAAGTCCAAAAGAAACAAGCGGCGTCAGAATTGGAACGGCGGCAATGACGACCAAAGGATATACGGCAAAAGATTTTACTGAAGTTGCGCACAGAATCGACGAAATTATTTGTGAATTGGACGGTAAAAAATAATGAACGCTTTAAATTTTCTTTATATGGCAAAAACATTAAAAGGCGAAGATATTTGCGGATATCTGGTTATTGCTGATACTTGGGATGGAACTCATGCGTATATAGTTCCCGAAGATAGTGAATATAGCAAGAATATGTTTTATGGCACGCAAGAAGTTGATTACAAAACCGTTCAGATTTTATATAAAGTAGATGTGAAAGATTTAAAAGGAACGACGGTTAGAATAGAGGGTTTATCATGATAGGATATTGTGAGCGTAAAGATAGATTTTGTTCGTTTGCGGAAGGCGAAAACGGGGTATGTAGAATAAATTATGATTGTACCGATTCAGATGTAAAGATAGGTACATATTATATTGATATTTATTTATATAAAGACGATGATTTAGTTGGCAATTCTAATCCGATTTATGTTAAAATGACTGAAGCAAGAGCGGAAAATCTTTTGTTGTTTTTTAAAATTTTAAATGATAACAATAGAGATGTGAAAATTGAAATAGATAGGGTTTAAGTTGAGTATTTATAAGGCTCGCACGATATGTGCGGGCTTTTTGTTTACGCTCGTGTGCGGGAGGCACGAAAACGGGGCTGGGAAATTTCGAATTTTTTGGGATTTTTGGGAATTGTTGGGGTGGGATGCGGATTTTTTGATTTTTTGGGAAAATTTAGATTTTTGGGTTTCAAAAGGGATGGAGATGTGAACTTATATTATATTAAATGGAAAATATTTCCAAAAATGTATTTTCTGCTTTGTATAAAGCGGGAAATATGTTTAACGGAAATATTTTCCACCCACTACATGGGACGGTACGACCCATGAGAGCAATGGGTTTAAGCGTACTGCGGGAAGATGGCCGAAGTGTCGCGAGACCGTTTTACACGGAAACGACCACCCGTTATGAGCTACGTAATGCTGCGGCGTACGTTGAGCGTTGTGAAACGCGCTAAAAAAGAACGCAGTCCCAGAATCATGGGTATTTATGATTCAACAAGCGGGCAACTTGACCTTGCACAGGCTTGTAAAAACTGGAGCAGTTAAGGGCGGCTATGGCTGGCAGTACGGCGAGAAAATCACGCGAAACCATCATAGCGAGCGTCACTGACGTGGAGACGAAAAACATTACGTTGTTTGCCAATCAACGAGGGCAACGAACAGAACTTGCAGAAAAATCTGCGAGGGGTAATCGGATCTCGGATTGGATGGTTGAATCATTCCAAATTAAATGATTCCAATGGTAACAACCAAAAATTGAGGTTGTTACCTTGGCGCAGAGAAGCGTCCTCGACTGGTTTGTCGAAAATATTTCGCATGGTGCTAACCAGCGTCTTGTAACTTGCCCTTTGGCAAGGTATGTTATAAGATGTAGGCTGAAAGAGCTCACCGTTAAGATAAGGGTTAGGATACGCGGAGTTTAAAACTTCTACCGTTCAACGATCGAAGCATACGAGGAGTATGAGTGGCTCGCGGCGTATACCTTATCAGAGGTTCGTTACCGTTCCTCTTGGTATGCACAGGATAGGTGGGAGGCTGAGAAAATGCTGCTTTGGCAGTATTGGAGCCGACGTTGGGATACCACTCAGAACAGAGGACTTGATAAGGGAAAATCTAAACAATCTCATTGCAATGACGATTGTAACGGCTGCAACGACGGTTGCAGTTAAGATGTTTAGATTCATTCATCATTATGGTAACATAATGATTGCAGATGGCAGGGTGTGTAACCAGCAATGATTGACACCTTGTAATGCCCTACCGAAAGGTAGCTGTCCAAAGGCAGCATTTTGAGTATTAAAAATCTAACAAGGAGATAAACAATATGGCTATGATCGGCGAAATTATCGCGAAGCAATATTTTGCTTGGTGCGATAAAATGTCGAAAACCAAATTCACTGGTAGCGCTGTCTGTCCTGCAGACGGCGAGAGCTACTGGTTTGTACTTGGTATGGTCTGCGATTCGTACGAAGAGTATGAGCGCGGTCTCAACAAGTACTTTGGTTGCGACCTCTAACCTGAATAAGATTCGGAGCAGCTGTGCTTGGCAACAGAAAACAGCAAAAAAATCTAACAAGGAGGTAAAGGTTAATGTTAGTTATTAACATTCGCAAAGAAAACGGTGATGTTGCCGTTTTCGAAGGCTCGGTTGACGAGCTTCGCGATGTTATCAACGCCGAATTAGGCGTTGATACGGACAAATTTATTTCGTCCGTGATAAACGCACGCGGCGCGGTAGTTTGGTACCACGTTGCTGGTGTTTATTTTAACATCTAATCTGACTAAGCTTCGGAGTGCCCACTGCTTGGCAACAGAAAGTGGGAAAAATATTAAGCGGAGTTTGCATCCGTACCGCTTAACAATACGGATGTTCCAATAAACAAATCGGTTGATTGCGATAAAGGGCAACGTACCTCGCACAACCAATGGAGGTTTGTTATGAAACTTAAAGTTTTGGTTAGATTCGAAGGCGTTATTGGCTACCCCAACAATACTTATAGCACAATCGTGAGTGCGGAAGGCGTTGATAAAGCCGATTGTTATCAGAAGGTACATCAGCGGTGTATGAATATCGCTGATGAGATCGAAAGAGACCAATGTGGTTGTTGCGCAACGCCCAATTACATTTGGGTCGATGAAGAATGGGAATAAACCCCCTGATGAGTCTTGGAAGATTAAGACGAAACGCCGTGAGGCGTCGGGGTATTGAGAATCAGTACTCAATCCAACGCTATTTAGATCGTTCAAAGCGGTCGTTGGAAAAGGAGAAATCTTATGAATACTTATCAAGAGAAGTTCGTCGATATGATGAACAGAGCAAACAGCGAAGAACTCGTTGAAGAGTTGTACGACCAATGTTGTTCTAATTGCACATATAGGTTTGTGTGCAATGAACGTCAATGCGGCGTTACGTGGGCAAAAGACGGAGCGATTCAACGGTTGAAAGACAACGGGAAAATGGTTGTTCATTTGAATATTATGTTTCCCGAAGAGAAACCGAAAGTTTCTCCAAAACCGAAAACGGCTGAAGAGAAAGCTGCGAAGGCTTGCATACGGTTCTTGGATCGTGTGTACGATCAAACAAACGATGAGCGTTTAAAGGAACTCATCGATGATGTAACCGTTCAATTGTGTCTGAATGACACAACGGCAATCGATAGGCTGAAGAAGAACTACGAAGTCTTGTATTTCAAGCTTGCAAGACTTTGGTGGAAATATGTCGATTCGACAAAGGAGGTGAAATAAGATGGTTATCAAAGGCGGAAGCTTCGAAGAAATTTGTCATACTCTTCGTGCCTTGAAAAAGGCATTTGATGCAAACAACGTTACGTTTGCCGAATATGAACGTATTCGGAAAGCGCAACAGCTTAGAAAGATTTGTTCTAAACAACTGGAACAAGTCTTCAAAAACGCTTGACAAAAGCGTTTAAATGTGGTATAATTATATTACTAAAATCTTCGAGCAAAAACTCGTAAGAAAATATATTATTAGGAGATAAAAATTATGTCTAAAAACACAAATCTACATGCAGCAAAAACAGCAAAGAACGACGAATTTTATACTCGTTTTGACGATATAAATTTCGAAATCAACCTCGCGGAACACGGTTATCGTCCATTTTTCAAAGACAAAATCGTTTATTGCAACTGCGACGATCCTGAAGAATCGAACTTCTGGAAATTCTTCAAAGCTCGTTTCAACGGTCTGAAACTCAAAAAACTCATCTCGTCTCATTACGACCAAGAAGGAAAGTCGAGTTACAAGCTCGAATACGACGGAGAAAAAGTCACAAAAACCGAACTCGAAGGTAACGGAGATTTTCGCTCGCCCGAATGTGTCGAATTGCTCAAAGAAAGCGATATCGTTGTAACGAATCCACCGTTTTCACTTTTTAGAGATTTTATCGGTCTTTTGATGAAATATAATAAAAAGTTTGCGATTATTGGAAATATGAACGCGATTACCTATAAAGAAGTTTTCCCGCTTATCAAAGAGAACAAAATCTGGCTTGGCTATTCTCAACCGAAAATATTCATTCAACCCGATGGTTCGGAAAAGAAATTCGGGAACATCTTATGGTATACTAATCTCGATATCCCGAAACGTCACGAACCGATGCTCCTCGGCTGGAAGTTCGAAAAGGGTCTCGAAATGGGAATCTATCAAAAATATGACAATTACGACGCGTATAACGTCGATAAAGTTTGTCAAATCCCGAGAGATTACGACGGCGTTTTAGGAGTTCCGATCACGTTTTTGGATAAATATTGTCCTGAACAGTTTGAAATTCTCAACGCAAACGATTACAGAACGTTCGACAGCGTTCCGAAGAAATCGCACGGTTTAATTAAAGATAAAGAGGGCTACATTAGAGAGAGAGAGAGCAACCTACGCTCGAATCTGCATCAAGAGAATTGCTCGCGCCAGGAGCTGATGGATGGCACATCAACGGAAAGCGCAAGTATGCAAGAATATTCGTGGTATTACGACATGGTTTCGCGTCCGATAATCGGTGGAACTAAAATCTATCGTCGTATGTTTATCAAAGCAAGAAAGAGCGGGAATTAACCGCTCTTTTCTAATAAAAAATTATATTTAAAGGAGTTTTAACATGAAAAATTCGGTTACGCAATAACCATTAGACGCCTTTTCGAAGGTTGCACGAACGAATTCGGAGAACCGTGTTTCATGAACAAAGAAACAGGCGAAATCCGTTGTTTCGATGAGAAATTGAATCCCCGCCCGTCTTATCAGAGAGAATTTGTCTACTCGGAGCAAGACCAGAAAAAGGTTTTTGAAACGTTACACAGAGCGTTCCCTCTCGGCACGATGTATTGGTGTGACACGGGCGATGGGAGTTATGAACTTATCGATGGGCAACAAAGAACGATTTCGATTTTAAACATCTTAACAGACGGCGTTTCGATTTCGATTTACGGAGAAGATAAATTCTTTTCCGATTTACCCGAGTCAGAGCAAGAACAGATTCTCGATCAGGAATTACTTATCTACGTTTGTTCGGGAGATGTTAGCGAAAAGCTCGATTGGTTTTCAACGATAAATATCGCAGGTAAAGCACTTAAAGCGCAGGAATTACGTTCGGCGGTTTACAGCGGTCCGTTTGTCAGCGACGCAAGAAGATATTTTGTCAGCGGAGCAGCAGGAGCGGCACTCGCAAATGGTTACGACGTGTTTGTAAATAACTCAACGCTCAGGCAGGAATTGCTCGAACAAGTTTTGTTCTGGCATGCAGATTTCGAAGGTTTCAACGATGGAAATCTCGATAGAGCAATTAGAAACTATCTCAAAACACATCGATCAGACGAAGACGCAAAATCGCTTTTCGGCTATTACGAAGAAGTACTCGGTTGGGCAAATTACATTTTCGGGACAAAATACAAAAAGGAATTGCCGAAAGTCGAATGGGGTTTGCTCTATAACCGATATCACGAAATTCCGTGTTCGCCGCGTGAAATCAGAGCGAAAGTCGACGCATTGATGGAAAATCCAGAAATCACGAAGAAAGTCGCGGTTTTCGAGTACGTCTTTTCAGGCGAAGAGAAAATCCTCTCGCCCCGCGCGTTCGACGACTCGATGAAACGTTCGAAATTCGAAGAACAAGACCGCAAATGTGCTTATTGCGGATGCAAAATTCCCGATATGAAATCGGCTCACGCGGACCACGTAATCCCGTGGTCGAAGGGCGGTAAAACGGAATATAGAAATTTACAGATTTTGTGCGTAAAATGCAATTGCAAGAAATCGGCAGAGCAAGAAGCGGCTAACGCGAGAGAATTCTCGATTAAACAATAATATCTAATCAAAAATTAAGCTGTGTTATCGGCTAGACGGACAAAGGAGAAACTTATATGGTATTCAACAACACAAAGCAAAATTTAATCATTATCACCGAGACTTCGAGAGAAGATTATTGCGATACACAAAACGTGTACGTTTATAATCAGGACGATGAAGGCGAGGCGAGAGCGAAATTCGAAGAACTTCGTCAGAACGATAAAAACTTCCTTCGTAGAGAGAATCGTGAAGATGAAATTCAAGATGATTGCGAAGATTGGTATCGAAGCTTTCCAGAAGGTAACTACTCGGAAACGATGTATGAAATTAGTATTGAAAAAGCGTAAATTTATTTTATAAGGAGTTATATTATGTTAAACAAACAATTACACGACGAACTTTCCGCTTTTCTTAAAGCAAACTATCATGAATTCGACGAAGAGACTAAGTGTTTCTTCGATGAAGCTTATGCTGATTATAATGATCGTGTAAGCGACAAAGAACTTGAAAAAGTTCTTGATTCTGATAATCCCGAACAAGCATTAGAAGAAATGCTTTGGGATTGCTACACGGGGTGTGAATGGCAATATCGAGATGATATTGTATCCAACTTCCTCAAAACACCTGAAGGTTTGAAGTACGACTACGAGGAAGTCGATGACGAACTCGTGGAAATGTGGTATTTCAAAATACCCGAAGATCATTACCTCGAACAGGAAGTTGATGTCGATGTCGTCGTTGACACTGGCGATATGAACTACGATTATACGCTCAACGCCGTTTATCCGCATTATAACGGTCGCGAAGACGATGAAATCGACGATAAAGCTTCGCTCGTATGGCTTGCGAAAACGCAAGATTATACGAAAGAACAATTACAAAACCACTTGAAAAACGGCAAAGATAAACTCGAAGTCAAAGGGTTCTTGGAAACCGTTTATCAAGAAGTTATCAATTGCTCTGCTTCGTGCCCCGCACTGATTATTCCAATTAAAATGACTGTGAGACAGTTGTTGAAAATCAACAAAATTATCAACGCTCGCGACAAAAATGGTTATGTTTATGAACCAATCAATCGAAAAGATTGTGGTTCTCTCATAATCGATAAAAACGTCGATTGTACGTTATACGATTCGTGGTCAGGTGGCGGTGGTTGCTGGGGAATTGAACTCGAAAAGGATATTGAACTTCCTATCAAGTTTATTCAAAAGGCAATTCCTGATGGTTGCTTGGATTACTCCATGCAAGAGTGTTACGGAGTAACTTCCGATTGTTGGAAGGATACGCTGAAAGAAATTAAAGATTAAAAATTATGCTGACTTAACGGCAATACGGAGAAAGGAGATTTATATATGTTTACCAATTACACAGAGGTTATCAAAGTACCTGACAACTGGACCGACTTCGACAATCAACGCGATGAGCTTCATGAGGAAATCGCCGAAAAGCTCGACAGCAGCGAGAAAGCCGATAAGATTATCAATATTATCGATAATTATTGGTCTTTCTTCGCAGAAGAAACTGCTGCCCTCGTTGAAGTCGAAGATTATGATTGTTTAACAATCGTAGACGAAGACGGCGAGGTTGATGAAACAGTTTATCCGTTTGATGCAAATCGGACTTATCCGATGCAGAAAATGGAACAAAAACTCGTTTTCAAAAGATACACAAAAGGTATCGATTATTAAATCAAAACTGGTTGTGCTATCGACCAAAAAACGGGCAAAAAATATTTTTAGTTATAAGGAGTAACTATCATGAAAAAACTTTATCTTAGAAACTGGGACGTAAACAAAGCAAAAATTCTTGACGAAATTGATCGTCAAGTAAGAGAACTCGGTGGCGAACGTGTTGCCGAGTTCGGACACGATTACGAATGGGTAAAAGAACCCATCGAAGTTGAAACAAACGATGGTTCAACCTTTATATCGAACCATGCAAATTGTTTTGATGCTTCAACAAAATTTGTCGTCGGTAATATGTATTACTACATTATGCTAAATGACAATCCATTTATGGATTTCGCTTTCATAAAGGCAAATCGAGATTACAAATGGAATAATCGGTGGGGAATAAACCTTCCGAAAAATTTGTTCAAATATAACGAATATCAGTTATATACCGATGAGCAAATCAAAGAAACTGCAAAAGTGATTCTCGATTGGGCTTTTGCAACAAAAGAGAATGAAATCGATTACGCCGACAAACGCGTATTTGGTAAGTTAATTACCGAAAGCGAATGGAAATCTAAACAAAAGGAGGTGAAATAATATGCGTAACACGATCAAAGCGAAAGTTGGTTATTCTATTTGGCGTCGCAAAAGCGAACCAAATATAGCAATCGTTTGTGATGGTGATGTTGTTCTTTTCGAAGGAGAAAAACGTTCTTGGGAAGATTACAAGAATGAAGTTCTCGATGATATGAACGAAATGGCTCACAAGGTCGAAGTGTTCACGACGGTGAAAGGAAATCAATTCATTTACTGGCGCGATGAAGAAGCAGATGAAGACTATGTAACTAAAGTCGAACAAAAATCAAAACAATAAGGAGATTTAAACTATTATGAAAACCTACTACATTTCTGTTACCGAAACACTTAACAAAATCATCGAAGTTCACGCAGAAAACAAACAAGAAGCTTTGCAAAAAGCTGAAGATTCGTATTACAACGACGAATTCGAACTCGATTACAATGATCGAGTAGATACTGAATTCGAAGATGACACCGAAGGCACTCTCGAAGCTTATGATAACGGCGGCATGCCTAAATTCTACACAATTGATTAATTTGGAGGTGTTTATATGATTAAACTCACAAAATTTCAAAAACGTATCTTGAAGCAAAACCTTGCAGAAATCGCGGCGAAAAATACCCAATTGTATTTCGGCGATTTGGTATTCGCATTCGATTGGATTGACGAACACGAAGAATTCGAAGAAAAGACGGTTATCTTTATTTCTCGAAAAAATGGTATCGAGTTGAATTACCTTGATAACCCTCGAATTCAAAGTTATCTTGGATGGGGCAAAGAAAGCGATCGACAATCTTATACAGTTGATTTGTTCAATCTTGCAACCATTCACGACGGTTTGGATTCAAGAGATGAAGCACGAGCCGCTGACAAGATTGGTCATTACTCTTATCTTCGTGATGAAGACGATGACAGATTTTGTTGTATTCGCAAATATTAAAAGTCGAATCAAATTATACCTTGGGACACTTTCCTGTTTAGAAAGCCGAAAAAGGAATTTATTATGTTTAGTTTCAAAGACGCAATTAAAAAGATTCAAGAGTACTACCCTGGTTTCGAAGAAAAAGAACTCACCAACATTGATGAATGGTGGGATAAAGAGGAAAATCGTATTTATTACAAAGATCGTTTTCCGAAAAGTTACGAAGCAATTATGAAGAATTTAAGCACAACTCGCAAATTCATCAATCTTTATGATGGACAAGGAAGCGATTTCGCCGTTGGGTGTTATGGCTCAATGCGTTCTTGGGCGTTTCAAACGCTTCAATGGATGGATTCTGATTGCAATTATGATGACGAAGCTGAAGCGGATGATATCAACACCGTCAATGGTTTTGTTATGATGGATTGTTTCCACGAAGAAACGGTTATTGGTTTAATCAACGAGATTTGGACACTTGAAATCGTGGAATATACAGATAATCCTACGAAACAAAAAGCAACTCAATTTTCGACGGTTGAAGACGCGCTCAAACAAATGGGTGTGTTGAGACCGTTGAAGAAAAACGGCGATTTATCTGAAAAGGGTTGGGTTGCTTTTGAAACGCTTCGAAACTTTTTGAATTATCTCGCACAGCAAAATGTTGTCAAATTCTACGAGGACAAACTCGACCGCTGGATTGACAAAGACTAATTTATAAGGAGATATTATATTATGTCAAAACTTATCAACAACAAAAACATCAATGGCAACTTTTTCATCGAAAATCTTGATGAACGCGAAGAAGAGGATCGTATCAAAATATACGATTCTGATGAAAACTATCTCGATTATCTTCTACTCGATCAAGTTGACGTGGACAATACGCCAATCAAAGAGCAATACGACGGTTATATCGAAATGCTCGAACAATTTAAAACAGTTAAAGAATTGTTAGATTGGCTCGTTACGAACTATGGTTTTATCGGGACTTTAGATGAGCTCAAAAACAGTGAGTGGTCTGATGTTATCGGAACCGAATACGTAAACAGAATTGGTGATATTTATATTGCCATCTCTGATTAAAATTTAACCCGTGGGCGGCGGGCAATCCGCCCAAAGGAGTTTATTATGAATAAAACAATTTTGAAAAGAATCAAGAAAGAAAACTACGTTACAGATTATCCGACTGCAACAAGCGGATATCTTCTTAAAGACGGAACCTATGTTCATCTTATTGCAAAGATTGACGAAGACAGAGGTGCTTGGTATCGTGAAGATCATCGGTCAATTTCTCACTTCATGAATTCAATGAAGAAAGATGATAGCAGCGGGAATGACGCAATGGAACGTTTTATGAAAAATGGTAACATTCGTTTTTCGCCAGAATGTAACGGTTTTCAGTTTATTAAAAAGCCGACGCGTGAACAAATCGAAGAGATTATTTCTTATTGTTCGCATGTAAGAAGAAATCAAAAAGAATATTATATTGAAAAAGTAAACGACAATTTTGTTGTTACAAGAGAATATGATATCGAAGATTTAAGAGAATTGCTTTACAAATAATTAAAATAAATTTGGTTGCTCCCAGCCATAAGGGAAAAGGAATTTATATTATGAATAAAAAGACATACAAAGTAGCAGTTGCATTGAACAACAACGGTATTGAAGGTATAAAATTCGTTAAAGTTGAAGCTTTTAACGAAGCGCATTTGCTTAATATTCTTAAAACAAGAGATTTAGAATATCGTTTTATCGATTCTGTAACCGAGAAGCGTAAATATTACGTGTCTATTTGCGGATTCAAAAACGGAATTCGTATCGAAGAAAGCCACGATATTTATGAAGAATATAAAGATGCAAAATTATTCTTCAATAAATATTCATTTGAAAATAAATATGTAATGCTTTGGCTTTGCGAAAATGACGAAACAAAGATTTGTGAAATCGAATCTCACAAACCTACTTTCAAAACAAAAGAAGAAATTCTCGCGTTTATGAAAGAAAGTTGGGGAGACGAATATGTGACAAACTATATTTCCCGCAATGGAAAACAATGTTATCGTGCGTTTGGAAATATTGCTCATTTTCAAGATTTATGCCAAAGAGCAAATCTTGAATGGAAATGGGTTGATGATTTCCAAATGACTGCAAAAGGTTCTGATTTTGAACTTGAATATTGCGAACACGATATCATTCTTGCGTTTGAAAAATAATTCAAAAATCTTACTTCAAACGCTTGACAGAACAAATTTAATCTGATATAATAAAATTGTAACCGACCTGCGGCGGTATATCCGCAGGAAAGGAAAATATCATGGAAAACAAAACCACAACACTTGAAAAACTTGTCAATGGACAAATCTTGAATCTTAAACGGTATTGTAACGATGTCGATATGATTCAAACTATTACGTATAATACCGTTAAGAATTATTATTTAACTGATAAAATTCCGACAAAAGAAGAACTCGAATATCTCGACAAACTCGAACTCAATTTTACGGAATTTGCAGCCCATTACGAAGTTGTAACGCTTGATGCACCAAATGGAAACATTTGCACAGTCGATAGCACTTGCGACCTCGAAGAAGCGTTGAAATGGTATAACGAAGAAATCAATGGATATGTTTATATCCAATTCGTAGACCATGATTCAATGCTTGTAACAGTTTTAAAATGCAATTTTTAATTAAGGAGATATAAATATTATGGAAAACAAAATCTATTTCGCATCTAACGTAGACAAAAACGGCAATACTTATCAGGCAATTGTTGACCACGACAACAAAACCGTCAAAAAAGGTTATTTCCTTTTTAGATGGAAAGATCAAATCAAAATGTCTAAAACGCAAATCAAACAAATGGTTGAGCAATACGTGAAGAATGGTTACAAGGAGGTCGAAGACTAATATGAATTACATTAAAATCAACAGAAAAGAAGCTCTCAAATTGCACGAGGCGGGAGATAGCGTATATCTCCTGCCTTCCAAGGCAAATCCTAATTCCGTTTGGTGGGAACCAGCGGAGTTAGATAAAAAACAAGATTTCGATAAGTTCTGCAAGCAATATCACTATTATAATTGCAATCTTTTCGAAACGGGTAAGCGAATCACTTTTTATAAAAAGGAAAATTAAATTTTAAGGAGATACAAATATTATGGTAAACAAAAACGATTTCAATACAAAACAGTTTCTCAAAGGTTTCGATGAAGAAATGCAAAAACTCATGGAGATTGACAAATTCTATACGAACGACGGACGCACAGAATGTGCGAAAATCATCGTTCGCGAGAAAGAGTTCGAAGTGAAATACTGGAATACTTTCGCTTATTTCTACGGCGAAAGACCGAGAGGATATAAGAATTATATCCTCTCTTACGCAATTACGGAAACATCGACCAAAGACGATTCTATGTGTATTGGTTTCGATATGGAAGCTTTCGAGGACAGAAAAATAACTCTCAAGTTAATGAAACAATATTTTCCAGAGTTAAGATAAAATTAAATTTAAAGGAGTAAATAATATGATTTATCGTAAACGCACACAAAAAGATGTAACTGACAGCAAAATCGTCGAGATTTGGAACGAATGTCTCGATGAAGCCAAACGGCTTTATCCGAGATTCTTTGAAACCTGCACACCAGAACTTTATATGGACGATTCTCGCACACACCTTGGTAGATGTTCCTATAGCGTGATTGATCCGTACGAAAGAAATGTTGACAAAATAAGATACTCCCGTTGTATCATCACGGTTAGTTCAAATCTCAAACAAGATTATGAACAAATCCGCAAAACGATTTGTCATGAACTCGGTCATTTCGTTACACCGAAAGAACATCACTCGTATTTATGGGAAGTTCGCTCAAACAAAATCGGCGAACCTTGGGGTTATAAAGCAACCGTTCGTTCGGACAACGAAACGTTTCAAAAGGCAATCCTTGAAACACCGAAGAGAACTACGTTCAAATATATGGTTTATTGCCCTTGCTGCTTTGCAAACTGGAAATACAAAAGTTTATGCGGTATCGTAAGAGAACCGCAAAGATACCAATGTGGAAAATGCAAGGTCAAATTACAATCAAAGAAAATTATTTTGGAGGACAAATAAAATGACAAAACTCACGGAACTTGAAAAACAAAAAGTAATCACTTGCGTTTATTACGCGGTGAAAAAAATTGAGTGCGACCGTTATCAGCTCGAAGCTGAATATGACAAACTCAATCATTATGACGAAGAGTTGGATAAAAAGCTGGAACATGCAAAAGAAATGGAAGAATTCTACTCGGAACTTGCGCGCAAATTACAGGAGGTGCTTTAATCATGTACGAAATTGGTAGAACAGAATTAACTTACAGCTACGACGACACAGAACACAAAGGTTGGGAACGGAATGAAAGTATTATTGTCTTTCACGTTCCCGAAGAAGAATACAATATCTTGAAAGATAAGTCTTTGGGTGAAATCAGGGATTATCTTGAAAAGGAATATGGTATGCATGACGGTTCTGATTATTATGTACAACCAGGTGCAAGGTATACTGATTATATGGTGGAAGCTATATATAAAGTGGGCTGGGACGGACAACTCATAGTTCGCGAAATTGAAGCATTAAATGTTTAAGGAGATATTATATTATGAGACAAGATCGTTTTGATAACCACAAGGACGAATACAAAGAACTCTGCGAAATCTTCGGTGAAAAACCGAAGATTGACGTAGATAAACTTTATGATTGCGAAGTTCGGCTTGAAGGTGAGATTGAAAAGCTCATCAGAAATCAAAACAAAAAGCTTTACAAACAAGCCAAAGCTGAACTCGAAGCAGATGGCGTTCAATATAATCTTTCACCAGAAAAGAAGATGTTTATCTTGAATCAATTCAAGGATTTCTTGTTTGATTTCAGAATCTTTCCGAAAATCAAAGATTACAAAGCCGCTCTGAAATGCGATAAGCGTTCGCAAATCATCAGAGTTCGTGAGAAAGTTGAGGAGAGCTGGAATTATGACTTATGATAAACTTGTAAAATTTCTCTCAACGTACAAAAAGTGCTCTTACGTGAAGATCTTGTATAAGATCGATGTAGGAACCGACAAAGCAAAAGCGAACCATTACAGTGTAAATAAACTCGTCAGAATGACGATTCGTATCGGGTTAAAATATAAACCAACAGCTGCCGATATTTGGTTTTCACCGACGGATATAGTCGGCATTGTAAAAAGCAATTACGATGAAAGTCACCTATATTTGCAAGCGTTTCTTTCGCCAAATAAACCGAAAGTGAAATATCTTCTAAACGGTCAAATTGAACGAAAGTCATTCTTAGCCAATTATGGATATTTGAACACGAAACAATTTCTGCACTCAAGCGGAAATATGTTTACGCTCAATATCGATAATATTATTAAAATCGGAAAGGAGGTGATGTAAGCTAATGCTTGTTAGTTTAACATTTGTTATTGTTTGCTTTTGGTTATGGCTTCATGGTGCGTTTCCACCGAAAGATCCGCCAAATCAGTAAACCGCTATCGAAGAGCGAGGCTTCGAGCAAAATCCATTATTTGAGGTGAATTATGATATTTTTAATTCTTATCGGTTGGTGTGTTTACCTGTTTTTAAAAGAAGCAGGAGAAACGATTAATGAAATTCGCGGTGTTATCGGAAAAGAGGCGCGCGAACACGAAGCAGAGATTATCGCAGAAGAAATTCTCAATGATCCGACTACTCACATAATTGAAATAGGGGAGGTAAGAATCTTGATATTTGAAATTGATGGATGGCAACACAATATTGTGTTAAATTAGTCTTTGACGGGCGGCGGACATGAGAATAATCTTGTCCACTTAGCTTTTGAATCTAACAAGCTTTTTAAAGGACATAATAACACCCAAGCGCATCGGACCCCAAAGTTGCGCTATACAAATAGTAAGATACGCGAGGGTTTATTATACGAGAATTATAACAACAACGCGTTTTCACAAAACAAAAAAATCTCATTGAACGCGCGAAAGGAGTAAACAAATGTTGTTAATTATTTTATTGTGTTGGTGTTTGGGAATGTTTTGTGGTGAAGTTTCGACAAGTGTTAAAGAATACACTTTTGAAAAACATCGCGAAGAAATCGTGGAAGATATGCGCGTGGATATACGCAAAAATATCCATGAAATCTGTTATGACGGCAAAACAATCGGTTATTATTACAAAGGAACATACGGAAATTGTTATGTGTCCGTAGTATAATGACTAAATAAGTAACTAAACGGGGTTGGGAGGGAGGGATGGTTTATTTTAAATAGAGTGTAAATTTTTTCTTATCACACCCTATTTTTTAATCGACGTGCCCATATTTTTATTTGCGCGGGGCAATATTTTTTTCTTCGACGGGGCGGCGATTTTTTCTCCCAGCCCCCTCTTTTTTTTGGCTCTGGACGGCTCATTTTTTCTGGTGGATGACGGTTTTGTTTATATATACTAAACAAAAAGTTTATTTTTACTATACCCAGACAGGAAAATAAGTTTACTTTTACTAAACAAAAGACAAAGGAAAAACAGCCGATCTTTCGACCGACTGTTCAACCTGGTAAATTTAACCAAAAAGGAAAGTACAATTATGAATAACCACACAAAAAATATAGCCGATTTTTTGGATGGCAGTATGAGTAAATTTAAGAGAGGGAGAAATCAGACTTAATGGACGTAAAATTTTAGGAGGATTGTTATGAACGTGTGGATCAATTCACTCCCTCTCTTCTATAAGCTATGATGGTCGAAAAGTTGATTTAATTTTGTAGTTGTTTTATGGGGGATTCAATAAGGATATTTTTGAGATTTCTCTCTCAACCTTTCGACACGTATATTAAGCTTGCTTGCTGTTTGAGGAAGCTTTCAAGCTTACGAGAACAGTATAACATATTTATAAGAGAATGTCAACTGATTTTAATATGTTTTTGAAATATTTTTTAAAGAATTTTATAGCTAACCGACTATTTTGTTAGCCGCCGCCCGCGCAGGGAAATATAATCGCTCTTGGATTACAAAATGCCGTCTAATTTAAACGAGATTACTTCGCTGGTATAATCTATCGACTGGAAGAGTTGTGCATTGTAGGCTTTATTTTAACAAATAAACCCAATGTAAACGTAGGCTTATTTAAAGCTGTTCTTGGGCGGCGGACAATCAATAAAGAAAAGAGCGGCTATCCGCCGCCCTTATATTATTTTAATAAAGTGATGGACGAAGTGAAATTTCTTCAACCCATTCTTCTTCACATCTACGATGAACATTTTTCTTATCCCAATGAACATGATAATAAGTACGACCATTGCTTTTTTTGCAATCAAATACGGTTCCACGGCATTTACGATTCGAGGAATATGATTTATCATTTAAAAATACGCGACCACCAAACTTATAAGTTGCATCTTCTGGCCAGATATCTCGATATCTTTCTTTGACAACTTTAACTTCCTTTTCCGAAAACGGTAATCCATACCAATAATATTCACTTCTATCAATTTTAGCAATATCATTTACAACAGCATGTGTAATACCTTCTAAGTCTTTTCGAGGAAACCCTTCTTTATCTTTAAATTTGCCTCCATCTTCAAGGAAATAGACATATTGCCATGCGCCAGTCACGTCTTCGCCAGTTTCTGTTACTTGCGGTTTTAATACTTCAACCAAACATCCTTCTTCCAGAGGCGGTGTGAGATCCATATCGTCTACTGGAGAGTGAGGCTTCGGCTCTTCTTCTTTTTCTACAGTTGACCATTCATCACTCACTTCGATTGCTTCGATAGGTTGAGCCGCCGCCCGAGCAATGTCTTTCAATTCCTCGATTTCATCAAAAGGCGATTTCCTTCCATAAAGCTTTGCCAACGCTTCAACTGCACCTACAAATTCATCATATTTGTCTTCGTGATAAAGATTAACACTTCTAATTTGTCCGTCGCTCTCAATAGACGTTACACCATTCGCATAAAAAGAAATACTAATAGTTTTATTTAACGTATGAACTTTATAAAGTTTAAAATTATGCTGTAAAGTTTTCCTAGATATAATTGACACTGTATTTAAGGCTTTTATCTTTTTACCGCTTTGTCTCATTTGGGTATAAGGTCTTCTTGTTATTTCCCATTCGTCATTTGAATACGGAAATCTCTTTGTAATTTCAAATATATCACCATAGCAATCCCATTCTGGCTTTGTACATTTGACAAATGCACCAACTTTCATATCTTCAAGTCTCATTTTTTCTCCTTTCGGGCGGCGGACCGCCCAACATTTATGTATTAATTATACTATATTTATTTGAATTTGTCAAGTATTTTTAAGGGGTTTTTATGAATTTATTTGAATTATTTTTATCGACGTTCGGACGGCGGATAAGAGGCTCTATCACCTTTCTTAATCCATTCTTCAAGTAATGTTCTCATTCTGAAAGAAGGAATATAAATATTAATCTCTTCTTCATTTCTTATTGCGCTTCGAAATATAAACTGTAACAACTCTGACAAAGCCCAACCGTTCTCATCTACTCTTATGTGTTGATCTAAGAAAAAACCTTTAAGAATAGGGTTAAAATATCTATTGCAAAGATACGCGACCGATACTCTATCCATATATTCGTTTGTAGCTCTTGCGTTACAAGCGAGAAAAGATTTAGAATATCCTTTATTTTTTAATAAAGTTTTATTCTTTTCAAACGTTGTCCATAAATTTTTGCTTGACGGTGTTTTGGCGATGTGTTTAAAGAAATTGCTTGTTCTTTTTTTAAGTTCTTCAATCAGAATTCCTTCTTTGTTTTTGTTATACCAACTTACAGATAAAGCAGTATCTCTATCTCCGATATCGTTAAGTTTTTTATTTTGTACGATATGAATCAATTTACCATAATCAATCTTTTTAGTATCTTCTACATTGTCTGAAAAATTATAAGTTTCCAAACTATCGCCTTTAATTCCAAGATATTTATATTTAAGATTGTTATAATCATAATAACATCTTTGTATTTGCGAATCAAACATATAAGTTAAAATATAAATATCTTTAAAAGCGGCAAAACATTTAACAGGAAATAAATAAAGCAAAGCGGTGTTATTATAATAATATAATGCTTCAAGATCAATGTAACCTTTATATTTATCAAGCCATTCACCATCATACTTCTTTTGATTATTCCATTTTAAAATTCCATTTTCGCCCGTAATTGTATAATTGAGAAGATATTTTAAGTCAGCACCTTTAATATCATCCATTTGTTTTACAACTTCAACAACCTCGTCCATTATAAGAACATATCCTTGTATTCTTACTAATTCCATAATATCTTCGTTAAATTGTAAAAACAAAGAATGTGTTGACACAATATTCATACCCTGATTAAATAACCATTGTATTCCTTTTAATTTACTTCCCATAACATCTGGTTGTTTAAATTTCTTTTTAGGACAAGACTTAATAATTCTTTCAACTTCATTAAGATATGGTGTGATATATAAAAATTTAGTATCATCATCGGAATTGTTAATCATATTGATTGCTGCCGATGTTTTCCCTGCACCACAAACAGCATCAACGATGTTTACTATTAAATCTTTGATTTCATTCTTGTTTTCTTCGTGATTAATGTTGTTTAACATTTCTCTCATTTCTGGAGTGTCTTCATCTTCTTCATAAGGATTAATATTGAAAATATTACTCATAATTTAACCTCCGTTATTTGCAGGCATCACGTGCGCGTGAGCTTCGCACACGCATGAAATAATCACTTGCCTTTGACGATTTTAATTACTATAAAAAAACAATTTTGGAACTTTTTTGATATTCAAAAGTTCCAAAAAATCGCTGGAAGCCGCTAAAATGGCGGGTTTTTTTGGCCTCTCCTTAAAGATAATAAGTATTACTATATAAGCTGAAAATACACCTTTCCAGTTTACACTCATATTATATCATATTTTAAAAAATTTGTCAAGTGATTTTACGGGGTTGGGAAAAAGTTTTTTTTAAAAAGTTTTACTTGAGAAAACTGAAGAAGGAATCTTGTATAAAGACGAGATAGAAGATATTGATTTTTAAGATGTAACATAAAAGTTGTCAAACTACTGGCTATATAATATATATGTATATAGTAACTATATATACCGGAATGTTTGACACCTTTTTTTAATCAAAGATAAATATTACAAATATCCTTCGCCATTTCGGGCGGCGGATATTTTTTATTCTTATTTATTTATTGAGGGGGATTATAGGGGGAGCCGATAGCTCCGTCTCCCCCTCTTGTTTTTTTACAAAAACAATTCACCCCTTCTCTCGCTAATATATTTACTTGCTTTTAGAATTATAGATTATTCTTTATCCTTTAAAGAAGCCGCTCGTTTTGGGCGGCGGCTTCTTTTCGGATTACGGGGTTGGGATTGGTTTTTAAATTCACTTTAGTTTGTTAAAGTATCCTTTATACAATACTATTATATCATATTATGATTTATTTGTCAAGTGATTTTAATAGATATTTTGAAAAAATTGAAAAATTTTTAATGGTATTATTTCTTTCTTTGAGTTCTTTTTTTTTATATAAGAAAAAGAGAACATATCCTAAAACCCTATAAATTCACCATAAACTATTATAAATTATATAAACATCATAAATTCACACAATAAACTAAAGCGAACTCATACCAAACCATACTAAACCAAGCTATCAACTCTACACAATTTTACATCAACACACCATTCCAATCTCCAAATGTCACACTATCAATCATCATATCTCCATATACCGGTATCTTTCGTGCCAAGCCACACCTTAACGCTATAAAAATATTCTATATTATAGATTTTTATTATTCTACAATATAGAATTCCCAATACACCCAACCCCGTTCAATCCCTTTAAAATAAAGGCTTTCAGCCTATTTAACCTATATTAAAATAATCTATAATATAGAATTTTCTCTTCTATAAATTACATCTTCCTCAATCCAAGTTACAATATTTTCTTGTTAGTTCGTTAAACCAACCATATTCAACTCATTTAACTGACTTTAGTCGGTCTAATTAGACCGTCTTTTTGACCTTTTGGATATTGTAAAAAATCAAGCGAAAGCGCAGATTTTCCGTTTTAAATATTTGCGTAGCGAAGCGAAGCAAATTTCTTTAGAGCTTTATGCGTAAGCATAATAGCGGGCTATGCACGATCACAGAGAAGAGCGAATGCAATGAGTCTCTTCGAATGATCGTATACTGAAAAATAATTTTTAAATATATAAGAATATAATAAAATTGAGTTGGGTAGACAATTCTTTATCGTTCATTGTCAATCCAGTTGGATAGTGTTGCTCACCAACTGCCTTTTAATGTTAGAATCTCTCTTAATGCACAAAATATCCGTTATTTTGCGTTTCTTGGATTTGGTTAATAAATCACCCGACCGAATATAGAATCGCTCAATTTAAGAGTATTTTGAGCGATTGTAATAAAAAGTGGAAGATTGAAATTGCTTATGAGATTGTTTACTTGCTCGCCGATTAGTTTAAAACGCTCGTACGTTGACAGAATGGGGTCAAATTTCAACGAGAATGTTTGAGTGGTATAATCTATCTACTTGAATATATCGTTTAAAACAGACGTATTTTAACGCAAAATAAAAGAAACGCCCGATTAAGAGCGTTTCCTGTTTATTTGAATTATTTATTAATTACACCAACTGATAACAATTTCTGTTACTAAATCTAATTTGTTTGTTTCATCTTCATAAGTTACAAATCTGGTCAAATATCCTAAATCAGCCAAAAGAGATTTGATTTTACGGATATTTCTGACGAATGGAGTTATGTTTGTTATATTATAAGAATTGTCGATATTCCCTTTCCAGAACGGATCTGAAATTCCCCAATGCAAGTCGCTTTCACCTCTCTCGGCTGCTTCACGAATCTGTTTGAAGACTTGATTCTTAAACCATTCATAACCTTTGTTTAATGACAACTCTACTGCTTGCTCTGCACTCAATAAAACTTTTTCCATAAAATATTAAAAACTATTCATAATTACACAAAACTGTATAATTTTATATAACTCCTTTTATAATTTTTCCTAAAAACTCTTGAAATATTACTATTTTTAAGTAAAAATCTATATTTCACTTTAGATTTTTTCAGAACAGAATATAATTCTTGAAAATTTTGAATTTGAGATCGAATGTTCAATTCTTCCAACGACTTACTAATTCTCTCTTTTACCAAATCAAAATCTGGCTGAATTATATTCTTTTTACGTTCTTTTATATTTAACAAATATTGATTTTGAAATTCAATTCCTCTTCTTCCAATTTCAATACTTGATAAAATCATATCTGGTAAACGTTCTTCTCTATAAATTAAATTCCCTAAAATGCTTGAATAATCTGGCTCTACTTCTATTAAAGCAGTAGAAGAACTATTTACTAATTTCTTTAAAACATTTATAAATTTATTTCTATTCCATTGATTATTAACAAGTTTATTTAATTTCCTTCCTTTGTCTAAATCTTTTCTTTTTATATTTAGTTTCTCAATAGAAAATACTTCGCATCTATAATGTTTTGCCAAATCAAATAATTTATACGCTATTTTAATAACTTCATAATTTCTTTTATTTTTTATATATAATTTTCTTTTATCATCTGAAGAACATTTTAAATTATTTTCTTTTTTATTAATTAAAGATATATCAAAAACACCTTTATCAATTATCTTATATTCGTTTTCGTTTTTCCAATCTACTACAGAATATCCAAGATAATTTGGATTCATATCAACTGCAATAACTCTGTTTTTCTTTGCTTTATAAAAATTATTCTCTATCTTGCTATTATCAAAAGATATATAAACATATTGTAAATCTAATTTATAAGAAATAGGTATTTGTTTAAATTCCTGTAACTTAATTAATTGATTTAGTTTCTTTTTATAATTATTGCCAACCGAAGTTAAATTGAGATTAATTTTTATTTCTCTACAAGGTTTAAACAAGATGTTGTTTTCATCTATTATTTTAAATATTCTGTTGCTATATCTATCAGATTCACCAACAGAATATAACGGAAGGAGTTTTTTAAGTTGAAATTTTTCTTTTGAAATTTTATTTTTACATCTATTAAGAAATAACTTTTTTCCACCGAAAATAACTTTCTTCTCTTTGTTTAAATTTAATTTATAAATAGCCTTCGCATCGTATTGAGCAGAATTAAAAAGATGACTTTGTGTAAAAACATTT
>ERZ808274.279-NODE-279-length-28782-cov-6.745570_pt1 | contig 28782 bp, 35 predicted proteins | sample MGYA00521277_ERZ808274 | MGnify/ENA primary metagenome ERZ808274 (study PRJEB31516, sample SAMN03275597) | gut metagenome | biome: mammalia-associated habitat; material: feces | host: Papio cynocephalus | place: Kenya | collected 2012-07-28 ... | reverse complement strand
ACTGCAAACAATTAATTTGGATGTTATTAACCGTTTGCTTTGTTACTTGTTTCGTCTTTTTCTATATATTCAAATTTAAATCTGTTTTTGTACAACTTCCGCTTTAAAGATTTCGTATGTTTACCACCATAATAAATAATACGTTCTCCACGAATATAATCTCTTATTGTATGTCTATCAACAGGTATTCCATATTTTTCTTTAAACCACTTACAAGCTTCTATTACCCGATGAATAATTATAGATTCTCTTGTCAAAACATCTGTTATCTTAGTATCTTTTTTGGATAGCTCAGTAACAGGAATTGATTCATAATTAATCCATCCAATTTCTTTAGCATCAATTAGCATTTTTTGAATCGTATGCCTATCCATATCTAAAATTTTACCAATTTCTCCTGATGATTTGCCATCGTTGTAATACTCTGCGACTACTTTTATATAATTTTTAGATGAGTTAATAAATATATTTTCCCATCTAACTTGAGTTAAATCTAAAATTTCTGATAGACGACTATTTAAAATTTGTTTTTGCATAAAAGAATATTTTGTATTGCTACAATCTATTTCTATTTGTTCAATATTTACTTTTTTACATAATTCTCTTTTTTCCGAATCTCTTTTTAATTGATAATCATGTCTACCCCAATTAGTTTCATGATAATGCTATTCACCCTACATTTCTATAACAACTTCAATATTATCTTTTGTAATCATATGACCGTCCCACACATACTTTTCTCCCCATGAAGGATTCCATTCTAAATCTTTTTGCAATAACTAATCTTTAATTTCCTCTAAAAAAGCTCTTAAAAATTTATTTGGGCGAGAAATATCGTTTAAATAACAATTAGGACATAAATGAACTCTTGCGGTAAAATTAAAAATTTTTTCTTGAAACTCAAATCCACAATCTGGACATTTTAACTAAACAATTCTTTTTGAATTAATTCCGTAATCATAAAAATCTTTTTTATTAACAAACCAGTTTTTTAAATCTGGTCGAACTTCACTTATACTCGCTTTTTTATTATCTCTAACTAAATTTTCACAATAAGGACATCTACCTTTTCTTCTCTTTAATGAATCAGGTGTAATTTCAAATATTCTTTCGCATTTTAAGCATTGAAATTTAGCCTTAGCTTTACTATTTTTATATTCTAATATTTTTATTTCAGGGTTTAAAGTGTACAACGTTTTTATTCCCTACTATCTTTGTTTTTCTTGGTTTTCTAACTATTTTTCTGTCATTTTGTTACTCCTCTTTTAAAACAGAGCGGGATATATTTCAACCCCGCTCTACATAAATTACCTTATATCTCTTTCATCAGGTTCTTCAATACCCAAAAGAACATTTATAACATGAGTTAAATATGCATCTTTTATATCAAATTGAGAACCATCAGGCAACTCTATCTTGGATATGTCCATTCTTAGTTACCCACATTTTAAAAGAGGCAAAATTACTCGGTAACAGGAGTGACCTCGATGGTCTGAGAAGGAACAGCAATATCTCCAACAGCGAGCTCGATGTCTGCGCCAGTAAAGGCAAGAGTACCCTTATTAGCCTTATCATAGCTACCAGTAACGGAAACGTCAACTTCGTCGCCAGAGAAGTCAAGAGTGGCAGGAACAGGAGTAAAGGTAGCAGTATTAACAGCCTGCTTAACATAGGTAACACCAGTAACCTTCATATCCGCAACCTCAGTGCCAGCGAAGGAGCTGTTAACAGAATATTTATTACCAGTGAAAGTGGGCTGAGAAACGTCAACAGTAGCACCAGTCATAACAGCGGCAGAAGCGCCAAAGGTGGGCAGAGCACCAGAAAGGACAGGAGCGGTATACTCAACATCACCAGAAGCGGTAACAGCATTAGATTTATCAGCAGCAGTAAAGGTAAGAGTCTCAGTAGCATCATTAACAGAAGCAACAAGACCCTCAGTAGCAAACTCGCTCTTGCTATCAGCGGCTTTCTCAACAGAACCATCAGTAATGGTATAAGCAGTACCAGAAGTCTTCATTTCCTGAACGGTTGCGGTAGTAGGAGTAACGGTGGCTGTTGGCTTGGAGACAGTCCCCGCAATAGCGACGCCCTCATCAGCATCAGCGACAAATTGGGAAGTTACGGAACCAGCGGGCTTGTAAGCTTCAGCAGTAACAGAAGCAGCGGTGGCAGCCTCAGCATCTTTGAGAGTAACAGCAATAGAACCACCAGAAATAGCAGAACCAGTAACGCTACCAGTAGCAATGACCTTACCAGTAGACTCAATATTAGTAGCAGTATAAGCCATAGCGCCAGTAAGAGAACCAGTGCTGGTGCCAGTAGCCTTAACACCACTTACGGTCTTAGCGGCAACAGTGGCAGTACCCTTGGCGGCATATGCGAAAGCCTTAAGACCAAGTGCAGTCTGAAGTTCAGCAACAGTAATGTTGTGGTCAAGCTTAATAGTAGCAATAGTAGTAGAAGTAGGAACATAACCAGTCAGATTAGTCTTTGTGCTACCAATTGGTTCCCATTTAAAAGTAGCAGCTTCGCCATCGCCGCTCTTAATAGTAATATACTCAATATATTCACCAGCAGCAGCTTCTCCAGTGGGGACAAGATAAATCTTGTACATGGTGTCAGCAGAAGCGGTAACAGAAGGACCAGCAGCCGTGCCATCAGCATCAATCACAACGTCAAAGTTGTGAATCTGACCAACCTGAGAATCAACATATGCCTTAACAACAGAAGCATCAACAAGACCCTCACCAGAAATATTAGCGGCGACGGCCTTCCATGCGGCAGCACCAAGCTCCTGAACAGTCTGTTCACCGAGCAAAGTCTTCAGCTTGGCAGTAGCGGCAGCGTCCTTCAAATTATAATCTACACCACCAACATTAAAAATAGAAAGGAATTTATCAGCCATAAATATAAACCTCCTGTATTATCAAAATAAATTGCTTTTTATATATATTTTAATTTAACTAAAGAAAACTGTTTCTCCATCAACAGAAACTTCAACTTTTTTCTCTAATTCCTCTGTAATAGCTTTCTGAGTCATAGTTCCGTCTATATTGGAACCAGTTTCATCATAAAGCTTTACAACACCAGCTTCCTTACTATTAGCATAAGGAAGTTGTCCAATAGCTTCATAATTTACACCATTGTAAATATAAAGACTATTATTGTTATTTGTAGCAATATAAATTTTATTAGTATTTTTCCCTAATTCTTCAGTTAGATTTTCATCTTTCCAAAAATTTTCGTTTCCAAAATACCCTTTATAAAAAATATAATCTACATAATCAAGCTGGTTATAAGTTTTTACACCATCGCCAACAAGTGCGCGTAAACCACTATCAAGAGTATCAACAAGACAAACTTCTCCCTTTTTAGGAATAAATTTATCTCCTACTCTTTGATAGTTATAAACCATATCCCTCCTAAGAGAGATTCCGTTTACAACAATTCTTTTTTCAGTAGCCATATTTCAGCCACCTCACTTATACTTCAGGAGCAGAGCCACCGTCAATCCAGACGTTTTCCAAAGTCTCCATAACATCACCAGCAACTTCATCAGCCTTAGCAATCTTATTTAAACTTCCATCTCCACCTACAATATAGCTATTCCAATCGCTTGTTGCGGCATCGAAAACGCTAATATTAACTCCTGAATAATCATATTTGGCAATCCAAAGCAATGCTTCAGCTTGACTTGCAAATGCAGTCTTCTTTACAATGCTCTTTAAATTACCATTTTCATCATAATAGCTAAGTTCAGCACTCTTGTCCTCATTGTTAGTCACAATCAAGCTCTCTTCGGGGATGACTTGCTGTGCAATACTGTTCTCAATTTTGTTCTTATCTACATACGCTAACTTAAACATTAGTCATCCTCCTTCCTTAAGCTTTCGCACTCACCACGTAATAGCCATCAACAAATTTTTGTTCATAACCTTCTGCAATAAATTTTTCGTCTAACTTAATAGAAAATTTACCGCCTTTGATTTCAATAACAGTGTTTTCGAGGCCTTGGTTTGCAATATATCCATTAAAAGTTCCTCCTGTAATTAGAGTTTTTGCTGGATTATACTGTGTATTATAGGCTATAATTGCTATCAGATTCTTATCCTCATCTACGGAAAAATTACCGCCATTAATCGTCATTTCTAAACCAGAATTTAAAATACTGCCATAAAAACTACCATCGTTGATAATCAATTTCGCATTGTCATCATTCTTAACAGCCCAAAACTTAGTTATGTATGTACCGCCATTAATAGTTAATTCTGGACTGGATTGATTAGTTCCCTCTACATAACCCTTGGCAGGATTTGTATCAGTATAACTATAATAGCCGTTTTCAATAAGAGAAGATAAACCCCGTGGTGCACTAAAGATACCATCATTAATAACCATTTTTCCATGATTTACGCAAGTATAATAGCCATTGCCTTTTTCATCGATGGCACGAGCGTAACTGCCGTTTTCAACTGTTAAACTGCCATTATTATCAACAGTTGCTTTACCATTCTTATTGCATTCAACACTGCCATTGCCAGTAAGGGTTAAAGCGCCGTTGATGCTAACATTAACAGGTGTCTTTTCATTATCGACAATAACTGCATTGTTCATGTCAAGAGTCAGCTTCTTATCAACACTGATAACTTCACCCTCTCCAAGACCACCAGCCATTTTAACTGTACCACCATCAGGAACAGCCGCAATAGCCTCACTTGCAGTATCATATTTTACACCATCAACAGACATGGACGTATCTTCGGCAACAGAATCGCCATAAATTTTGATAACGTCGAGGTCAGTCTTAAGAGCATATTTATTAAGTTCGAGATTAATCTCTTCTTTAAGAGCATCAACTTCTTCTTTAGTTGCATATCCGCTCAAATCAATAGCATGGAAAATTTCCCAGCTATCTCCATCCCAGATATACATTGTGCTATCTTCGATTACCTGATAAATATCACCAGTGTTAGCAACTTCAGGAAGTTCAGCTTTAGTCTGAACAGAACCCTTAAAATTAAGAGCACCCTCAACTACACCAGCATACTTAAGCCCACCCCAAGAGGTAGTACCGTCACCGATTTTGATTTGACCTTTATCTTTGCCGTCCAAAGTTACACAGGGCTCACCAGCTTTAGGAATAAAGGTATCCTTTATTGCGTCCCATTGAGCCTCAGTTGCACGACGAAGAAGTATAGTTGTTTTTAAAACTTTTACATCTGCCATTACTTTTATCTTTTCTCCTTTCTCTAAAATAAAAATCAAATTTGATAAAGCACATTTTCTATGTTTTATTTATGTCAACGTGGACTCTTTGTTAAAAATCAACGTTACCATCTAATATAATACCAGAATAATATTCCTCAAATTGCTTGTTCTTCCACTTCTTGTCAATCTCATCATATATTAACAAATCTCCTTCTTTAAGAGTTTCTTTGTTAATATCTATATCTTGCATATCAGAAATATTTTTGTCGGACTTAACTTCTTTTATTCCTACATTTAATACCCCTTTTAATCCATGACCACATTTGGAAGAAGTCGTTTTAATATTTTCTGGTTCATCTTGCCCAAGAAGATTTGTTCCTTCTGGCTCATATGAAAATTGTAAATTAATATCTTTATTTATACTATTTATAATACTTGCATTACTTTTTCTTGTCATACTCTCCCTCCTTCTTATTCTTAACCTATTTCGTATAGGAGTTCGAGCATACCACTACAGACAGTATTTACTTCTCCATCTTCAAAGAAAAATTGACAATCCCATAAATATTTTCCATAATCAAGGAATTTTGTGTCAATAGACTTAATTTCTACAACCCATTGCTCTGATTCACTTTGATAAAAATCTTTCTAAATTACAGGCTTTGGATTCGGTTCTTTTGAGGGCTAACGAGATACTGAAAATACTATCTTTTGTTCCTCAATTGGAGTATATAACGTACCATCTGGCTGATAAATATCTATCGAAAAAATCGCATCGTCTCCACGAGTTAATTTTATGCTTGAACCTTTAATCTGTAACATTTGCGGTACTTTAAACTCCCTTCCTCGTGTTGTTGTAATTATTTACTCAAAAAAGCTTAAACTTAAACCAAATTAAATCCTGATTTAAATCCTGATTTAAATTTAAACTTTTGTCAATAAACACTTTAATAAACAGGAGACTCCCTCCACCCCAAAGAATCTCCTGTGTTCTCTATACGCCATTTCCTCCGTATAGACTCGTCGCATTTTTCAAATTAATAAAGTCACTATCTTACAATTCTCCCCATAAACTCAGATAGTAACCGTAGTGCTGATTAGCTTCTGTGTAAGTTATCAACTGTACTTTCCAAGTATTTCCTTTTATAGAATAATTTCTTAAATGTTGCTGTTAGCGACGAATTGTTAATCATTTCAAAATTGTTTGGTTATTATCGTTTACTGTACTTAGTAAATGGATTCGCTCCACCTTTATTTGCAAATGGATTTTGTGAAGCCTTTATAGATGAACCTGAACGCCTACGCTGTGCTAATAGGTCTGTAAATGCTGTTACTGGTTTCTCTTCAAGTGTGAGAGCTTCTTGGGCTCTAAGTTCCATTAACCTATCACAAATCATACAAAACACGTCAGCTCTATCATCAAACATATTTTTTTGCTTTGCCTCGTGCGACAAATCAAACTGAATTGTCCCATTTGGTTTCTTATATTTTTGTGTAGCAATTAATTCCTCTTTCATCAAATCTAATTGAGTAAGAGAAACCTTTTCATCAAAAGAAACCTTTTCATAACGCATAGTTAAATTGCCGTCTGCGTCAGTTTCTTCAATTTCCATTTCATCTTTTGCGTTCAAACTCTTAGGGAACATTACAAGCCCTTGATTTACTGCTTGTTGTGCTCTTTCATAAGCTTGAACTTTGTCACGTTTAAAATTAAACAAACGTAAATTTTTAGCATTAGCAGGATAATCTTCAAGGCGTAGTTTCATATATGGGTCAGTTTCATCAATCATGCCCAAGTGAGATTTACCTTTATCATCAAGCCATTCATTCATAAGAAAAGCTGCAATATCAAATCCGCCCCAATTCTTGCAACTTTTTCTTTAAAATATCTTCAATATTTTTTATTTCTGTGTAAGGAATTCTTAATAAGTAAATATTTTTCTTCTTGCAATACTCATTTTTTATTTTATCTCTTCTTTTCGTTCCCTCAAAACTCTTTTCAGCATCTTCTTCCGTTTGTCCTCTAAATCTTACTTTTCTATAATGCTGTGCGCCATCAAATTCGACACATAAGTTATATTTTTCTATATAAAAATCAAAACGCAATAAACTCTTATCTCTACAATCATCAAAAGTTTTTTCTTTTTCAAAAACTAATCCCATTTGTTCTAAATAAAATGCTATATTCTTCTCTCCTGTTGAACTTCTTTTACAAGATGGGCAACCTCTGTATTTTAAAAGATTAGAAGGTGTCGCTTCCCATTCCATTCCACATATCGAGCACTCGCATTTTATTTTTGTTTTACAATTAATATATTCCCGTTTTATATTAATAGTAGGATTAATCTTTTTCATCTGCTGAATAAATGTTTCTTGATTCTTACGATAAGAATCAGCTTGTTCTTTTTTAGAACAAACTGGGCATTTATTTCCAGCTCTAATATGAGAGGGAGTAGATTTCCAAATATGTCCACATTTCTTACAGCGTATTTTTATTTTTGTATCTGCACCTTTATAGGTCTCAAGTATTTCTAAATCAGGTCTTTTTCTTAACATTTCATCCCTAAATTGCTCATTGTATTCAAGAGTAAATTTTACTCCTCCATTACATTTTGGACATCCTGTTTGACTACTTAATAATTTATTTGGGGTTGTTGCCCAAATATGTCCACACTTTTTACATTGTAATCGCATTTTAATATTATTCTTTATATATTTTTCTAATGGAATAATATCGGGATTAATTTCGTTTAACTTTTTCTTAAATTCTTCATCAGAATAAGAAAAACTTCCTGCACAAACACGGCATCCAACAGAACCTTCTAAAACACTTTTTCCATTAGCTTCCCATTCATGACCACATTTTTTACATCTGATTTTTACTTTTTCTTTTTGTCCTTTATATTCACTTAATATTATTATATTTGGATTTTTATTCCTTACTTTTTCTTCAAAGACATTTTGTGGCATTAAAGAACTTCTATTTTTATTCAATATTAATAACCACCTTTAACTATTATATTTCTATAATTATAGACTATATCTTCATCTTTGTCAAGTTTTATTTTAACAAAGAGCACACCATTTCAATTTTTTAAATTTACTGTTAGTCGTTGAACCTCATCCTATTCAGATTTTGGATGCTGATTAACCAATTCGTTTAATTTTTAAAACATTCACACTTAAGTTTATTTCATCTTTATGTTGTAGTTCAAACGATTTTAGGCAGTTCCAGCACTTAAATGTGTTTTTAAAAACAAGTCACCTTGTTTCGCGGCAACAGATTTTACCGCCAGCACCTGCATCAATGACAAATAAATCAATGTTTTCATAATCAAGTGCGCCTCTATTATAATCCAACAACATCTTTTTTATCATTTCAATTTGTTGCGGCTTTTGTATTATTGCTTTTTCTCCATTTGGTAAAAGTTCAATTAAATTTTCGCAATTTACCATTTTAAGCATAAGACCTTTTTCTTCATCTCTAAATAATTCAGCAATACCCACAATACTATTATCAAGCTTGCTTGATGGGTCATATGCTATTATATATTTCTTAGTCCCATCATTAAAATATTCTGGGAAGTAAGAATAACTGTTTTTTAAAATTATCGAGCGTTTAACAAAAACATCTTCTCCTCCATCGTTATCAAAAATATTTAGATACTCTCTTTTTGCTCGATAAGGATTTGTTTTCATTGCATCATCAATTACCGATTGTTTAAGTTGTGCCATATAAGGTTTACCATTCATTAAAGGATGTAAACTAAAATTGCAATCTATGTCACAAACGAAGTAATCAGGGTCTCCCAACAACATTTTTTCATAACATAATTTATACATATCAAACAAATAACTATCAATTCCCTCAGCAGAACTAAGGAAAATATTTTTGTTGGGAAGTTGTTTAGGATAAATTTCACTGTTGATACCAGTGCCAGTAATAAAGTCGGTTGATTGAACAGTAAACGGTAAAGTTAAAGCATAATAATCACGAGTTATTTTACCAGCTTCATCATACATAGAACACGAACTTCTTATCCGCACGATATTTTTCGCAACACTATTCAAACTACTAATCGTACTACCATTGTATAAACTTACCGTGTATCCCTATTTACTATGTGTAAACGGGTCTGCCATACTATTCATACGCATACATTCGTTAAAATAAATATCTGTCGTACCACTTAAAGACGCAATATTTTTCTTCGCTATATCTTCCATTTTGGTAAATGTTTCTTGACTTTGATTTCCTGATGGAGCTAATATATAGCAATTATTATTAGCAAACAGTAAAGACCTTAACATCAGAAAAACAGAAGCCATGAACGACTTTCCCGTTGCACGCGAGCAAAGCCACACAACTGTACTTGGAATCCAACTGGATAATATCATCCATTTTTGATGGTCAGTTAATTGTATACCAAAGACCAATTCTGCAAATCTTGTGGGGTTTTGTCTACCCCATTGAATTATTTCATTATATTTCTAAAATTGTTCAAGTCTTTTAGGAGGAATTTTATAATCATATTCATTGTAAAGTGGATTTATCATTAATAGCCACCCCACTTTTCTTCGCCATCATAAACTCCCTCTTCCTTAGCCTTTTCTTCAAGTTTTAATTCAGCTATCTCTCTTTTAGCTAATCTAAGGTCTTCTTTTGTACTTGACAATTCTCTTTGCAACTCAGTTATTCTTTTTAATTGTTCAGCAGTAGTAACCATATATTCACTATCACTCATGTTCAATTGATTCATAATCGCCTTGAAGCTTGCATTCGCCGCTTGCTCAATGCTCTTACTTGTCTCAATATCGTATCTATTAGGTAGCCCCTGTTCATATTTAAGTTCTGCCATTTTAGACATAACCCGACTCAAACTACCCTCTCCACGACTACGCCGTTGTTGGTACTTCTCCCGAAAACCGTTATCTCGACTAAATTTAGTAATCATATCAAGTTGCTTATTTTTCAAATCGGCAATAGCTTTAAGTTGACTAATATCGCCGTCACCATACATTAAATTCTTTTCACGTCTATTCAAAACTTCAAGCCTTGAGTAGCCAAGAACAATTTGTACAGCAGCGTTTACTTTCATACCATCCATAGATGCGGCATCATCAAGCATTCCTAACAAAGCGGCATATAGTTTCTTGCGATTATCTTCCTCTTCTTCATAAAATGGGTCATATCCAACCATTGAAACAACATTTCTTTTGTTGATTAAATCCTGTTTACTCCACCCATTTTCAGTATCATCACCGACACTACCATCTTTGCTATTAATAATCTTTTTATCTTTATCCTGTCTACCATTTCCATTAACACCACTACCATCAATCATTCCTTGAATATCTTTACTTTCAAGAAATACTTTACCTTTAGCAGTAGCACTTTGATTCATAATAGACATATAACTATCAATGATGTGTTTTTTACTACCCTTTTTAGAACACTCTTGTTTAGCCTGTAGATAAATAGTCTCATCATAATAAATATTCAGAGCACTACAGAACCACATCATTGCAACTTGACCATCTTCTTTTGCTTTTTCAAAAAACAAATATTCATACAGTCTCTTGCAACAATCTTTACATAAATGAGTGTGCATTTTACCCGTTGGCTCAACTCTCGCCAAATCCATCTCATTATAATTGAGATAATATTCACCTTGAGGTAAAGGTCTACCACAACAGGTACAAACATATTTATTATATAAAGGGACATATCTTCCAAAATATTTCATCCACATTGTATAATATTTCTGTAAATATTCAGGAACATTAATTCCACTTTCTTTTTTCTTTTCTTTTTTACTCTTTTTGCCAGAGTTTATTTTATCCATTATATCAGGGGTAACATCATCTTCATCAGCAATAATTGCATCTTGTTCATCAATGCCACCTTGGAAAGCTTTTTCAGCATCAAGATAAGTTTGAAAATCAATCTTATTAATTTCCCCAGTTTCTTTATCTCTAAAAAACTCAATCGGTTCTAAAAAAGCATTTATATCAATAGAATCTTCAAGCTTTGGCGCACCTTCATTACCAATAATGTCAAGCAACGCTTTTTGTCTTTCCGTACCCAAAGCCTTTTTCCAGCCCTCTCCGAATAAAGACTTCTTATTTTGAAGTTCCATTTTCTTTTGAATAGCGTTAATTTCTTTTTCAGCCTTTTGCTATTCTCTAACTCTGGCAGCTTGACCTAATTTAGCCATAAGTCACCACCTTTTAAACCTTTTAAACATTTGAATTCTATTTATATTTTACTCAATAACCTTGTACCATAAATCGCCAACCTTTTGATGTTTTGGCTGTTCGGTACTAATAACAACATCAACCATATCCTCATATACTTCTGTAATTTGCTGATTAGTGTCAGCATAACTTTGGTCAAATTGAGTTTTGGTGTTATTGAAATTAGTGTTACCTGTGGTACGAAAATCATACGCAGGTCCAACTTTTAATTCTCCAATTTCAATAGAAGACGAAGGCATGGTAACTTCTTCGCCAGTTTCCTTATCAATAATCTTTCCTGTAGTCGCATCATAAATTCTTGCCATATCTTCTAACCTCCTTCGCCTATATATGAAAAGAGGGTTAATTGAAACCCTCTTATTTTATTGCTTTATTATTTAATTATTTAGTTTTCTTCCCTAATAACATATTCTTCCAGCAATCTTTTCCGCAAATACCATCTTGTGTAATTCCGACTGCCTTTTGATAAGATTTTACGGCTTTAACAGTATCATTGCCAAAACTGCCGTCAACTCCACTTTTACCACAATCGAAACCAAGATAAATCAAAACTGTTTGCATAACCTTAACAGCATCGTTTTTATCCCCCTTCTTAAGATAAGGGACAACAGACGCAATAGTTTTTACAGAAGGTAATACTGTGGTATTAGTTTTTGTAGCAGTTGTATTTGAAATAACAGGCTTAACAGAAACCTTTTTCTTAAAATCATAAATCTTACTTGCTGTCTTATAATCAGGTGTAGCAAAGCCTCTAATATATTTACCATTAACCTTGATTTGACGCACCTTTACCTGCTTGGAATAATTCCCCTCAATAACATAAATAATATTATTTTTAACTTCTTTTACGATACCTACATGGTCTGCTTCGAGTTCGCAATCACCTACTCCATTATCTTTCCAAGCATAAAAAAGAATATCTCCCATTTCTGGAACATAATCATCATCTTCGACCCATTCCTTTTTAGCTTTGTAAAGTTTAATCATACGATTACAGGAACACTCTGGTAAAATATAATTTATCAACCCCACCATCTGTGACCACGCTGAAATCGTAGCCGCACACCATGCCCATGATAAAAGCATTTTTGTGTTTTCAGGTAATGGTTTGATACTATTATAAGTCTCAATTATTTTTTTGTGATTGGCGTCGCCTTGTTTAGTTCCAACCCATGCTTCAGCAGTATCAACAACAAGTTGTCTCAACTGTTTTTCTTTTGCAGTCATTGCCATTAAGCAACACCATCCTTTCAATCAATCTAACGGTTTATCCGCAAGATACGGATTCCGTCTAACATACTCATCAATTTCTTCCTCAGAAACCAAATCTCCATTTTCAATCATCTTTCTCAAGCGATTCTTTTCTCGTCTTTCAGCAAATAATTCTTGAAGATTATTATCTGCCTTTCTATCGGGAATTTTTCCTTCTCCCTCACCAAATAATGACTCATAAGTTCCACGAACATCAATCAGATATTGTTTCGCGGCAACCTCGTAAGATGTTGGCATATCATCTGGTAACGGAGGAAAACCATAATAATCGCGTCGTTTTTGCTCGTTTTTGCGAGACTGTTCAACCTTTTTACGAATTTTTGCATCCGTTTGCTTATCAATATAATCACGTCTCCTTTTATCTTGAATTTCAAGAATCTCTTCATAAGTGAGACGCTGAATTTGGTCTTCGGGAATACCTTTCTTCCTTTGTTTTTCAATCCAGTATTCTTGAGTCTGAACAGACCTATCATGATTTTTTCTCGTTTTGTAACATTCATAAAGGTCATAATTAGCACGAGCCTTTCTACCAAGTTGAGATTTTTCAAACTCGGCACATTGATTAAGGATTTCTTCTTCCGTTAATCCCTCAAACTCAGGTATTTCGGGCAAATCCATGTCTTTTCTATACTGATAAGCCAATTTCGTATATCTGTTTTCAGACCATGAAAAATATTCTTCTGGGTCTACAGTATCACTATCCTTAGCCAATATGGACCAAATAATATTAGGTTGTCCGTGTTTTGCATCACTCCAACCTCTACGAGCTTTGCTATTGTGTTCAGCCTTAAATTTTCCCGTAATTCTCCAAGGGGCTTTAAAGATGCCATATATTGTACCGAAAGACAATTTTATGACTTGTTCACGAGCAATAACTTCAAGAACAGCGTCTTCAAAAGCCTCAACATATTTTTCAGCCTCTTTTTTGTCGGTACTATCCGCATTACGCATAACCATTTTTATAAAGTCATTACGGGTTATGATATCCATTTTCCAAAGACTTTTTCTTGGCTTTTGCATATCCTTTCATCATTCCTTTATATTAAAATAAGGGTTTATTCAACCCTTTCTCCAAGTAAACCTTAGGCGGTCTTGCCGACCTAAAAAATATTCATTATGAATATTATAAACTCTATAAAATATACATTTTATTTGTGTGTAATGTATATTTACATATGTTTTATACAGTTTATAATGATACCCCAAAGTATCATCGTTTAAGACAATACTTTGGGGGCAAACGGCGTTACGCCTTAAGTATCTTTATACAGCTATTAATGTCTTATTAATAGTTACTTTGTATTTTACTCTTTTGCAACCTTGGTAAACTTGGCGTAAGGAACTCCCTCACGAGCAGGGATTGTAATCTCGGTATTTGTCGCAGGATTACGTCCCTTACGAGCATCACGATGCTTTCCACCAATCTTAACAACATCGCCAATCTTAACTTCCTCGTTGGCAGCAATAGTCTCAAGCAGGAAATCACTCTGAGCCTTAAGAACAGTGTCAAGGTCCTTCTTGGTAATCTTCAAGCCAGCCTCTTCACACTTGGTAGCAATAGCAGTAAGCATATCATTCTTCTTAATCATAATTTTTATAACTCCTTTTAATCCTTTAAAAATTTTTAAATATTTAATAATTTACCTTTTATTTTTTATCTTTGTCTCTACTCAACTCTGAGCTTCAACAGTCTCTACAACATTACTCTTACGAGCATTGTTTGGCTTCCAAATTCCCAAACCAATCATAATCTTAGCAATGCGCTTCACACGATAGCGACCAGCATAATCAACAAACACAACAGCATTGGGATTATACTCTCCCCATTTCTGTACCTGCGATTCAGTAAATAGCTTGCTTGTGATACCTTGGTCATACTGACGCTTACTAATAATCTGTAAGTTCTGATTCTCATAGAAACCAAGGAACAACATAATCTCTGGCTCTTCAACAACATAATATGTCTTGTCACGAGAAACGTGCTCTTTGTTTACAACTGAGAAATTCTGGTCTTGAGGGTTAAAACCTCTACGACGGTACTTCAAGAGACCTACACCTTCAAGTGCGTCACGCTGGGAACGGGAAATTTTAATCATTTAAATTCATCCTTTTTTCATTAAATTTGAAAGGAAAATATGTTTCCTTCCAAAGTAGAGCCAGAAAAAAATTTTTAAAAAAGTGGCTCAAACCCTTGTGGCTCAAGGGTTTGCGGGTTTGAGGTTTTTCGGGCTTACGTTTCGCCGCTTATATTTTTCTTGTGTTTAAAAAGTAATTTGTTGAAATTGTTTTTTTTGTTTTGACAATCACGACACAATCCTTTAAAACGATGCATAGAAGCATTTCTAACTAATGGTTTTTTACATTTTTCACAATAAACCACTAAATCCGCTTCTTCCATTTTCAAAGTTTCAGCGCATTCTTTACAATATTTGCGAGGTCTCCCACCTAAAGGTTTATTTTTATCAAAAACTTCTTTTCCACAATGTTCACAAACAAACCAATTATATTTATGCTTCTTTAACCAATGACCGCAATTATATAAATCTTCACCCTCAAGCCTCATCCTGTTCTTATCTGTAACTTCTGTATTAAACACATCGAACTTATCAAATAGCTCAAGAATAACGTCAACATTTTTTTCAGTGGTTTTAAGAAAGCCTAAATCTTCAAGGATGTTTCTCTCATTAAGAATATTGTAACTGGTCGGCAAATCAGAATCTTTCTTTAATTTTGAATACCAATCATCCAAATTAAAATAATTCCAACCACCAGCCATATATTCTTTTTGAATAAGACTCCAAACATAAAGAGTAAATAACACTTTAATACGATTAAAATTCATCGGTGTTTTCTTTACTTTAGTAGGAGCACGAAGTTCATTTATTCTATCTCGTTCTTCCTCTGTAATTGTAAAATCATCCTCCAAAGCAAGAAACCAATCGAGAACTTCTTTTGGAAATTCAACGTAATCTATTTCTCTAAGTTTAGATGGATTCTCCCCTTTTGTTTTCCAATCTCTCCAAACTTTGTCAACAGATTTCTTCAAATCTGGTCCATCTTTTATAGAATTGAAATTCTTAACATACCTATTGCATTTTTCAATGCACATATCTTTTACTTGCTTTTTTGAATATCCTTGACTCTTCCAGTATTTTACTAAAAGAGTCAAATCAGTAAACCATTTTTTACCTAACCCTTTTTCAAGGACGGTCTAAATATGTTTTGTTTCATTGTAAATTTCTATCAATGTTTTCAACCTCCACTTTATTTAAATCGACCTTTTCAATAGAGTAATTTTCATATAAAAACTCAAGGGTTCCATTTGGATTCTTTTTGGGGAAATAACACGAATTTACTTTTGTTTTCAAATTTTCAAAGATTTGTCTACCATAAAGCTCCCATAAAATTCCTTTATTATAAGAAGGTTTATCTTCATAAAACAAAGTAATCATATGATTTGCTACAATTTCATCATTTGGGCAAATCTGTTCAAGAGCTTCTTTTAAAGCAGAATAAGCAATAACTTTTTCATTGTTCCCGTCTTGAATTGTTTTTGTATCTGTCACTTTTCTTTTTATTTGCCAATTCTTAATATGTTCTTCAACCGTATAATAAATCTGTTCATAAATCTTTTTATTTATCATAAAGTTTTCACTTTGAAGAATCCTATAATCAAAAGCATCAGAAGAACGTACCCTCTTCTTTATCTCGAAATCAATACTTTCAATATAATGACTAATTCTGTTCATTACACAATCAGAATCGACAACAGGAAGGAAATCGTAATACTGTCTCTTAAACTCTTTTAACTCATCAGTTAATTCTTCTTCTGGCGTATTCAAAAGTCTTTCAAGATTCCAAGCGTTACCAAATTTATTCTTAAGTTTCTCTTCTCTCTTCTTTAGATAATGCTTCAATTCTTTATCAGTTTGAGTATATTTATATCTAAAGAAATAAGGCTTTTTATCAGCAAGAATAGAATTAAGAAACTTCTTCCTTTCTACCGTTGCTTCATCATCTGTTTCTTCTATGTGCTGAAAATTGCGACAAACTGTAGCAAGTTCTTTGACGTTTTGACCAATCTTTGTTTTATCAATCTGTCTTGACTGAGCAGCACACCCAGCCTTTACTCGATTAATCAAAACTTCGCGCTCTTTCGAACCCTCTGGGAAAAGAGGCAAAAGTCCTACTACTGTTGAAATTGTATTTGTACACTAATCTCTTAATTTCTTAAGAGGGTAGACTATATCTTCATCCTCATGGGATGCGTGGCGCTTCCAAACACGGAGTTTCACCGTGAATGTACTCCCTTGCGGGATAGTCGTTACACCTTCACTGCTTGGCACGGGATTGCCATATCTTTCGACTTAGGTTTCCCCGTTAGCAGGTTTACTAAACCCACACCTTAGATTTCTAAGTTCACACACGTTTATTTTTCTATTCATTACTGAATAGCCAGACTACTTTTACCTAATCTGTCCAATTTTAGTTCCGAAACTAAATGTATCCGTTACAAAAAGTTTTTTATCGAAAGCTTCTCTGTCAAAAGTTCCATCTTCTTTTCTGAAAATTTCCTTTTTAGGCTTTTTAGCTTGATATGTTACAACTCTTTGATTTGGATAACGTCCATTAATAAAGTTTGGATTATCAGTGGAAAAAATTATATCATACCTTTAATACCGTTGGTTTCCCAATACTTTAACACATTTTATTTCAAATGTCGGAGTAGACTATATCATCATCCCTATAGGATGTGTGGCGCTTCCAAATACGGAATTTCACCGTAAATGTACTCCCTTACGGGATAGTCGTTTGAGTTTCTCATTAAGAGTTTACCACAGAGTTACCATGCCTTTCGGTTTAGGCTTTCCCTGTTAGCAGAACCTAAGTTCCACACCCTGTATTTACAGGTTCACCACATTTTCACCATAATATTACTATCATGGGCGACAATGTATTAAGCACTTTCGTGCTTTAAATCATCGTAGTCACTACCGGCCCACCTCATAGTATGAGCATCATGACAATTTACAATATAACCACTATAATCATAGCTAAACCATTTACGAGTCTTTTCATTATCAACCAAGTCCATAGGATAATGTTCACTAAAATGAGTTAAAGGACTACGCATAGTATCAACTTTATTAATCCGTCTTTCATTCCAGAAATTACAACACGCTTGACCAGCTTTAAGCAATCCAGTTACTTTATGTCCCGTAATAGATTGCATAAACCCATAGCCATCCACTACAATACATTGAAAATTACCACGGATTAAAATCTTCCGCAAACAAGCCAATTCTATCTTTCTAACAATGAAATCACGAATTTTTTCTTTTGTGTACTTATCATTAAAAAGATTGTGATTTAAAACGAGACTCTTCAACCACCAATTATCACTTGAACTTAAAAAAGATTCAATACTTTTTTCATCAAGATTCTCACCCATTAAAAACAGAAGCGTATAATAAATATTATCGTAACTAACCCCTTGAATATACTTCACAGTTTCAGCACAAACATCTTTCACCATATTATCTGTAAGATTTAACGTTTGGAGAAATTGATAATTTGCTGTATTTACTTCTTTATCTTTCTTAGGAGCATATTTCGTTACACCCCAGATAATCCGATTCTTTTCGCAATTATCTTCAAAAGATTGTTGAGACTCCCAGCTATCCCAAAGTTTAGCCATACCTTCAGTGAGAATTACATCAACTTCTCTTAAATCTCTATCATTCCGATAAACATCTTTTATGATATAATTCCCATCGTTTTCTTCCTTACACCATTCTACAAAGTCAAACTCGTTTAAAGCTCCCTTTGTAAACGCGCAACGGATACAGAATTGGCAAGGCGTATAATCTTCTCCAAGGTCTTTGCCCCAAACTTCTGCCATAGCAGGGCTAATCAAACCAGAACCATCCCAACAATTAAATTCTACATCCATTGTACGAGGTTCTATTATATCATCTTCATCAGGTGGCTGTTCTATTACAAAATCAACATCAACTGGTCTAACTTCGCAATAATCTTTTACAATACAAAATCTTGGTTTTGTAACTTGCTTTGTTGCACTTGAATATAAACCAAAATAAGCATTGTATTTGCTCGCAGCGAGCGGGTGAAACATATCACGTCCATTATCAAGCCTATCTCTCACTTGAATACGAATACTATCAAGAGGCTCAATTTGCTTCTTAAAATCCTCCTCATTTCCACTATCACAAAACACTACCGTACTTACTCGCGCTTGAGAAGCGGAACAAGAAATTCTTTTAAACCAACGACCATTAAAAAGGAAACCCGTTTCATAAATCTTTTTATAATCTGAAACACTGTCCATTGTTACGGTAATATACTGTGAAATATACATCATATCATAAATTGCTTTTTGATATGCCGCCAATGCCGCAACTTCAGTCATTCTTTCCTTTTTATCTGGATAGATATATATATCTTCTTCTTTGGTTTTGTTTAGTTTCTTTTTCTTTTTTAACTTGTCTCGTTTATTATACCATTCATCAACCAGAGCATAATCAACAACCTACCCTGATACGTCACGAATACTTTTTAGCATTTGAGAATCTGCTAAAGATACTACGAGACCACTTTTAAAACACTCTTTAAACGACAAATTAAGTTTATACTTGTTGTCTTTCAAAATTGTACTACTAAGCTTAACAGTATAAAGTAGATGCACCTTAATTTACCTTTCTCAATTTATTTTTAAAAAATTACTCGTCTTCTTCCATATCTTCAAGTTCGCTAATGAAATCATTAATCTCATCATCTTTAGCAAACATTAAAACATCAACAACCTGACTTAGATTATCACAAACATACAAATTCTGCAAGCCATCTTTGTAAGTATAATGCGAATTATAATTTGCGTCAAGGTCATTCTTTAGAAGAATTTTTACACTTGCATCTGTATCTTTTAAATTAAAATAATAATCATCAATCTGAATCCGACCAAGCATTCTTACAGAAGCCTTATCTTCATCATGTTCCAAACCATAATAACCAATTTCATCTTTATGACGCGCAAAGAACGGAATCGAAAAAATCTTGTCAAACTTCTTTTTTAGATTAACCTCATCCCGCTTTGTTACCAATCGCCAATTATAACTATGGAACAAACCATCTTGACTATCTTCATCCAATTCAAAAGCATCAATCAATTCTTGATTCGGCTTGTTACGTTGCCAAAATTCATCTTCACAAAACATATCAAGAACTTCTTGAACATCCAAATCACGCTTAATACTCTTAAAACCCCAATCTTTAATATCATCACGGGTCTTATTTAAGCCATAACGGTCATTAAGCATTTCAACTATTGTTCCAGCACTCCATAAAATCACATCGTCAATATCCAAATATACTGTACGCTTTGCTGGATTAATTTTGCCTTTATTTAAAATAATCATATTAATTATCACTATGTATTTGCTATAAGTATTGAGCAATTACATTTTACTGAACTCCTTTATCTTAAAATTATTCTATAGCAATAAATCACCTTGTCTTTCTGAATGTCTACTTTTTTGTTATTTCTTATCACCAATGTCTACTTTTTAAGTCTGTATCACATCCAATGTCTACATTTTGTATTGTCTTATCTGATTATCTCTATTATAACACACTATCTATGTTTTGTCAAGAAAAATTTCAAGTTCGAATTTCTCTTAAAAACAAAGGTTATCAACAAATTTAACCCCTTATAATTATCACAATCACTCAAAAACAGACATTCTCAACCCCGCAAAATAAAAGTTGAATTTTATTCTCTCCTTTTACCCTGATTCCATTTTTGCAGTTTTTTACAAAAATGTTAGCGTACACGCTATGTACCCTATATGGTACACTAACAAAAATGTTAGCGTAAATCACTTTTTAAAAATTAACACTCACAAAAATGTTAGCGTAACTTTTTCCTAAAAACCCCACTTTTCCCTTATATTTCAATACCTTTTTCCACTTTTCCAAAATTCTTTAAGATAATACTATAAGATATAAATATAAGATAGATAGATAATACTATAACCTCCGCATAAAATGCGTCGGCTTTTTTTAAAAATTTTTCTTGACATTTTACTCTAAATATGGTATTGTACTTTTAGCTCTGATAAAAGAGGTGATGGTTTGAAAGAATTATCAGAAGTGTTTGTTCCTATTCCAAATGGCATAATAGAAGCAAGTATAAAGGTAAACCAATGGATACTACCTGTATATTGTTATTTGTATATCAATAAAAATATATTGGGTACTATTGATACTACAGTAAAACTTATACAAAATGCATATTTTACTCCTAAAAACAGGTCTCAAGAAAAAGAAAACAAAGAGAATATAGCTAAAGCATTATGGCTTTTAACTTCTAACATGACTAACGAGAATCAAGATGTACTGTATTCATCTTTAATAGACATAAACAAATATGAAAATTTAAGTGAAGAAGAAATCACTTTATCTGAAGATTTAAATTTAGTGGAATCTTTTTTTAATAAATTTGGGGATATAGATGCTTTTATCAAATCTTTCCTTACCATTAAAATTAATTATAATTGCTCAAAAGAAAAGAATTTTACAAAATGTTCTATTGAAGAATATATGTTTTTTAAAAATTATTTTTCATCTATTATGGGGAAAGATAATAAAAACAAAATAACTGGATTCCAATTAATGTATTCTTATTTTCTTATTAAAGCAATTATTTCAAAGAAAAGAAAATTTAAAGATACTTCGTTTTTTGGAAGTGGATATGTTACTACTCTATCTTTAAAAAATTTTAGAAACTATTGTCAATTTACTTCTGCTAAAGCCGAAAGCGTTTTATCAGAATTAGAAAAATATAAGTTGATTATTATAAATAAAAACATTATTGATTTACCAAATTAATAGAAAGTGAGATAAATATTATTAAATGACTGCTATTGTAGGCTTTACAGATAAGAAAAACAATACTACTTGGATTGGTTCAGATTCTCTTGGTAGCAATGGATTTTCCAAGGCTGTTCAAACTAATCCGAAATGTTTTCATAATGATACTCTAAAAAATGTTATTATGGGAAGCACTTCTACTTTTAGACATATTGATTTACTCAAATATAGCGAAACTCTTTTTCCTGAAATTGATAAATATAAAGTAAAAGAAAACGAAATTAATATCGACCATAAATACATGGTAAAAACTTTTATTCCAAATCTGGTTAATCTATTTCAGCAGCATATTGTCACTGAACTTGAGAAAGATAGAGGAGCTAATTTCCTCATTGGTGTTGATGGAAAGCTTTTTCAAATTCAACCAGATTATTCAGTCCTCGAAGCTAAAGATGGATACGATGCAGTAGGTTGTGGAGAATATGCTGCATTAGGTAGTCTATATAGCACTACTAAATATTGTCCTAAATTTACCCCTGTTCAACATATTACAGCAGCCCTTGAAAGTGCCGAGAAGAATTGTTGCGGGGTTCAAAGACCGTTTCATATTATTAACACTAAAAATGATGAGGTAATTACTGTTGAGTGAAGGAAGTAAAATGATATGCCAAGTTTTATATGGCTTAGTAAATCTCTATAGTAAATTTGGTTCAGATGCAATTCTTGTTATTCCAAATGAGTTTAATTTTGCTATGAAAGGCTATATTATCTGGGAAAAAGGCTGTATTTCTATTACACCAGAATACCAAAAAACTTTTATTAATGCTGTTTCTATTTGTAAAGCTCAAGATACTTGGAATAGCGATACTAATGGATATAATTTCTTTGCTGATAGTTTTTCTAATTATTGTAAACCTTTATTAAAAACTTTAGCAAAAATTGAGCCTGAACAAGCAGTTGAAATTAAAAAACAATTTGAATGGTTTGTGGGAGAAATTTAATTCTCTCACTTTCCTTTTATATGTTTCATTTTTATTTTCTGATAAAAATTTAAAATTTTAAAAATTTTACTTGACAACCATTTTGTTTTGTGATATAATAAAAGAAAAAATGTAAAAGGAGTCTTATAATCATTTATGATGTATCTTCTTAACAAGTTTTTCAAAAAGAAACTTACTGCAAATGAGATGTTTGAAAAACTTGGATTTGTGATAGACCAAGACAATCCTCGTTTTGGATGTCATTATTCTCGTTATAACGCTCGATACGGCTATCTTCATAAGGTAAGTATTATTTATAAATATCCTCTTGAAGCAAAAGAACCCTACATTCTTGTTCAAAGTTATCAGTATGATAATGATGCTATGGTCGGTCTTACTGACACAGAAATGGAGGCTTGCATGGCAAAAATTAAAGAAATGAAAGAATTTGCGGTTAAGAATCCAGATAAAGTGAAAGGATTTAGAATCTCATGAAAACCAAATGGATTAAAGATAAACAAGAAATTTTGAAAAATCAAAATTTAAATAATTTATCTATTCAATCAAAAGAAAGTATTCGGCATATTAAGAACAATATTGAAAATAATACTGAAAACAATGAAAAGATTGATACTTTTTCTGATTTTCTTATTGATATTATTCGCAAAGTTACGATGAAATATAATCTTTGTTGTAAACTTTGGTCTGGACTTACTCCGATAGAAGTAAAAACTAACTTAAATGGAGATTTTATTACTATTTCTGATGTACTCTTAAAGCAAATTTTACTGAAATTGCCTGTAGATAATCAACTTGTTTTTAGGACTATAGACAAAGACACTGATTTCTTTATTGGTTTTAAAATTAATTGGCTGTATCAGTGCTATAAAGAATTCTGTGAAATTTGTTCTGGTGAGGGTAATTATGAATTTAAAAAGGGTATGTTTTTTGAAAATTACATCTTTCCCAGAATTGAAGATAGCTGGAACAAGTTAATTTTTAGGTCTGCTTCTTGTTAAATAGTCTATAAAGAAGTAGTAATCCTTAATGAAATATTTTGAAATATAAAGGAGTTTAAATTATTATGAGTTTAACTGCACAGCAAAAGCGAGATAAAGAAGCCCGTATTCAAGCTCGAAAAGAAATTCGAGACCAAAAGAAAAAGGAAATTCGTGAAGAAAAAAGACTAAATAAGGCTAAAGATAGTCTTAGACAAAGATGGGAAGAAAATGGGTGGAAGATTGAAGAAAAGCCGATTGAAGTTGAAAATGAGGATAGAAAAGAAAGATACGAATACCATTTTAAAGCTGTAAAAGCGTGTGAAGATAGTTCCCACTATATTTGCGTTGATGGTTGTTTATTCAGAGATGATAAAATTGATGTGGTTGTTAATGCAAGTTTCTATCTAAAGGGTAAATATTATCCTGCTGAAATAAGACAGCCTGAACTTGGTTTGGCTTATGAACAATATCGTAGAATAGAAAAAATACTAAAAGAAAAATATGCAGAGCTTAACAAGACCGTTGACGAAGAAGTTGAAAGAGTTGAGCATATTATTTCTAAAGTCGAAGACCCTGAGTATCGTCATGGTAAACATAAAAAGTATCATAAAGAACTTTTGAGAGAGTTAAATAAGACTCTTGATAGTACAAAGAAACAGGTTAAAGATAAAAATCCTAAAGATAAAAATTTTAAAGATAAAAATTCAAAAAAAGGTGATTCTTAATGCAAAATTTTATTTCTGATAAAGTTTTAAAACTTAATGATGTTTTTAGTGCAGCAGGGTGTAAGTTTATTACTGATGGTAGAATTCGTTATTTTATTCCTGTAAAAGATAATCTTTCAAATGTAATTTGTGACTGGACTATCTCTCTTGGCGTTATTAATGGAGTTGAGGGAACTAAATATGAAAAGTGTGTAAATATTTCTGTGAATCCAGAATGTAAGTCAACTATTCGTATTTATACAAATGTTCTTAAGGCGACCCCTTCTTCTACGGCAGATGCAGAGATTAAATATGAAGTATCTCATATGACTTATTCTGCTATTAGCGGAAGTACCTTTGAATTGATTTATAAAATGAATCAAGCTTTGATTGAACAAATGAGAGAATTTCTGGAAAAACGTGGTGGAAAAGATTTAGCTGTTGTAAATAGTGAGTCTGAGGTTGTTGAAACTACTACGTCTACTACATCTACTACATCTGCTACATCTACTAAACAATCTAAAACTAATTCAAAATCTAAACCTAATTCAAAATCTAAGAACACAACAAAGACTTCAAAAACTAAGAAAGGTTAAAATTATGTCTTGCTATTTTCACGACCCAGACCGAAAATATTTTAACGCAAAATCTTATAATACTATTCTTAAAAATATACAAATTCTTCACGAAAGCGATTTTGGAAAACAAATGTTTCGTTCTCAGCAAGGATGCGTTCCAAGCCATATTAAATGCGATTTAAAAAATGGAACTATTTATCTTAATATGGACGTTAGCTATTATCAATCTGAAGTTTGCTCTGATGCTTCTGAATTAAAATGCCACTATGGAGCATCTATTCCAGATGATGCACCTACAGATAAACTTTTGCAAATGTATTGCGGTTTTAGTTCTTGTAATAACCCTTGTACACCTTATACTGCTGTTGTTCTCGGAAGTGAATTTTTTAGAATGGTTCCTTATTTAGTTACTTATGATAATTGTGATATGTATGACTTTATTAAAAAGGAAAGATATTACTATTATAGAGGTCGTGGATATGTCGGTTGAATATAAAATGTGGGAGAGTGTATAACGCACTCTCCTTTTTTATTGCGTTTTTATTATGTTTTTATTTTTAAAAAATTTTTTAAAAAAATTTTAGTTGACAAGATAAGAGTTTTATGATATAATATGGCTATAATGTAAAATAGACTTTATAATAGTATAATATTTTATAAGGAGTAATATCATGGGTGAAGATAACTGCAATAATATTACTTATTCTGTAACAGATAATCCTAAATTTTATATTAAAGATGAATATGGAAACTTGAAAGAGTTTGGTAAATTCGCAAGTATTGATGCTGACTTGGTTACTTGTGGTGAGGGGTCAAATTTCTTTGACGATGAAGAAGCTAAACATATTCGTACAATTACAAGTGATTGTAGCACTTTTAAATGTGATATTAATAATATTGATTTAAGCTTTATCTGGGGTGATAGTTGGGTTGAATATAAAAAATGTGTACAGGTTGCTGAACTTAAACAGCATCTTTATCTTGAAAAAAAGAATGGAAATCTTTTGAGCGCCGTTGTTCTTGAAGGGCTTAATAGAAGATTGATTACTGTTGATGAGGCTCTTTATTTTGTAACTAATGGTTGGAAAAGAATGCACGGATTTCCTGCCATAAGATATAGAGGACTTGGAAATCGTAATAAAATGTGCAAGAAAGCTGTTAAGCAAGAAATTATTTGTGATATTTATAATAAGAACCTTAGTTATCTTTGTCAGTTTATGTATAACAATCAAACTATAATTTATAAGCCTGATTATTTAAATGATGCTATGAGTTTTGATGATTTTTGTGATGGGATTATTAAAGGGTTTAATAAGTTGTGGTGAATTAGATGGGTTATATGTATAAGGTTGATAACGCTAAAATTACAGAGCGAATGATAGAGCAAATTAAACAAAATGAAATGCTTGATAGAATCGCTGATAAGGTTTATGTTGAGTATTTGAAAAGCGAAAATAAGCGTCTCAGGGACGAAAATAAATATTTGAGAAAATTGATTGCAGGATATGAAGAATATATGGGAGATTGATTATGGCATTTGAATATAGATTTGGTAAAAAGAAATCTGATACAAATATACCTGAACCTACTATCAGTCCAGAAAAATTAGCTCAGATTCGTAAACAAATGCATGACCTTGGCTTTAAAACTAAAAACGATTTAGAGGAAGAAGTTAAGATTTTAAAAGAAGGTAATATGTGGCTCGTTCAAGAAAATGAGTTTTTGAAAAGTAAAGTGGAAAGACTGGAAAATAAGATTAGAGTGTTGAAGAAAATTTATGATGTTGTTAAGGTTGAATTTGTTGATGGGGATTTGGATGTTGAAAATGAGGATTGAAAAGAGAAACGAAAAGAAAATGGAAAGAGAATGAAAAGAAAATGAATAATAAAGAAATTATGACTGTTATAGATTCTGAGCATTATCATGAATTGCAGAATAAAGCTGAAGCTTTTGATAAATTGATTGAAATTGTTTGTCGTGATGGCGTTAAGTTTCATCAGGAATGGAATAAAGAAGAGATTAGAAAATGTGTTAAAGGCGGAAGTGTTAAGGTCGGAGAGGTTATTGGAGAATGGCATGGAGAGATTAAATTTGATGGTGATGAGGGACAGAAGGATTTTAGTGAGTTTGTCGGGGGTATGATTGACGGGATGGATAGGGAACAGAAGAGGAAGATTGTTGGAGAGTGAGTAAAAGATTAAAGGATAAGAGACAAAGGATAAAGTTTTAGATATAAATTTAGACAGAGCTTCGATTAGAAGGCTCTGTCTTTTTTATTTTTTTGTTTTTAAAAAATTTTTTAAAAATTTTTATTTCTCCCTTTACTTTCATGTCATATGTAGTAGAAATACAAAAAAGCGAATTACGGTAATGTAATTTCACTTGTTTCTATCTTCAGCAAAGTCAAAGAAATGAATGACAAGCTCAAAAACAAATCATTCATCTCTTTTGCTTCATATATTCCTTTATTCCGAATTAAATTCCCAGCTAATTCGGAATAAAGGAGAATGAATTTCTGTTTCTCAGGCAAAACGAGAGAAACAGAAATTCCTCAATAGTCATTATGAAGCCTATAATTCATATTGACTTTTATCCTCGAAGAAGGGAGGATTTACAATGTAGATTGTAAAATCTATAGATAAGAATAATGGTGTAATCAGCTATAGCATTATTCTTGATGGTTCTTGGATTCTCTAAAATCCTTGAATCTCCTCATAGAGAAGAAATATAGGTTTCTTCTCTATGTTTGTATTATATCACTTGATAGGTTATTTGTCAAGTGTTTTATAATAAATATTTCTTATCATCGTCAGGTTACAAGACGTTAAAACCAGAAAGGAAATCAGTCATGACCAAACTTGAAAAGAACATCCTCAATGCCATCGAGGACACCAACGCTACCAACGCCAAGATTGACCTCGGCATTGTCGAGGACAACAAGGGTTACGCTATCAAGCGTACCAATAAGATTCTCGCTCTGTACTGGGGTGAAGATAAGGTTGTTGTCCTTGACAGCAACATTTATTCTTCACTCGCAACCGAGCTGTTCGTGGAGTATATCAAGTTCTGATATACTAAATCCCGAAACAGGGAGAGAGGGTAAAATCTCTCTCTCTGTCTGTCGTAGCTGGTTACTACGGCACTGATGATGGGAAACCAACACAGAATCTTCACACCAGAAAGGAGAACAGTAAAATGTTCGCTCCCATGTTTATCTCTATCGTTTTCAGTATCATCTTTTCTCTTGGTATCGTTGCTGTAATGGCAATGTACCTTATCTATCGCCTCACAGGAGGAAAGAAGAGTTTATTGTGGTACATTCGCCACATCTAAGCCATTAATCAGGTGCTATTTCCATAATATGTCAAGGAAAAGACAATAAAACCAGAAAGGATAGAAACTATGCTTACTAACGAACTATTTAAGAAAGTGAATCACATCTTTGCGATTTCTCGTCTTTATTGTGAAGACGGTGATTTCGGAAAAATGGGCCGCGAGCGCAACAAGCTCGTGGAAATGTTCACAGCTAATATTATCGAGCAAGGCATCCTCGATAATTATGATACTGATATGAAGTATATTTACAATCAGTATCATTCTCTCTGAGCATTGTTCGAGCCCACTATCCGCCCCCGAAAAGGAGTTGATAGTGGGCCCCATAGAGTGCTTAGTAATCCAAATTGCACTCGGAAAGGAGGTAGTCTCAATGCAGATTACGCTCAAAGTAGTCCGTTAGCACGGACTTGTAGTAGTTGGTATTATCATTGGAGGTTATCTAATGATAATCTAACGTAAGCTACCTCTGATAGTTAAAGGGTTGTCACCAGCAACTCTTTAACTGTCTCTGATTATAACACACTTGGCTATATTTGTCAAGTGTTTTATATAA
>ERZ808274.274-NODE-274-length-29147-cov-8.844390_pt1 | contig 29147 bp, 28 predicted proteins | sample MGYA00521277_ERZ808274 | MGnify/ENA primary metagenome ERZ808274 (study PRJEB31516, sample SAMN03275597) | gut metagenome | biome: mammalia-associated habitat; material: feces | host: Papio cynocephalus | place: Kenya | collected 2012-07-28 ... | reverse complement strand
GTATGGTTGGAGGCTTTGTTGTGTCATGTTTGCCACACGCTTTCGCAAGTGACCCGAAATAAGTCCTGTGACCTCTACAACGTCAGGTCTATTCCTGCCACTATTCTATTCAGCCCCGGTGGCAAGGTTGTCGCCTCAGACTTGAGCGGCGAGGAACCGAAGGCCAAGTTGGCCGAGTTTCAGGAGAAGCAAGAGCCAATAGCAGGCTGGCTGAAGAAGCCCTCCTCCCTGCCAGACGTGTCGGGCACAGGTCTGGTGGGAGAGCCTCTTCATGGTTTTGGAGGTGGAGGAGTGGTTTATGGTGCCGAACCAACTTCAAGCGCACCAGCGGGAGAGCCTCTTCATGGTTTTGGGGGTGGAGGAGTGGAGGTTTTATGTGGAGCGGGGTTATGGCAGCTTTTTCCTGTACACGTTGGTCTCCTTCCTCTCAAAGCCCGTACTCTGGTACAATCTGTTTGCCGCCACCCTTTGTGGACGTGAGGTGAGCATGAGGGTCATTTTCCCCGCCAGTCCAGTGCGTCTGGTGGCCTCTTCCACAAGCATCTTGCCCAGTCCTTGCCCACGGAACCCTTTGTCCACCACCACGTCCTCTATCCATGCCTTTCTGCCTGTGGGACTCATGTACGTGCCGACCGTGACCATTCCGGCCACAGAATCCCCCACGCGCAGGACAAACAGGTGGCTGTTGGCATCGGCAACAATCTCCTTCAGTTCTTTCATACCAATGGGTGCTGCGGTGGGGGACAGTTGTACCAGGAGCCTGTTGATGTCCTTCGTGCCAACCTGTCGGCAGTCAGTAATCTCGTTGAATGCAAGGCATCCCCCTTCTGTTGTCCTTGGGCGGGATGCCGGACAGGTGTTTTCCCTTGTCCCTGTTCCTTCACCGTGTGCGTTCATCGTTACATGGTGTCGTGTGTCCTTATTATTCGTGATGGCTGCGGAAACCCGATGGGGTCATGCCCGTGTGTGACTTGAAGTATTTGCAGAAGAAACTCTGGTTGGGGAAGTTCAGCTTGTAGGTGATCTCCTGTATAGTAAGACTTGAACTGCCCAGCAACACCTTTGCCTCTGCCACCACAAAGTGGTCAATCCAGTCCGATATGGTGCGCCCTGTTTGTCGCGTGATGATTGATCCCAGATATTTAGGTGTGATGTGCATCTGGTCAGAATAGAAAGTCACCCTGCGCTGTTCGCGGAAATGCAGGCTTAGTAGCGACATGAACTGACGCACATAGTCCTGCTGGCGGTAGTGTGCGGTGTGCTGTGCGGAATTCTTCAGGTTGAGCCCGCTGCAGAAGATGTTGAGGAAACAGAACACCAAGGCTGAGGCTTGAGCCTTGACAGCCTCGTGGTAGAAGAGCAGGCTGGTGTCGGCCTTGATAGCCTCGACCAGAAATCCCATCATTGTGTTTATCCGCCTGGAATCGTGTGCGCCGAGTCTCAGCACCGTCAAGGCCTCCAGTTCAGTGTAGTGGGGCAGCAGTTTTTGTAGGGGGATGGTCAAGGCACCCTCGGGTTTGTCCTGGCTGCATACGACACTCACCTGGTCAAGGTGACCGTTGAGGAATTGGAGCACACTTCCGGGTTTGCACACGAAGAGCGAGTTGGCCTGTATGCGGCATTCATGCGAGTTGCATCTCACGGTTGTGCTTCCCTTGGTGCATAGAAACAGAATGGCGAATTTCGTGCGTGTGGGCCGGAGTAGCAGTGACCCCTCCTTGCTTTCCAGCCGCGGGCAAATGTTGTGCGCCACAATCATCGTGTCATTATAGGTAACGAAGTCGGTGTTTTCATTGCCAGCGGACGAGCAGGCCTCCATCATGTCCTCGAAGCCCAACTCTTCTATTTTTTCTGTTTCTTGCATGTTTCTTCCCTGAAATGTGAATGACGAATGCAAAGTTAGTACAAAGAGGACAACAAGGCAAGACAAAACGGACATTTCCCCGCTACTCCTCGTGTGCGAAAAAGTGAAAAGATGTAATAGCGGACGCATTTCACCACATATGTGCACTTTCTGGCAAGTGGAAATTCCCTATCTTTGCGGAGAACATCAACAAATGAAACAATGAGACACCATCTGTTCATCGTATGCGGCATGCTTTGCATATTGTCCATGGCCGTACCTTCCAAAGTGCTTTGTGCAGGCAAGCAAGACGCACACATCTCCTATGTGCTCAAGAACCTGTCGCTTGGCAAAGAGACTGTGGCCAAGTTCCGCCCTGTGCTGGTGCAGTACTATCAGGAGATAGCCCGTGTGAAGGCTCCCCGAAAGGCTCTGAGGGAAAAGTACCGGGATGCCGAGGAGTCGGGAAAGTTGACGGCCAAGCAGTGCGATGAGCTCTTTCAGAGCAAGCAGAAGCAGGAGGCGGGTGAGTTGGAGGTGCGCACGCGTTATTATGCAAAGTTCAAAACTGTGCTCTCCACCCAGCAGGCCTATGAGGCCATCAGACTCTGCAACGACAAGTTGAAGTAACCGTTTTCCCCTGCTGTTCCCATGCATCGCCAGTCGTGTGGCTCTTTCCGGGAAGTGAAATAACAGTTCTCACGGACGGGACAATATATATTAATGTATATATGAACATCTGCATGGCATGGATATCCCCAGGTTCCATGTTTATGCGGAGAGAAACTGTTTGAAGAAAGAGAAATAGAGAAAGAGAATAAAGATCATGTCGCAGAAAACGCTGATTAAGGATAAGGAGTACTGGGGGGAGCGTCCCCTGTACAGGTTACATGACGCGCGGCTGGAGCGTGTGACCATACACACGGGCGAATCGGCCATCAAGGAGTCGGGGCACATAGATGCCACGGATTGCACTTTTGACGGCAAGTATGTCTTCTGGGAATGCCGGGGGTTCCGTGTGAGCCACAGCCTCTTCAGGCCGGGGGCGCGCAGTTCGCTCTGGTACAGCAGTGACGTGTGGATGACAGACTGCCAGGTGGACGCGCCTAAAATGTTCCGCCGCATGGATGGGATTCGAGTGGAACGATGCCGTTTCTCCGATGCCCAGGAGACCCTGTGGGACTGCCGCAACGTAGTCATCAGGGACACCCGTGCCGAGAACGCCGACTATCTGGGCATGCACACCGATGAGGTGCTGCTGGAGAACTATCACCAGGAGGGCAACTATGCCTTCCAGTACAGCCGCGGAGCGGTCATCCGCAACAGCGTGCTCAATTCCAAGGATGCCCTGTGGGACAGCGAGAACGTGACGGTCGAGGACAGCGTCATCAACGGCGAGTACCTGGCCTGGTACAGCCGCAACCTGCGGCTCGTCCGCTGCCACATCACAGGCGGACAGCCCCTGTGCTACTGCGAGAACCTCTACATGGAGGATTGCACCATGGGCGAGGACGCTGTGCTTGCCTTTGAGTACAGCACAATTGACGCCACAATCAAAGGGCGTGTGCCCAGTATCAAGAACCCTACCAGTGGACAAATCACCGTGGGGAGTGTGGGCGAACTAATCATAGACGCCAACCAGCGCACTCCCGCTGACTGCCAAGTTACCTCCGATGGAAAACGCATACTCTGACATGCCCCATTCATTGGCGGTGTCTGGTGGCGGGGGGCAGGGACATGGAGTACATTTTGACTTTGACGCTCCCACCTGCAGGCGCGGGACAGGAAGCATGAAGTGGGACGATGCTCCCCTTGCCGACTACCCCCTGTGGGTGGCCGACATGGATTTCCAGGCTGCCCCATGCATCCGCGAGGCGCTGGCCGGCAGGCTTCAGCATGGGATTTTCGGGTATGCGATGCCCACCGACACCTATTATGACAGCATAGTAACCTGGCACAGGACACGTCATGGAGTCGTCTATGACCGTCGCTGGATGATCGTGGTGCCAGGTGTCGTGCCTGCCATCAGTGCCATCCTGCGCGCTATGACCAGCCCGGGTGACGGCGTGCTTACCCTCTCGCCTGTCTATAACTGCTTCTACAGTAGCATACGAAACCTGGGGTGCCGTGCCGAGGAGAGTGAACTCCAGGTGCGTGGGGGACGGTACCGGATAGACTTTGACGACCTGGAGCGCCGTGCCTGCAAGCCTGATGTGCGTGTGATGCTGCTCTGCTCCCCGCACAACCCCACGGGCAGGGTGTGGGCCAGGGGGGAACTCGAGGCCATTGCCGACATCTGCTTGAGGCACGACGTGTTCCTGGTTTCGGACGAGATACACTGCGAACTCACCATGCCGGGACAGTCCTTTGTCCCGCTCTATGCCCTCGGGCACCCAGTGCTCCGCCATGCCTGTATCTGTACAAGCGCCAGCAAGGCGTTCAACATAGCGGGTCTGCAGAACGCACAGATTGTCTGCCGTGACGAGGTGGCGCGCGCCTCCATTGACCGCGCGGTCAACATCCACGAGGTGTGCGATGTGAATCCCTTCGGGCTTTTGGCCACCGAGGCGGCCTATACTCTGGGCGGGGAGTGGCTTGACGGGTTGCGCGCCTACCTGTGGCAGAATTACCAGGCCATGTCAGCGTGGCTTCGTGAGCATTGCCCCCAGTTGCGGGTGATGCCGCTTGAGGCCACCTATCTCATGTGGGTGGATGCGCGTGCCTCGGGGCTCAGCGATGTGGATTTCTGTCAGGGGCTGATTGAGCGGCAAAGTGTGCGTCTGGCTCCAGGTTCCCATTATGGCAAGGGAGGCGAGGGATTTGTGCGCGTCAATCTCGCCACCCAGCGCTCGCGGCTCATGCAGGCCGCTGTGCGCATCGGCAAGTTTGTCAACGGCCAGGCATGAGCAGTTACACGCGGTACAAGGATTCCCTGCTTGCCCGTATCCGCGAGGGTGGCGAGATGACCGGCAACCACCAGTTCACCCTGGCCGCCCTGCTCAGTGTGCCCAGCATGCTGTCCCAGATGGTACACATCGTGATGCAGTACATCGACGCCAGCATGGTGGGCAGCCTGGGCGCGCAGGCCAGTGCCAGCGTAGGGCTTGTGAGCACCACGCTGTGGCTCTTCGGCAGCCTGTGCTCCTCGGCCAGCGTGGGCTTTTATGTGCAGGTGGCCCACCGCATAGGCGCGGGCGAGATGAGCGAGGCACGCCATGTCCTGCGCCAGAGTTTCCTCGCGTGCATTCTCTTCTCCGTCACGCTCAGCCTCATGGGCGTGGCTCTCAGCCCGCACCTCCCGCATTGGCTGGGCGGTGGCGAGGACATCTGCCGTGACGCCTCGCTGTATTTCCTGGTCTTCAGCCTGGGCATACCTTTCTTGCAACTGAATTCCCTGTGCTCGGGCATGCTGCGCTGCAGCGGCAACATGCATGTCCCAAGCCTGCTCAACATTCTCATGTGCGTGCTTGATGTCGTATTCAACTTCTTCCTCATCTTCCCCACGCGCGTGGTGTGGGGCTTTACCGTTCCAGGGGCTGGGCTGGGAGTCATGGGCGCCGGGCTTGCCACCTTGCTGGCCTTTGTCGTGTGCTCGCTGGTCATGTGCTGGTTTGTGTGCACGCGCAGTCGCGAGCTCAACCTGCGCCAGGGTGCAGGCACATACCTGCCGCAGCGGCGCACCCTGGGCAAGGCCCTGCGCCTTGCCCTTCCCATTGCCGTCGAGCATGTGGTGTTGTGCGGCGCGCAGATAGTGAGCACGGTCATTGTGGCCCCCCTGGGCACAGTGGCCATCGCGGCCAACAGTTTCGGCATCACCATCGAGGCGTTGTGCTACATGCCGGGCTATGGGATTTCGGACGCGGCCACAGCCCTGGTGGGGCAGAGCCTGGGAGCGGGCAGACCCCGCCTGGCACGCAGTTTCGGGCGCATCACCGTGGGCATGGGCATAGCCATCATGACGCTCATGGCTGTGGTGATGTATGTGTACTCGCCCGCGCTCATGAACCTGATGACCCCCGATGAGTCGGTGAGGGCGCTCACGGTGAGCGTGCTGCGCATTGAGGCTTTGGCCGAGCCCATGTTTGCCGCAAGCATTGTGTGCTATGGGGTGTTTGTGGGAGCGGGCGACACGCTGGTTCCCTGTGCCATGAACCTGGGCAGCATCTGGGTGGTGCGCATCGTGCTTGCCGCCCTGCTTGCAGGCACGCTTGGCCTCCGGGGAGTGTGGATAGCGATGGCTGTCGAACTCACCTTTCGCGGAGTCATCTTCCTGCTGCGCTTCCGCACGGACAGATGGATGCGTAAAATCGTGCAGAGGCAGAAGTCAGCAGCGGGGGTGTGATCCCGGTGGACGGGCGGAAGGAACGGACTGTGACCGGGACGCTTCCCATGCCTGCCGGTTCCACAATCCCGGTGTGTGGGTCAAGCCCATTTTCCGGTGGAGAGCCCGCATGCCGGCGGGTGGCTTCTCAAGGTGTTTCTTGTGGTCAAACTTTGTGGAAGACCAGGGCAATGAATTGGTGGCAGGACGACGGGAGTCCGGTTTTTCGGTACGGCCATTCCCGGACTGCAGTCCGAGCGTGCCAGGACTACAGTCCGGGTTTGTTCGGACGGTTGTCCGAACTGCAATGGAACAGGAAGGAAGTGTGCTTGTCTCAAATCGGTGAAACACCGGCGTGCACCGATGGCTTCACCTTTTTCTGTAGGCGTGTGGCATGGCCTGGTAGAGCCATGACTTGTGCGGCCTCGGACATTTGCGGCCTGCGGTTTTCTCCCGTGCCGTTCCCGCCTGTTTCCCATTCGGATGGCCAGTTCGGCGAGGCTTGCTAAAAAAGATTTTGTGATAACTTGTCTGTATTTGGGAAAAGTCGTAATTTTGCAGCCGAAATATGCCACGCGGGCTCTGGAAAGCGAACCACGAGATGGTTTCGCCTGGTGGTCAAAACCGTTTTATAAATAAAAAATGTACGCAATCGTAGAGATTAACGGTCAGCAGTTCAAGGTCGAGGCCGGCAAGAAGTTGTATGTACATCACATGCCAACTGCCGAGGCAGGCCAGACTGTTGAGTTTGGGAAAGTTTTGCTGGTGGACAAGGACGGCAGCATTGTAGTGGGTGCCCCCACGGTGGAAAGCGCCAAGGTGATAGCCGAGGTGAAGTCCCCCTTGGTGAAGGGCGACAAGGTGCTGGTGTTCCACAAGAAGCGCCGCAAGGGCTATCGCAAGTTGAACGGCCATCGGCAGCAGTTCACAGAGCTGGCCATCAAGGAGGTTATCGCTTAACAATTAAATCAGAGGAGAAGCAAGAAATGGCACATAAGAAAGGCGTTGGCAGTTCAAAGAACGGCCGTGAGTCGGCAGCGCAGCGACTCGGAGTAAAGATATTCGGTGGCGAGAGGTGCATCGCGGGCAATGTGATAGTACGCCAGCGTGGCACACGTCACTATCCCGGACAGAATGTGGGCATAGGCAAAGACGACACCCTGTACGCCCTGGTCGACGGCACTGTGCAGTTCAAGAGGGGGCGCCGGGACCGCAGCACCGTGAGTGTTGTGCCCGTGGCGGAGGCTTGAGGCGGCTATTGGGAAAATGTCCCTCCCCAAGTGGGGGAGAGGAAGACTTATAAGCGGGGCCGCGCGTGCGATGTGCACGCGCGGCCCTTTTGTCGCCCTGCCCAAATTTAGACAGGGTCATCCCGCTTATGTCGTGAAATAGTAGTAACTTTGTGCTTGCGAAACTGGAAGAATCATAACACGGAACTGGAAGAATCATAACGCAACAATATGCTTACGCTAAAACTCATTACCGAAGAGAAAGACCGCGTGGTGCGTGGCCTTGAGAAGAAGCATTTCCCTAATGCCGCAGCGGCTGTAGAGGAAGTCCTCAGCGTGGACAAGGCACGCCGCCAGGCGCAGGCCGAGTTGGACACCAACCTGTCAAAGGCCAAAAAGATGGCAGCCGAAATAGCCGGGCTGATGAGGCAGGGCAAAAGACAAGAGGCCGATGAGGTAAAGGCCAAGGTGGCCCAGTTGAAGCAGTCCAGCCTCCAGCTTGAGGACACAAAGTCGCGGGCCGAGGCCAAGCTGGTGACCCTGCTGTGTGCCATCCCCAATATTCCATACGACATCGTGCCCGAAGGCACGGGAGCCGAGGACAACTGGGTGGTGAAGAGCTCATTGAAGGAATGTGTGGAGGGCAAGGATACCGTGGGGAACTGGGACGCTAATCCAGTGGTGGAGAGCGCGCGCCTGCCCCACTGGGAGCTGGCCAGGAAGTATAACCTGATCGACTTTGATCTGGGCGTGAAGATAACAGGCGCGGGCTTCCCCGTGTATCGTGGACAGGGCGCCAGGCTGCAGCGCGCCCTCATCAACTTCTTCCTCGACGAGGCAAGGGCCGCCGGCTACGAGGAAATCATGCCACCGACCGTGGTCAACCAGGCCAGTGGCTACGGCACAGGCCAACTGCCAGACAAGGAGGGGCAGATGTATCATTGTGAGGTGGATGACCTGTACCTTATCCCCACCGCCGAGGTGCCTGTGACCAACATCTACCGCGATGTGATCCTGGAGGAGAAGGACCTCCCCATCAAGAATTGCGCCTACACGCAGTGCTTCCGTCGCGAGGCGGGCAGTTACGGCAAGAACGTGCGCGGGCTGAACCGCCTGCACGAGTTCAGCAAGATAGAGATTGTGCGCATCGACACCCCCGAGCATTCCGACGTGTCGCACAAGGAAATGCTCGCGCATGTGGAGGGGCTGCTCAAGAAACTGGAGCTCCCCTACCGTATCCTGCGCCTTTGCGGTGGCGACATGAGCTTCACCAGCAGCATATGCTACGACTTCGAGGTCTACTCCGAGGCACAGAAGCGATGGCTGGAGGTGAGTTCCGTGAGCAACTTTGACACCTATCAGGCCAATCGCCTGAAGTGCCGGGTGAGGCGTGCGGACGACAAGAAAACCGTGCTGGCACACACCCTGAACGGGTCGGCACTGGCACTGCCCCGCATTGTGGCCGCCCTGCTGGAGAACAACCAGACAGCAGAGGGAATCCGCATTCCCAAGGCACTGGTGCCCTACATGGGATGCGACATGATCAAGTAACGTAGGCATCAACCAAAGACAACAGGCTCAGACAGATGAATAAGATAGTAAGCAAGAAGCAGTTCTCGGAGAAGGTGTTCAGACTGGAAGTGGAGGCACCCCTGATAGCCAGGGCACGCCGCGCCGGCCATTTTGTGATAGTACGCGTGGACGAGAAGGGCGAGCGTGTGCCTCTCACCATCGCGGGAAGTGATGTGCAGAAGGGCACCATCACCCTGGTAATCCAGACGGTGGGAGTCAGCACCACCCAGTTGTGTGCCCTGGACGAGGGTGACTTCATCACCGATGTGGTGGGCCCCCTGGGCAGGGCGACCCACATCGAGAACTACGGGACTGTCCTGTGCGCGGGCGGTGGCGTAGGCACGGCGCCCCTGCTGCCCATCATACAGGCGCTCAAGGCGGCGGGAAACCGTGTCGTGAGCGTAATCGCCGGGCGAAGCAAGGACCTGATAATCCTGGAGGACGAGGTACGCAAGAGCTCTGACGAGGTCATCGTCATGACCGATGACGGTTCCTATGGAAAGCAGGGCGTGGTGACCGTGGGAATGGAAGAGGTCATCCGGCGCGAGAAGGTGGACAAGTGCTTTGCCATCGGGCCTGCCATTATGATGAAGTTCTGCTGTCTGCTCACCAAGAAATATGACATCCCCACCGATGTCTCGCTCAACACCATCATGGTGGATGGTACAGGCATGTGCGGAGCGTGCCGCGTCAGTGTGGGCGGAAAGACAAAGTTCGTGTGCGTGGACGGCCCCGAGTTTGACGGGCACCAGGTGGATTTCGACGAGATGATACAGCGCGGCGGCGCGTTCAAGGCCGAGGAGCAAGCTGCCATGAAGGCTTATCTGAAGGCCCATGAAGGCGGAGCGCCCGCGACGGAGAACAAAGTGGCCGAAAAGCGGGAGACGGCTCCCGTGGCGCCCATGGTTGCGGAGCGGATGGACACCACCACGCCGCTGGCCGAACTGACCGACCGCTCGGCCCCTTACAGGGAGCAGTTGCGCAGGAGCATAAAGGCCAGGGAACGCACACAGATAGGGCGTTGCAAGATGCCCGAGCTGGATCCTGCATACCGTGCCACCACACGCACCGAGGAGGTGAACCGGGGATTGACCGTGGAACAGGCCATGACCGAGGCCAAGAGGTGCCTGGACTGTGCCAATCCCACCTGCATGAAGGGCTGTCCCGTGAGCATCAACATCCCCTCGTTCATCAAGAACATCGAGCGTGGGGAGTTTCTCGACGCGGCACGTGTGCTGAAGAGCACCTCGGCCCTGCCTGCTGTGTGTGGCCGTGTATGTCCACAGGAGAAGCAGTGCGAGAGCCAGTGCATTCATCTGAAGATGAACGAGCCTGCCGTGGCCATTGGCAACCTGGAGCGTTTCGCGGCCGATTTCGAGCGTGAGATCGGACGCGTGGCCCTGCCTGAAGTGTCGGCAAGGAACGGCAAGAAGGTTGCTGTAATCGGCTCCGGCCCAAGCGGCTTGAGCTTTGCTGGTGACATGGCCAAGGCCGGCTACGACGTGACTGTGTTCGAGGCCCTGCACGAGATCGGGGGCGTGCTGAAGTACGGTATACCCGAATTCCGCCTCCCCAACAAGATAGTGGATGTCGAGGTCGGCAACCTGGAGAAGATGGGCGTGAGGTTCCAGAAGGACTGCGTGGTGGGCAAGACCATCACTGTGGAAGAATTGGAACAGCAGGGTTTCCAGGGCATCTTCGTGGGTTCGGGCGCGGGACTGCCCAACTTCATGGGCATTCCGGGCGAGAACTCCAATGGTGTCATGAGCTCCAATGAGTACCTGACACGCGTGAACCTGATGGACGCTTCCAATCCCGACTACGCCACACCAATACGCAAGGCCAGGAACGTGATGGTCGTGGGTGGAGGCAACACGGCCATGGACAGTTGTCGCACAGCCAAGCGGCTGGGTGCCGAGCGCGTTTTCATCGCATACCGGCGCAGCGAGGCCGAGATGCCCGCGCGGCAGGAGGAGGTGAAGCATGCCAAGGAGGAGGGCATCGAATTCCTCACACTGCACAACCCCATCGAATATCATGCCGACGAGAAGGGCAATGTGACAGAGGTGGTGCTGCAGAAGATGGAACTGGGTGAGCCTGACGCATCGGGACGCAGGAGGCCTCAGCCCATTCCGGGCGCGACCGAGACAATCGCCATTGACCAGGCCATTGTGGCCGTGGGCGTGTCACCCAATCCCATCGTGCCCACCTCTATTCACGGGCTGGAACTGGGCAGGAAGAACACCATTGTGGTCAACGAGGGCATGCAGACCAACATCCCCATGATATTTGCGGGAGGTGACATCGTGCGCGGAGGCGCCACCGTCATCCTTGCAATGGGTGACGGCAGGCGGGCCGCCGCAGCCATGAACCAGTATCTGAGCAAGGGATGAAGGGCCTGCAGACAGTGGGGTTGCTCATATGCAGCAATCTCTTCATGACCCTGGCCTGGTATGGCCATCTGAGGATGCAGGGATCCGGCATCACGAAATCCTGGCCTCTCCTCGCGGTCATTGCCATGTCGTGGGGCATCGCCTTCTTTGAGTACTGTTTCCAAGTGCCTGCCAACCGTATCGGCTTCGCGGGCAACGGGGGGCCTTTCACGCTCATGCAGCTCAAGGTCATCCAGGAAGTCGTCTCGCTGGTGGTCTTTTGCCTGGTGGCCAATGTGCTGTTTCAGGGCCAGCAGCTTCACTGGAATCATCTGGCAGCCATGGTCTGCCTGGTGCTGGCCGTGTATTTCATCTTCAAGTAGACGGCGCATACAGGCGTGTCCACTATATTCGTCAGGATAGTCGTCAAACGATAATGCTACAAAAGTAAGGCAATGAACAAAAAGTTGTTATGTGCCATATTCGTGGCTTGTTGCACTTGTTCCTATGCGCAAAGGGGAAAGACCAGCGCCGAGGAATTGGATATCCCCATCAGGGAGGCCATCATGCAGTATGACTTTTCCAGGGCAGAGGAACTCCTGCACCAGAAAATCAGCCTGCTTGAGAGAAAGAGGAAACCGACCGAGAGAGAGGACAGCCTGTTGGAGGTGGTGCAAAAGAACAATGCCAAGATGCACGCCACCGAGCGCGTGGTTGTCATTGACAGTGTGGTGCTTCCCAAGTCGAAGTTGCTCGGGGCTCTCACGCTTGGCCCCGAGAGCGGGACGGTGGACACATACGAGCATTATTTCGGCAAGAAGGACGCACCCGACTGCATGGTGTTCGAGAACCAGTTGAAGAACAGGATAGTGTTCTCGGCACAAGACAAGGCGGGAGTGTTGAAACTGTACGAGAGCGTGCGCAATGATGACGAGTGGTCGCCGCCATCTCCGCTGCGGGGAATCGACAATGACGATGAAGACAAACTCAACTACCCCTTCATGCTCTCAGACGGGCAGACCCTCTACTTTGCGGCGCAGAACGGGGAGAGCCTCGGAGGGTATGACATCTACATGACCCGCTATGACTCCGAAGAGCGCAGGTACTTGACACCGGAGAACGTGGGCATGCCGTTCAACTCGCCCGCCAATGACTATCTGCTTGTCATCGATGAGTTCAACAACCTGGGATGGTTTGCCACAGACCGCAACCAACCCGAAGGGTCGGTTTGCCTCTATACGTTCATCCCCAACGAGACGCGCAAGACCTATGGGGAGGGCACGGTAGATGAGGAGCAATTGGGCAGGCTTGCCCGTATCGCCCGCATCCAGGACACCTGGACAGACAGGAAAGCCGTGGATGAGGCCAGGAAAAGGCTGGCTTCCCTGAGGAAGGGAAAGGCCCGGGACGAGAGGAAGAGGGACTTCTACTTCGTGGTCAACGACCGGCATGTGTGCCAGACACTGGACGACTTCCGCAATGACAAGGCGCGTGAGATGATGACGTGGCTGCTGGAGTCGCGCAAGGAGGCAGGCAAGACGGCTTCGGAACTGCAGGGCCTGCGTGACAGGTATGCACAGGCGAGCCAGGCCGACAAGGCGGCACTTGCCCCGCAGATACGCATCCTGGAGGCAAAGGAAGAGCAGTTGAAGGCTGACCTGAAGAAACAAGAGAAACTCATACGTAAGACCGAGTTGTCAAAGTGACGGGCGCGTGTGCCACGCGCACCTGCCTGTTCGCTCCCCCGGTGGCCACCTGATAAAGAATAAGAACGGCAAAACACCTATTGCACTATGAGAAGATTTGAAGAATCAGAATTCATCCTTAACCAGGATGGCAGTGTGTTCCACTTGCATCTTAAACCAGGGCAACTTGCCCACAAGGTCATACTCGTAGGCGATCCGGGCAGGGTGAGCCTTGTGGCCTCACACTTCACGGAAATCGAAATGGAGGTGAAGAGCCGCGAGTTCCACTCTGTGACCGGAAACTTCCAGGGAAAGAGAATTTCCGTGGTGAGCACTGGAATCGGCTGTGACAACATCGACATTGTGCTCAATGAGCTTGACGCGCTGGTCAACATAGACTTTGACACCCGCACGGAGAAGGAAGAGAAGACCGCCCTGGAGATTGTGCGTGTGGGCACATGCGGTGGGCTGCAGCCTTACACGCCGGTGGGCACGTTCATCATAAGCGAGAAGAGCATCGGCTTTGACGGCCTTCTCAATTTCTATGCGGGACGCAACGAAGTGTGTGACCTCACACTGGAGAAAGCCTTCACCGAGCACATGCACTGGAACCCGCTCTTGTGTGCCCCATATGTCATAGAGGCCGACAAGGAACTTACCGCCCGCATCGCGGGCAACGACATGGTGCGCGGAATCACCATAGCCTGCGGTGGCTTCTACGGCCCGCAAGGACGCAGACTCCGCATACCCCTGGCCGATCCCGACCAGAACGCCAAGGTGGAGAGCTTCGAGTATGACGGGCTGAAGGTCACGAACTTTGAGATGGAGTCATCGGCTGTCGCGGGGCTGAGCAGACTGCTCGGACACAAGGCCACCACTTGCTGCATGGTGATTGCCAATCGTGTGGCCAAGAAGGCCAACCCCGATTACAAGAGCACTATGGACACCCTGGTGATGGAGGTGCTCGACCGCATCTGACTATTGGTGAGCCTTGGATAGAGCGTTCACGCGCTCTCTCCCAAAGCCCCAGGAACCCGCCCGCACTGGCGCGGGCGGACGTGTGGATGACACCACATCCCGGTCTCCCCTGCGGGCGGCAGGCTCCATCCTCCATCAAAAAACGGCCCGGGCATTTGCCCCTCAGCGGCAAAATGCATAACTTTGCATCCTGCAAATACAACCCAAGGGCTTTGCCCTTAGATATCTTTTATAAGTAAGCGGCTGTCCAAAATCAAATGATACAACTAAACAAAGCGGATGTTCTTTCTTGTTTCGCCTTCGTCTTCCGCCCATGGAGCGGCTCTATTCCCATGCCTCACCGGTCATGTGGTTTGCCACGCTCCCTCTTCCGGCATGGACACAGGTCGCGTCGCCAGGGCAGAATAAAAAGCGTTTAATCACGAGCGTCCGCTTAACACACCCACCCTATGCAACATATCCGGAATTTCTGCATCATCGCGCACATTGACCATGGCAAAAGCACGCTGGCCGACCGCCTGCTGGAATACACACACACCATCAAGGTGACAGAGGGGCAGATGCTTGATGACATGGATCTGGAGCGTGAGCGTGGCATCACCATCAAGAGCCACGCCATACAGATGGAATACGCCCGCGAGGACGGGAAGTACACGCTCAATCTCATCGACACACCTGGACATGTGGATTTCAGTTATGAGGTGAGCCGCAGCATAGCGGCCTGCGAGGGAGCCCTGCTGGTGGTTGATGCCACCCAGGGCGTGCAGGCCCAGACAATCAGCAACCTGTACATGGCCATTGACAACGACCTGGAGATAATACCAGTGGTCAACAAGTGCGACATGCCCAACGCCATGCCCGAGGAAGTGGAGGACGAGATAGTGGAGTTGCTGGGGTGCAAGCGCGAGGAGATTATATGCGCCAGCGGAAAGACAGGTATGGGCGTGCGGGAAATCCTGGACGCGGTGGTGGACCGCGTGCCCAGTCCCACGGGTGACGAGCAGGCTCCCTTGCAGGCGCTTATCTTTGACTCCGTGTTCAATTCCTTCCGTGGCATCATCGCTTACTTCAAGATAGTCAACGGCTCGATGCGCAGCGGTGACAACGTGCAGTTCATCAATACAGGGAGGGAGTACAAAGCCGACGAGATAGGCGTGCTCAAGATGGACATGGTGCCCAAGCAGGTGCTTCATTGCGGTGATGTGGGCTATATCGTGAGTGGCATCAAGACAGCCACAGAGGTCAAGGTGGGCGACACCATCACCACGGTGGAAAACCCGTGCCACGAGGCCATAGAGGGATTCGAGGAGGTGAAGCCCATGGTCTTTGCCGGCGTGTATCCCATCGAGACAGAGGATTTCGAGAACCTTCGCGCCAGCCTGGAGAAGCTCCAGCTCAACGATGCCAGCCTTACCTTCCAGCCCGAGAGCTCGGTGGCTCTTGGCTTTGGGTTCCGCTGCGGCTTCCTGGGCTTGCTGCACATGGAGATTGTGCAGGAGAGACTTGACCGCGAGTTCAACATGGATGTCATCACAACCGTCCCTAACGTGTCCTATCTCGTGTATGACAAACAGGGCGGTGTGAAGGAGGTTCATAACCCGTCGGGGATGCCCGACCAGATGCTCATCGACCATATCGAGGAACCCTACATCCATGCCACCGTCATCACAAACGCTGCCTACATAGGCCCCATCATGTCGCTCTGTCTTGGAAAGCGCGGTGAGTTGCTCAAGCAGGAGTATATCAGCGGAAACCGTGTGGAACTGCAGTATGCCATGCCATTGGGCGAGATAGTGATTGACTTCTATGACAAGCTCAAGAGCATCAGCAAAGGCTATGCCTCCTTTGACTACCACCAGGACGGGTTCCGCCCCAGCAAACTCGTGAAGATGGACATCCTGCTCAATGGTGAGCCCGTGGATGCCCTGAGCACCCTCACCCACGCCGACAACGCCGAGGCGTTTGGCCGCCGCATGTGCGAGAAACTCAAGGAACTCCTGCCGCGTCAGCAGTTCGACATCGCGATACAGGCGGCCATAGGAGCGAAGATTATCGCCCGCGAGACGGTAAAGCAGGTGCGCAAGGATGTCCTGGCCAAGTGCTATGGCGGTGATGTGAGCCGCAAGCGCAAGTTGCTCGAGAAGCAGAAGAAGGGCAAGAAGCGCATGAAGCAGATAGGCAATGTGCAGGTGCCCCAGAAAGCATTCCTGGCAGTGCTCAAACTGGACTGAGCGTGGCAGGGGGCGTCACGCTGCGTGCTATAGGGGCGAACGCTTGTCCTGTCCTGGGCGTGTGCATGTCACGGCCTAATGGTTGAGCAACCACATGACCACACAACGTAAAACTACAAAAAGAACATGTACGGGAGACGCGATGTGGCAAGAGAGATTGCCAGAATCTATTGCACCTTGACCCCGCAGGGAATCGAGACCCTGGGCAGCATACTTGTTCCCATGAAGTTTCAGAAGGGGGACACCATACTGCCCGAGGGGCAAGTGTGCCGCGCCATGTATTTTGTGGACAAAGGCATGGTGAGACAGTACTATTACAAGAACAAGCGTGATGTGACTGAGCACTTCTCTTACGAGGGGCGCATCGTGTTCTGCATCGAGAGTTTTCTCAAGCAGGAGCCCAGCAGGCTGATTGTGGAGGCGCTTGAGCCCAGTAGCCTGTATGCCATTCCCTATGATGACCTGCACAATCTGATGATGCGCAACCAGGAGATGGAGATGCTGTACCGCAAGATACTGGAGCATGTGGCCATCAGCAGCCAGGAGCATGCCGACAGCCAGCGCTTCGAGAATGCCGCCGAGCGTTATGAGCGCCTGTTGCGTGAGAAGCCGGAGATAGTGCTTCGCGCCCCCATGGTGCATATCGCCAGTTTCCTGCAGATGACCCCCGAGACTCTCAGCCGCGTGCGCAACGCCAGCACCCAGCAGGTGAACAAGCAGGCCACGCGCGACCAGAACGATGCCTGGTGGACCCACACCACGGAGCTCAAGTAGGGGAGGGGCTTGCCCGGCTCATGGAAGGCACATTCCAAAAGCGGCATGCTCGCACAGGCGGCGGGCGCGGATGTTCTTTGTGGCAGGCATAAGGGTGATGCCCTTGGTTTTCCGTAGGGCATGGCGGTCTGTGCGAGAGTGTCCCTTGGAGAGAAGCATGGGATTGTTGCCCGACACATGCCCTCTTGTGAAGAAAAAGCCATCAAGCTGTGGTATGTTTCCGTTAAATAGAGCATCTCTTTTTCATCATCTCCGTCCCTTACGCCCTGCTGGCTGCCCTGTCCACATGGTACAATTGGCATCACATTTTCGATGCGTTGAGGGCATGTTGCTTCCACAGGTACACGCTTAGGGCATATGTCGCTCTCTATTTCCTGTGGTGGGTGGGCAGGAATGCGCTGGGTGTTTAGCGTGCCGCTTGTCGCGCAAGCGTGCCGTAATCCGCAGGCCGTTTAAGGAAAAAGCGCGGTATGCACTTGGCAGTCTTGTGGATTTGCCTTACCTTTGTGCCGCTTAATGGATAAAGAGTGCTTGGTAACCTCTTTTAAAACAAAACAAGAAGTATGATACAAAACAAATCTGTGAGTGTGTCGTTCATGTTGATGGGCATACTCTTCTGCACTTGCCTTATTGCAAGTAATCTGTTGGAAACCAAAGTTCTTCAGTTCGGTGCTTTCTCAATGACCGCAGGCGCGCTGTGCTTCCCCGTCTCCTACATCCTCAATGACTGCATTGCCGAGGTGTGGGGGTTCCGCAAGGCGCGTGTCATCATCTGGACGGCCTTCATGATGAACTTCCTGGTGGTGGCTCTTGGGCAGTTGGCGGTCGTCCTGCCCGCAGCCCCTTATTGGGCAGACAATGAGGCACACTTCGATTTTGTTTTCGGACTTGCCCCGCGCATTGCTGCGGCATCCTTCACGGCTTTCCTCGTGGGCAGTTTTGTCAACGCCTATGTGATGAGCCGCATGAAGATAAGCAGCCAGGGGCACCGCTTCTCCATGCGCGCCATCGTGAGTACCCTGTGGGGCGAGGGGGCTGACAGCCTCATCTTCTTCCCCCTGGCCTTTGGTGGGCTGATGCCCTTGGCCGAGTTGGGCAAGTTGATGCTCCTGCAGGTCATAGCCAAGACCCTCTATGAGGTGGTCATGCTGCCCGTAACCATTCGTGTGGTCCAGTATGTGAAGCGGCATGATGGAACCGATGTGTATGACGAGGGTGTGTCCTATAATCCGCTGAGGATTTCTGAATTATGATATGGAAGGGCAAGGGTGCCGCACGGACTTCCCATTTCCTACCCGTCCCCTGGAAGAACTGCTTGGCTCGCGGCTCATACCTGCCGCAAGCCAAGCAGGGAAAAGGTTTTCACGACCGTAAAACCACACAACATGAGCAATAGAGAAAAGGAAGGGCTTTCCGCCCTTGGGCGCAAGACCGAGTACAGACAGGACTACGCCCCGGAGGTGCTGGAGACATTCCAGAACAAGCATCCCGAACACGATTACTGGGTGCGCTTCAACTGCCCCGAGTTCACCAGCCTGTGCCCCATCACAGGGCAGCCCGACTTTGCCGAGATGCGCATCAGCTACATCCCCGCCGAGCGAATGGTGGAGAGCAAGAGCCTCAAGCTCTACCTCTTCTCCTTCCGCAACCATGGGGACTTCCATGAGGACTGTGTCAATGTCATCATGAAGGACCTCGTCCGCCTGATGCGCCCCAAGTACATTGAGGTGACGGGACTTTTCACTCCGCGTGGCGGCATCAGCATCTGGCCGTACGCCAACTATGGCCAGCCAGGAACGAAGTATGAGCGGCTTGCCGAGCGGCGCTTCGCGGCGCATGAATAGGGTGGGGCAGTCGCCCGTCTTCGCGGAAAGCGCCCTGGAGACAGGGGTGCCCGGATGCCTGCGGCCGTATCCATGGGGAGGCTGTTGAGGCACGGTGGCCTTAGGGAGGAGTACAGCCCGTTTTGTGGAATCCTGGTGGCGAACCGGCACATTTGGTTCCCGCCAGGACTTTTTGTGCCCCCGTGCTGTGAATTTTCCCAGCACGGCTTTGGGGTGCGGATTTTATTTGTACCTTTACATGAACAAGCCACAACGCATTCCGCTGGTAGTCCGCGTGCAAGTCGCACAAAACATGCGTAATAGAATGACAACGGCCTAAAATACAGCATATAACAAACCAAGAAACTATAACTAAATATTAGAAAAACAAGAGAGAACGCAGATAGAAAAAGGAACAAAAGCCTGCCTGGGAACAGGCACTTTTCGAGAAAATAGTGTAGAAAATAGTGCATACGAAATAGTGGATACAAAATGGCAAGAATAGGACTATACCTGGACACCAGGTCAACCAACAAGCAGAACCTCTCGCCCCTAAAGGTCACCATAAGAAACAAGGGTGAGGTCGCCTACATCTCACTCGGAATCAACATCCCCAAGAACTGCTGGAAGAACGGCAAGGTGGTGTACGGCAAAGGCTCGGAGACCCTCAGCCAGCCCCCCAGGGCGATAAACCTCAGGATCAGCAACCTCTTCCTGAAGTTCGAGAACGCCTTCAATGAAATAGCGGGGATAAAGACAAACATGCCCGCCCGCAAACTTCGCGACAAGGTCCTGGACGCTGTCAGAGGGGACGAAGGGACAGACTCGGCAATCACCCTGCGGCAGCTCTTTGAAAAACTCGCGAATGACGAAAGGCTGTCAGAAAGTTCAAGGCGGCTCTACCACGGGACCTACAAGAAGATAGAAACCCTTGTCCCGAAAGCGGCCTCCCTCCGCCCGGAGGACATCAACTCGACCCTCGTGGAAAAATTCTACAAGGCCTTGACACATGAAGGGCTGAAGGGAAGCACCATAGGGACCTACCTGCAGAAATTCAATGCCGTCTATAATTACGCCGTCAAGAAGAACCTGTGCACACGGCAAGAGGACTCGCCCTTTAGCAACCGAAATTTCACGAAGAGCCAGGTGCCAGCCCACAGGAATATCCCGATAGAAGAATTCAGGCAGCTGTGGAACATGAAAATGGAAAAGTCCCCCGGAAGCCGTGCCTCCTCCCTTTTCAAAAAACGATTGGCGATGGACGTGTTCAAACTCATGTTCTGTCTCTGCGGGATAAACGCGGCTGACCTGTACCGCCTTACGGACAAGGATATCGTCAACGGGCGCATAGAAACCTACAGGCAAAAGACAAACACCCGCATTTCCGTCAAGCTTGAGCCAGAAGCCCTGGTGCTGATAAAGAAGTTGCGCCGGGGAAACAGGCTCATAGGAAAAGTGGGCAACCACACAAATTACCGCGCTTTCCATGCCTGGCACAACAACTGGCTGGAACACATACGCCCCGGACTTACAGGATACTATGCCCGGCACACTTGGGCCACCCTGGCCTTTGACCTTGACATCCCCGACCACGTGATAGCCATGGGGCTGTCCCATGCGTACCAGTCCGGGAACATGAACGCCGTATATATCAACAATGACTACCGGAAACTGGACAAGGCCAACAGGAGGATACTGGACTACGTGCTGGGCAAGGCGGAACCATAGGCCGCACCGCGCACGCCCCTACCGCAACTTGTTGTCAAAGCGCCGCACATGCTGTATGGACACGCCTCCCAGCGCGTCCAGCTCGTTGAAGTGCGTGACTACAAGCAGCCTGTACCATTTGGCGGAAAAAGCCTTCAGGGACTTTACCGGATACCAGTTCTGCCTGTCGTTGCTCGCATAGACGGCCACGCTCACCGCGCTTGCCCGCGTGGTCCTTTCTGCCACCACACGGAGGTCGCACAGCATCTTCCTCGCGAGAGGGTCGCCCAGGGACAGCGGGCGCGTCAGGGCATACCCGACCTCATAATGACTCATCTGGCGTTCCGTGTCCGGGGCATCCCCGTACCTGTACAGCACCCCGTCACTTGCCTGGAGAAGGGTGTTGGGATAGTCGGGCACAATAGCCCTCACCGAGTAAGGGAGCACCTGCATCGACCACTCGCCCGACATGGTGTCCTGGACGTAGTGCCATTTATCATTGAGACCCATAAACACGTGCAACGCGTTGTGTACATAGTCGTAGGCGATACGCGCGCCCTGCATGAGTTCCGCCGAGACCTTCTTGTCGGAAACCACGGGCGGGTTCAGGCCGAACCTCTCGGCGACGGCCCGCACCGGTTCCAGGAGGGCGGGATTGTCCTCGGACACGTTGAAGCCCGCCAGCGCGTCATCCACGGAGCGCACGCCCTGCTCTGTGAGCATCTTCAGCCCCGAGGCCGTGACAAAGGAGGCCGCCTGGTCAAGCATGGTGACCGAGCCCACATTGGAGAGCACGTCCCTGCTCGTGGGGTTCTTGCACACATACCGCCCCGTGTCGGACGGCTCCAGCTCCCATATCCCGTCCGTGCAGAACACCTGCAGGGCCGAGCGCCCGTAGGGGTTCTGGGAGAAAGCGGTGGAGGTCGTCGAGAGGGCGAGAATGCTGCCCGAACCTACGGACAGGCGCTGCGTCGTGGGAAACAGGACAGGGTTGTCGGTCTCCGAGACATACAGCTTGTTTGTGTAGGCCACGCTGTCCTGCGACACTTCCGCGCAGGCTTCCTCCTCGTAGCATGCCGCGCTTGGCACGGAGTTGGGGTCGCCATACCAATATGCCCCCTCCAGGAGCTTGTGCCGCGTCAGGGGTATCCGGCTCTCCCAGTAGACGAAGCCGCCGTTGTCTCCCTTTGCCCTCTCGTAGATGACCGCGCCCACCGCGTCACTGTCCGGGTAGAAGAACCAGGTGGGATGGGAAGGACGGCTGAGACTCTCGCCCCAACCGCTGTCCACGCGCAGGGAGACCCCGCCCTTGAGCAGGGAGACAACCACCCTGCTCGACGAAGACCTTTCCTGCCAATCCTCGGCATACCCCGTCATCCGTTCCAAACAGCCCCCTCCCCAGAGGCACTCCGTTATGTTTCCGAGATGGAGTCTTGAGTTGTAGGAAAACAGGACAGAGGCATCTATCTTGTTGTGGGAGTGGTTGTCGTCGGGGATTCTCTCGAAGGTCTCCACCGCCGTCAGGTCGCGCCCGTCGGGCTCGATGGTGGTCCAGCCCGCCTTGAGGTCTTCCACCGGACACTCGCCCCACACATAGAAGTTGCCCTGCCCCAGCACCTTCTCATCCACCTCCTTCTTCTCGAAATGGGGAAGGACTGCCTGTGTGAGGGTGGTTTCTTCCGTCACGGAGAAGTCCCCCGTAAGTGACAAAAGGTCGCTTATAGGAACATGCGCATAACCCGCATACTTGGCCTCGACGACATAGAAGGAGCCCTTGCTGTTTTTCCCTTGCGCGGGGTCAGCACCCGGATAATAGACCCCAGCCTCCTCGGCGATGTATTCCTCTCCCACGGCGAGGGAGGCCACACGCTCCAAATGCCCTTCCCCATCCAGTTTCCTGAGAAGAACCATGTCCCCCGGCTCACATGAGGCGCACAAGACCGCGTCCCCGACGGCCATGGAGAAAGGGGCAGTGCTGTCATACCACGCGCCTGTGTCTTCCGTGTCCACTGTGTAGGAGTGCAGCTGCCCCTCCTGGGGCTGGGTCTTGGACTCCGTATAGGGGTTTCCGTATAATCCCGACATCCCGTCGGGGTAGGCCTTTACCTCCCTGCTCTCCAGCCCGGTCTCTCCCTCCTTGTACTCATAGCCCTCGTTGTAGGTGTAGATGGCGGGAGTCACCGCCACCACCACCGACCTGACAATATCCTTCCAGAGGCGCAGGTTCTGGACCACAGTGTCCGACAGGCGGAACTGGAGGTCGCATTGGCTTCCATACACGTTGACCGTATAATCCCCCGGGGTATTCCCGAAAAGAAGGACATACGGCGCGCAACCGGAATTGGGGGTCATAAGGGCAGGGGCGGAAAGACGCGTCACGCTGCCGTCGTACAGGCGCAGGCCGACCCGCGCGAAAAAGGGAAGCGCAAACTTGCCCGCGTCTGACATGCAGACGCTCAGGAACTTGTTCGCCGCCCCCATCAGGGCCTGGAGGTTCTCCTTGGTGTTCCCCAGGGCGGCCCCCGCTTTCTGTGAGCCCTTATAGACACGAAGCAGACAAACGAAAGTACCATGCTGACCCTTATAGATGCCCCTGTATCGCAAGACTGCCACATCGAACCTTGGGCTGATGTCACGGTAGGAGTTCGGTGGTATATTCCGCGCCATGGACGTGTCACAGTCCCCATAGGCCGTGGGATAATTTAACTTGCTCGCTATAAGAACCCGCACCGTGCATTTTGAGTAGTTGTATATCCTGTAGGTCTGTCCCTTCAACATCCTTTCACTTTCGGACAACACTCTTGTGCTCCCATCGGTCGGGGTGTTCGCAAGAGCCGTCGGGTCGGACACGGTGAACAGCAACTCGTCGAAAGTCTGGGCCTCCCCGCCTTTTACCAGCTTCACCTTTGTCGCCACCCTCTCCACGCAGAAGTTCCCCGAGAGTGCCAACTGCGCGTCAATCTCGGGGAGGCCGCCCGAAAGGAAGACGTACCCGCCCTCTCTCCAGATAAGATACCTTACTCCCCCGTCTTCCCTGTAGATGAGCATGTTGCCCTGGGCCAGCACCTGCTGCGGCCTGCTCCCCGATGACCGTATTTCCCTGCGCTCCTGGTCGGCCCCAGTAAACCAGGCAAGCGTGTAGCGCGCTACACGCAGGGGCGCCTTAGCAGGTGTGTAGGGGGTCTCGCGTCCGTCAAGAACCTCCACCAACGTGTTGGCGGACTCCGGATGGAAGTCGGTGATGGACGCTCCTGTGACGTTCCCCGTGTCCGTGTCGTAGACACGGGAGGGCACCCTGCACACAGAGCCTGTCATAAGCAGCGCGCAAGTCTCCGTGCGCCCGTCCCCGTACTCGACAAGAAGCGTCAGCCCCTGGCCGTCGAAGATGTAGTCGGAGTACAAGTCCAGGTTGTCATCGGGACCCATGACCAGCTTGAAGCGGTAATTTATCTTCACCTGTTTAGCCCCCCAGTTGTTCCTCAACGTTATGTAGTGCTTCTCCGTGCCCACCGTGTGCACGCACACCAGGGTCTCCTCCTTTCCTCCTCCATCTCCCTGGAAGGTGATGCCCGTCGGCTGGGGGACGGGCATGCCCACCAGCTCGCCGTTCCTGGGCATGAGGTTGACACACTCGCTCAACTCCCCCTCACCGGGGGAGGACGGGTTGCGGTGCATGCCCTTGCTGAAGGGTATGTCGCTCTGCTGTATGTTCTTTATGGCCATGTTCCTCAGTGCTGCTGGTTCACGGGATTGTCCTGCTCCACGGACTGCGCGCCTTCTCCTTGCATCGGCGGCTGCTGGCCGCCCGGACTCATGGCCCGCATGGCTGACTCCAGTTGCCTGCGCACGGAGCTGCTGGCGGGCAGGTAACTCATCTGGAGCATCTGGGCCGCGTCCACCGCCCCCGCCTGCCACATCTGTGCCACCATGTCATTGATGGCCATGCGGAACACGGGGCTCTCGGGCGACATGAGGATGCGCACCCCAAACTTGACGTCCTGCACGGCGACGGGGTCGTAGGCCGTCACCTCGCTCATGCCGTTCGAGCGCATGACGCTGACATTGCCCTCCCGGTAGTACTGGTGTATCACCTGCATCTTCTTCTCCGCCACCTGCTGCTCGAAGGTGCCGAACTTGAGCAGGAGCGCGCTGATGCTCGTCGTGCTGTTCTGGGTCTCCATGGCGTACCTGCTGGCCGCCGTCCCGCTCTTCGCGGTCTTGCCCTGCAGCGCGTCACTCACACTCGTGATGTCGGGGATGAAGCCCAACTGCAGCTGGAGCATCTCGGTGATGCCCGTCATGTTTGCGCTGCTGACCACCACCTCCGGCTTGTTCACACTGCGCCCGCCGTTGTCGTCGTAGAAGATGAAGTTGCCTGTCTCGCGGATGCTGCGCGCGAACTCCGCCTCCGACATGTTGCGCGGGACACAGGACTTGGGTATCATCGTGATGCCCTTGGCCGAGGCCTGGATGACGAGGTCAAACAGCGTGACCAGCCTGTTGATGTAGCGCTGCTGGTCTATGACCGAGCTGATGTAGGGTATCACGTCACCATCCACATACTCGTACGCCTTGAACGTGTAGGGGTGCGAGCCGTGCTCGTAGGGGTTGTCGTACTCCTCCAGCACAACACCGCCCGGCGCGAGTGCCTGGTAGTGCCAGTAGGTGTCGAACACGGGCGTGTACTCGATCAGGGGGACCTCCTCCCGGGGCATGCCGGCGGCTGCGGCCTGCGCGAGGCGCGCCTCGTTCTCCGCCTTCACCAGGGGCAGCTGCTCCTCGTCTATCCTGTACAGGGGCTGGCTGAAGTCCATCACGTCGCTGCACCGGTAGCGCATCTTGTGTTCCCTGGTCCACACATGATAGACCCTGCACATGTCCTTGTCCGCCGTGCCCCAGTACGGGTCCTTGAGCTTGTCTGTCTGCTGCACGCTTGGGAGGGCGGCTTCCCGGCGCGCGATGTAGGGCGCGTAGATGTGCTCCAGCTGCTTGTAGTCGTACCTCGACCGCGCGAGGCGGGCGGCCAGCGCGCCCAGGCTGTAGTCCTCGAAGTGGCCTATCAGTTCCACGTCCCTGTGCAGGGGGTCGATGCCCGCGCTCTCGAAGAAGAAATGGCTGGGCTCCACGACAAAGGTGTAGGAGTCCTCCACCCCGTTGACCGTCGCCCATTCCTCCATCACCACGGACAGGCCGCCGTACAGCATCTCCTCCATCTCGCTGACGAGCACGTCCTGCAGCCCGTTGTTCTGCCAGTTGGCCTGCAGGGCGTTGGTCATTATGTCGGCCTTGTCGTCACAGCCGGGGGTGCGCGCGAAGCACACGGGCTCGGTGCTCTGCTTGCTGTACAGGCCGCTCAGGGAGTGTATTATCTTGATGAGGTGGTTGTTCTGCAGGGCCACGCCGCCCGTGCGCCTGGCCACCCGCGCGCTCTCGCGCACAAGGTTGCCCCGCTCGTCCCTCACCCAGTCGCTCCACTGGTCCTTGAAGCAGTAGTTTATGTTCCTCTCCCTGCGCTTGCGCAGGTCATACAGGGCCTGCCAGGCGTTCTCCGCCCTGGTGAGAAGCCCGGGGTTCACCTTGTCCGCGCCCGCCTGGCGGAGACGCGCCTTGAGGCTGTCGCTGTTGTCCTTCGCGCCCCTGAACCTCGATATGGGTATAAGTCTCTTCATTCGCTCGACATGTGTACAGGCGCAAAGATATGCAGCCCATGTTTTTGTTTTTGACAAATTGTCAAAAGCATCCCCCGTCAGGGACTACCTTTGCAGAACAATAAACGCCCCATGGAACTGTACAGAAAGAACATATACGCCAAGTGCCGGCTGCTCTCCTCCTTCGAGGGGGGGAGGCTTACGGACGGCCAGGGGGAAAGCATGTACGCGCAAGTCCACATGACTGACCAGGACACGCCCCTCATAGACGGCCTCACGGACAAGGGGGCGGAGTGGCTGAACGGGCGGTTCAGCAGCACGCTGGGAGGGGTGTCCCTCAATGACGCGGATCCGGGGGAAACCCGTGGGGCACAAAAGATGGCGGAGGAGATAGTGGCCGCACGGGTCATGGCCGGCTGGCTGGAGGACAAGTCCAAGGAGCGGAGCGAGTCCTACGCCCGCATGGCCGACCAGATGGCGCTCGCGCTGCGGACTATGCTGAAACCCACACTGATGGAGGACTATTAACACAAACACGAATGGACATAACACTCTACAGGAACCAGCTCAAACTGGACGCGGACTTGGAGACGCGGAAGGCCAGCCTCTTCCAGGTGGCGAAAGACCACCCGGAGGAGCAGAACGAGGCCCAGATGGGACTGGAGGAGGGCGACAAGCGCTACTTCGAGCGGCGGTGCCAGGAGGGCATTGACGACCTCCTGGCCCTCATGCACCGGTTCGTGACCGGATGCCAGGGGGAGAAAGTCCTGGAGGGAAACGGGGACAACAGACTGGAGGACACGAAGCAGTGGGTGGTCACCCTGAAATTCGACTCCAGGAGAAACATTGTCGCCCGGTCACTCGCCAACGCGTGCCACCAGTTCGTGCTCCTCACCGTGCTGCACTCCTGGGCGGTGGCCACCATGCCTGACCTCGCGGGGCAGTACGCTGACAGGCGGAAGGCGGCGGGGCTGATGATACAGAAGATGATCTACCACAAGGAACCCCCCACACTCGAAGAATGATGACCATACAACTGCTCTACAGGTACCTTGACCACGACGTGCGCCAACTCACGACAAGGTACGCGGAGGCCAGGGCGCAGGAGCCCGAGGCGAAAGACCTCGCGCAACTGGGCGACGGCGACAGCGACCAGCAACTCATCATGCGGCTCGTGGTCACCGGCGTGGGACGGCTGCGCGCGGTGCTTGGTGACAAGGTGGAAACGGTCTCGGGCGACTCTGACGACACTCTGCCCGACGCAAGAGGGAACACAAGACCGCGCAGGGACAAGTGGGAGTTCACGTTCAGGAAAACCACCGCCGACAGCCGGGCACTCGCGGAAATCATGCACTGGCTGGTCGTGCGCGCCGCGATTGCCGAATGGTGCCGCATGTTCTCCCCCACGGACACTGCGGAGGCCAAGGCCGAGACAGAGGAACTGGAGGCCGACCTCGACGAACTGCTCTCGCGGCCCGCGATGCCCGTGAAGGAGAGGCGCAGGATAGCCCTGGAGGACGCGCCCGCCGAAATCACCTACACCTTCATCCCCTGACACCATGGACGCTTCTGTTAAAATCCTACTGAGCGAGGTGAAGTACGAGACCCGCTTCGACTCCTGGACAAGGAGCAGGGTGAGGAACGGCGAGCAGCGAAACGCTGACGGGAAATCCTACCGTGCCGTGGAATACGGGCTCCAGGACGAGGGGACGGAGGACTGGCTGGTGAGGCAGGTGCAGGACGCGGTGGACATGCTGTACGGACAACTAAGGTGGTGCCTGCATGACGACAGCCGCATGCAGTCGGACGAGATACTCGAAAACCCCACCGAGTGGGCACTGCATTTCCGCCTCCCCGACACGTGGGGCGGAAGCGTGCGCGCCCTTAAAGGGCACATCCACCGCTTCATCAGCGACTATGTGACCGCGCAGTGGTACCGCGCCACAGGGGACGAGAGGGGACAGCAGAACTACGCGGGATCGGCGGAGGCTCATCTCGAAAGGGCGTACCAGGAAGCCCGCTCCGACAGGGTGTCACTCGAACCATGGAGACTGTGAGAAACCACAAGAAGGAAAACAAGAATGCGGCGGTCAAGGACAAAATCCGCGACTACCTCGCCGAGACCTGGGACTCGCTTATCCAGGACATCGACTCCCTCGACCCGAAGGAGCGCGTTGACCGCAGGATGAGACTCCTCGAATACGTCATGCCAAAGGCGGCGGCTCAGAAGGGCGAGGACAGGCAGGGGATGTCCATCGCGCAGATACTCCTGGGCAGGGAGGCCGTGTTCACGCAAGACCGCGCCGGGGACGGAGCCACCGGCGACGACATATAGACACACGCACGCTTTTTTCTCATGTTGGTAGTTTTAGTTTGATTTTTATGCACGGCCCCCGCCATCCGTGAGGACAGCGGGGGCCTTTCTTTACCCTCCGGGTGCGTTCCTGCACTCACAGACGCTCCAGCATATCCAGAAACTCTTGTCTCCCCAGCCCCGTGCTACGAGGATTAAACAAGGACTAAACACACGCCTCTCCCCCCAGGCTCAATCTTCATGCAAAGCAGCACAGCCCAAACCTCGCCAATCCTGTATGCCCTTGGCAATCGGTGATACCGATAGCCGAACTCCAGGAGGTGGCGTATGGCCTGCGGCGTGTGCCCAAGCAGTTGTGCCGCCGTGATGACGCTGTAGCCCGCGCCAACTATCTCGCCCACCAGTATGCAGCGCGTCATCAGCAATTCTCCGTTCGGCTCTTGCCCGGCACGTCCTCTACCGCCACGCTCATGCGCCCCTGGCATCCACCTGCGCGGCACGGAAAAACCTACCACACACTCCAGTATGCGGTACAACCCTGTCTCCTTGTCATTCAAGGTGTCTTGTTTTCATGGGGTAAAGGTGGGGTGTATTATCACAGGAAGTCCACGAAGGTGAACCTCTCCCCGTTGAACCTGTGCGGCCTCCTG
>ERZ808274.272-NODE-272-length-29201-cov-9.090441_pt1 | contig 29201 bp, 29 predicted proteins | sample MGYA00521277_ERZ808274 | MGnify/ENA primary metagenome ERZ808274 (study PRJEB31516, sample SAMN03275597) | gut metagenome | biome: mammalia-associated habitat; material: feces | host: Papio cynocephalus | place: Kenya | collected 2012-07-28 ... | reverse complement strand
CATTTAACCGCCCCCCCCGCGGGGGCCCCCCCCTCCGCCCCCCCCCCCGCCCCCCCCCCGCCAGTCCGGCCCTCCCCTGGCGGGGGGCTGCTGCCCCCCGTCCTTCCTTTCCCCGCCCCGGAAATCCCCCCGCGCGCGTCTCCCTTCTTCCTCCCGCCAGGCGGGGGGTGAGGAAAAGGCGGCGGCAACCCCTTGCAGTGTGCCATTGTTTCCGTAACTTTGTCGTGAAAACAACTGTTCAATGTTCAAGTTCATGTCATTGGGTTCGGGAAGCAGCGGTAACAGCTACTACCTGCAGGCAGGCGGCACCCGCCTGCTCATCGACGCGGGCATCAGCCCCCGGGCCATGAAGAAGCACCTCAAGGGCGCGGGTGTGAGCCCCGAGGATATCGACGCCGTGTTTGTCACGCACGACCACACCGACCACATCAAGGCCGTGGGCTACCTGGCCCACGACCTGGGCAAGCCCGTCTATGCCACGGGGCCGGTGCACCAGGGCATCAGCCACAACTTCTGCGTGAGCGGCAAGCTCGCGCCCGGGCAAGTCCGTGTGATACAGAAGGGAGTGCCCGTGACCGTGGGGGACTTCACCCTCACGGCCTTCGAGGTGCCGCACGACAGCACCGACTGCGTGGGCTACCGCGTGCAGGCGGGGGGCGTCGTCTTCTGCCTGCTCACCGACGTGGGGCACGTGACGCCCACGCTGGAGGAGCAGGTGGCGCAGGCCGACTACATCGTGCTCGAGAGCAACCACGACGAGGACATGCTCAGGATGGGCAAGTACCCCGCCCACCTCAAGGGGCGCATAAGCGGGCCCAGGGGGCACCTGAGCAACAGGGCCTCGGCCCGCCTGCTGGCCCAGCACGCCACGCCGCGCCTCAAGCACGTGTGGCTCTGCCACCTGAGCGAGGAGAACAACCACCCCGAACTGGCGCGCAAGACCATGGAGACCGTGTGCCACAGCTTCGGGCTCCAGCCCGGGATTGACTTCGGGATGGACATCCTCAGGCGCAAGACACCCTCCGAAATGTACGAATTGGAGCCCTGAGCACAAAATTCGTCACCTTATCGCTTGGCGGTGTTGGAAAAAGTCTGTACCTTTGCAAGCGCAAAAACGAAAGGCATGCGTCCTTAGCTCAGTTGGTAGAGCAATTGACTCTTAATCAATGGGTCCAGGGTTCGAGCCCCTGAGGGCGTACCGGGAAATGGGGAGAGAGGAGGAGTGACCCCCAGCGTTTTTTGCACGCGTCCTTAGCTCAGTTGGTAGAGCAATTGACTCTTAATCAATGGGTCCAGGGTTCGAGCCCCTGAGGGCGTACAAATGGCCGCAAGGCCGAGAGGAGAAGGATGGACTTGCACGAGTTCATCCTTTTTCCGTTCCAGGGCGGGCGAGCGCCACCCGCCGCCTCCCCCTCCCCCGGGGCACAAGGGGCACAGGCGACACAGGGGGAGAGGAGAGGCGGACAAGTCCCCGCCCCGCGCGCGTGAAGCCTCTGGGGCCTCACCGCGTGTCCCCGCCAGGGGGCGGGAAAGAAACCACGTGGCCAGGACGGGGGAGAAGCCCCGGAGCCCTGGTGAACGGTCAAGAAAACCAAACAATTATAATACCGACAATGTACAGGACAAAGACATGCGGCGAGCTGCGGCTTGCCAACGCGGGCGAGAGGGTCACGCTCGCCGGATGGGTGCAGAGCATCCACAACCTGGGCGCGCTCACCTTCGTGGACCTGCGCGACCGCTACGGCGTCACACAGCTGGCCTTCAACGAGGACGCCCCCGAGGACCTGCGCCAGAAGGCCGCCCGCCTGGGGCGCGAGTATGTGGTGCAGGCCACCGGGCGGGTCATCGAGCGCCACTCCAAGAACCCCAACATCCCCACCGGCGAGATAGAGATACTGGTGGACCGGCTGGACATCCTCAACGAGAGCCTCGTGCCCCCCTTCACCATCGAGGAGCACACCGACGGCGGCGACGACCTGCGCATGAAGTACCGCTACCTCGACCTCAGGCGCGCCTGCGTGCGCCGCAACCTCGAGCTGCGCCACCGCCTCGCCATCGAGGTGCGCCGCTACCTCGACGGGCAGGACTTCCTGGAGATAGAGACCCCCGTGCTGGTCAACAGCACCCCCGAGGGCGCGCGTGACTTCGTGGTGCCCAGCCGCATGAACAAGGGCCAGTTCTACGCCTTGCCCCAGAGCCCCCAGACACTCAAGCAGCTGCTCATGGTGGCCGGCATGGACCGCTACTTCCAGATAGTGAAGTGCTTCCGCGACGAGGACCTGCGCGCCGACCGCCAGCCCGAGTTCACCCAGATCGACTGCGAGATGTCCTTCGTCGGGCAGGAGGACGTGCTGCGGACGTTCGAGGGCATGATGCGCCACCTGTTCCAGGCCGTCAAGGGCATCGACCTGCCCGAGCTGCCCCGCATGACCTGGGCCGACGCCATGAAGTACTACGGCAGCGACAAGCCCGACACGCGCTTCGGCATGCGCTTCGTCGAGCTCAAGAACCACCAGCCCGACAACGCCTCGCGCCAGACGGTGGACTCCCTCTTCCCCGCAGGCTTCCAGGTCTTCGACCAGGCCGCCTACATCGGCGCCATCCGCTGCGAGGGCCAGGCCTCCTGCACCCGCAAGCAGCTCGACCAGCTCACCGACTTCGTCAAGCGCCCCCAGGTGGGTGCCCGTGGCCTGGTCTATGCCCGCGTGCAGCAGGACGGCACGGTCAGGAGCAGCGTGGACAAGTTCTACGGGCCCGACACCCTGGCCCAGTTGCGCGACCGCATGCAGGCCCGGCCCGGCGACCTCATCCTCATCCTGAGCGGCGACGATGCCATGCGCACGCGCCGCCAGCTCTGCGAGCTCCGCCTGGAGATGGGCACGCGCATGGGCCTCAGGGACAAGGGCCGCTACTCCTGCCTGTGGGTCATCGACTTCCCCATGTACGAGTGGAGCGACGAGGAGCAGCGGCTCATGGCCATGCACCACCCCTTCACCTCGCCCAAGCCCGAGGACATCCCCCTGCTCGACACCGACCCCGCCAGCGTGCGCGCCAATGCCTACGACATGGTCATCAACGGCGTGGAGGTGGGCGGCGGCAGCATCCGCATCCACGAGGCCGGCCTGCAGCAGAAGATATTCGAGGTCCTGGGCTTCACACCCCAGCAGGCCCGCCGCAAGTTCGGCTTCCTGATGGATGCCTTCAAGTACGGCGCGCCCCCACACGGAGGCCTGGCCTTCGGGCTCGACCGCCTCGTGAGCCTCTTCGCCGGCCTCGACAGCATACGCGACTGCATCGCCTTCCCCAAGAACAACAGCGGGCGCGATGTGATGCTGGACGCCCCCGGCGCGCTCGAGCCCTCCCAGCTCGACGAACTGGCCATCTCGGTCCGCCTGCCCCAGTGAGGCCCTGCCGGGGCTTGTGGCATACGGGGTCGCCCCCGCCCCCTCACCTGCGCAAGGGCAGAGGGGGGGGGGACGGGGGCGGCCCTCTTCTTTTGCCTTTTTGCGTTGCCCGGCTGCGCAGGGTTTTTCCTGTTTCCTTCGCTTCCCTTGCTTATTTTAAGTATATTTGCGGGAGCAACCAGAATTAGACGGAGATTTCCATAATGAAGCAGAACGTGTTCAGGTATATAGAGCATAAGGACAAGGTTTTCCTTCTCGGAGCATACCGGGGGGAGAAATCCCAGTTGGACTGGATATTGGGGGAGAAGACCCGCCGGTATGAGAAACTCTATAACATCCGTTACAACAAGGACTTGTTTTCTACGATGGAGGCAAGACTCTGCAGATAATTGTGGACAGGTTTGCGGCATAAAAATGGTATGTGTCCTAAAATACGAACGCCTTTAGAACAACAAAACGAACACCTTGACGACATGACAAAGAAAACATCCAAAAAGAAATGCCCTGCTTTTCAGTTTTTCATAAAGCCGACAATAGAGGCGTTAAGCCAACTCGGCGGCTCTGGAGCAAACTCCGAGATATACAGGAGGGTTATCCAAATCACCAATCTTTCAGAAGATATCATAGACGAAATGCATAGCTTCACTATGACAGAAGTTGAGTACAGACTAATGTGGGCAAGAACATATCTGAAAAATTATGGCGCCGTGGAAAACAGCAAGCAAGGCGTGTGGGTGCTGACGGCAAAGGGCGCGGCCTTGGCAAAACAGGCAGATTTGGATGTCAAGGAGATCCTGCGTTTCACCAACAGCAAGAGTGGGGCGGCCAAAGGCAAATACACGGGCGGCGACCCGCTCCCCGAACCAAAGGGGTGGCGTGAGCAAATCACATACTTGCTCCTCAACATGAGTCCGTATGCGTTTGAGAAATTGGCTCAAAGGCTACTGAGGGAATGTGGTTTCTCGGATGTGGATGTGATAAAAAAATCGGGGGACGGCGGAATTGACGGTACAGGAAAGTTACGCATCAATGGTATCTTCAGCTTCAATGTGGCATTCCAATGCAAAAGATATAAAGGCGCGGTTGGCGCACCGGAAATAAGGGATTTTCGTGGGTCTCTGAGCACAAATGTCGAAAAGGGTGTTTTAATCACCACAGGCTCCTTCACACGTGCGGCGCTTGAGGAAGCGTCAAGCGAAGGAAAGAGACTTATTGACTTGATGGATGGCGAAGAGTTGATAAACAAACTGGCGGAATATGGGATCGGATTAAATGAAGTGAAGTCATATGAGATTGACATGGATTTCTTCAACTCTCTAAATGAGGAATAACAAACGGGTCTGAAAGCAATGACGGGGTATTTCGCACAGTCTGTTGCCGGAAAGACGGCTAAGATAAGCATAGAATATGAGGGTCACGAAATGGTGTTGTCAAATTATGACACAATTGTGGGCAACAGCGGATTTCCGCATGTACGAGCGGGAGGTCAGGGAGAAGCCATGGATGCTTGACGTGGACTACCTCGTTTTCGGCTATGACATGAGCCGGGACGGGGTGGTGACGGTCAGGCGCCTCTGGCTCAAGAAGGTATGGGAAATGTGCCGCCCGATGCTTTCCGGCTCGGGCCGGGGTAGGGTGCTCTGGCCATTGAACCTGCAGATCAAGCAGGGGGTGGTGCACAAGATACGGCCGGCCAAGTGGTACGGGACGCGGGGAAGTTTCAAGACCTACGGGTGCGTGGAGGATTTCCTCTCGGCCCTGGAGGAGACCGTTTACAGGAACAAGGACACGCGCGATGACGGCCCCGGCTGGCTTGACGGCACGCTGGGGAACTATGAGGCGTTCTGCGGCAAGCGGCTCCGTGTGCCGCGCTGGCACGAGATAGAGGGCAAGTATTGCCTGCGGAGGGGATGACAAGGGGCGAGGTGGTCTGCCCGCTCTTTTCCCCTTTTTCCTTTTAATGAATGTCCGCAAATGCCCAAATTAGTTAAGTTTAAACAGTCAATGCAGCCATAGGCACACAATTTGCAGATATTCCATGTTAGACAATTGAAATGAAACATTATGAATCTGCTTGATTTCTACCGTCAATATCCTGACGAAAGCTCCTGCGAGGATGCTCTCCGACATTTCCGTGAACACCACGGTCTTTTCTGTAGCCGCTGCGGCAGTTTGCGTTTGAGTTGGAATCCGAGTCATCGCTCTTGGACTTGCATGGACTGTAAACATGAGATGACCTTGCGTTCCGGTACGGTGATGCAGGGAAGCAACCTGCCCATCCGAGACTGGTTCGCCGCCATGTTCCTTCTGACAGCGACCAAGCGTGCCATATCCGCCAAGGAAATCCAGCGTCAATTGGGCCGCAAGCGTTACCAGCCCGTATGGGAAATGGCTCACAAGCTTCGTGACGTGATGGGCAAGCGTGACGCACGCTATAATCTTCATGGGGACGTGGAGATAGACGAAGGATTTTTCTCCACCGAGACACCTGAAGACCAGAAGGATTGTCCGCTCAAACGTGGGCGTGGAAGCCAACGCAAGACTTCCGTCCTCGTCATGGCTGAAAGCGGTTTCTCGGACACCCCTTCCGATAAGAAGCAGAGTACCCCTAAAGTTGTGGGACACATAAAGATGGAGGTCATAGACGATTTGAAGGCTTCCACCGAGATGCCAAAGATAAAACAGGCTACAGACGGGAAGGTGAACGCCACCACGGACGGATCCAACACATACGCGTCCCTTGAAAAGGACGAGATTGTGGCTTCCCACAAGGCTGTTGTCATGGATGACAAGAAGAAAGTGGGTAAGATCTTGCCTTGGGTGCATATTGCCATCAGCAATGCTAAAAGGAGCATACTGGACACTTACCATGACATAAAGGCGGAGTTCCTGCAACTCTACCTTAACGAGTTCTGTTACAAGTTCAACCGCCGATACTTTGGATTTAGACTCTTCGAAAGATTGGAACTCTGCGCTTGCAATTATAGAGCTGAGTTTAAACATCGAATTTACTAATTGGATATTTGCGGACATTCATTTTCCTTTTTCCACAAGTATGGAAGACCCGCAGGCCGTGGGGTTTTTCCTTGAGGCCGCCCCGCCTCAGGGGCAAATAATCTTCAAGACCTCCAGAAACTTTCTGAGCCTCCAGAAGTCCTCCGGAAGCCATACAGCCCTCCAAAGGCTCCAATTTATAGCCTCCGGAAGCCATACAGCCCTCTAAAGGCCCCATTTTATAGCCTCCGGAAGCCTTGTGAAACTCCCCAGGAAAATCTCTTCCCCCCCCCAAAAAAAAATCCTCGCCCGCGCCCCTTCAGAGAACCTTGAGGCGCGCGAAGCGCAGCAGGAGCTGCTTGCGGCCGGCGGTGTCGAAGAGCACGGTGGCGCGCGCGTCCATGCCGCCGCCCTCCACACGCTCCACCGTGCCCTGGCCGAAGCGCTCGTGCGCTATCCTCTGTCCGGCTCTCACCTCCACGCCCGATGATGACCCGCCGCCCGCTGCGGACGCGGAGGCCGGGATGCGCGTGGACAGGGATGCCATGCGGAGGCCTGGCTGCGGGGCCTGCAGGGGAGCGCCTGGCTGCGGGACGGGCCCGGAGCGGGACGTGCCCGGCCGGCCCGGGGGGAAGGCCTGGGCGCGGAAGGAAGACGGGGTCGGGGAGCCCGGGGAGGCTGCGTGCCCGCTGCGGCCGTTGACATGCAGGTAACGGGGGTCTATCTCGGCCAGGAAACGGCTGGGGGCGGAGAACTCCATGTGGCCGTAGCGCATGCGGCTGCGCGCCGAGGAGAGGGCCAGGTAACGGGCCGCGCGCGTCATGGCCACATAGAACAGGCGGCGCTCCTCCTCCAGGGCGCGCGCGTTGTCCTGACCCGCCTGGCTGGGAAACAGGCCCTCCTCCATCCCCGCCACGCACACGGCCTGGAACTCCAGCCCCTTGGAGGCGTGCACGGTCATCAGCGTCACGCGCCCGTCCCCGGCATCCCCGTCCCGGCCTTCGGCGGGGTCGGTGAGCAGGCTCACCTCCTGCAGCCAGTCGGCCGCCCCGGCGGGCAGCCCCTGCTCGCGCCGCTCCTGGACGAAGGTGCCGATGGAGTCGGTGAGCTCCTGCAGGTTCTGCTGCCTCTGGAGGTCGTCGAGCCCGGAGCCCTGGAACACCTCGGCCTGCATCCCGCTCAGGGAGAGTGCCTGGAGCGCGAGCCTGTAGGCATCTGCCCCAGCCTCCATGGACTCGCGCAACTGCGCGACGAGCGTGGCAAAGGCCGCGAGCCTCCTGGCGGGGGCGGCCGCGAGGCCGTGCCCCTGGGGGGCGGCCACCACCTCCCAGGGGCTCACGCCCCCCCGGGCCGCCGCCTGCCACACGCGCTCCAGGGTGGCCTCGCCTATGCCGCGCGCGGGGTAGTTGATGACGCGGCGCAGGGCCGTCTCGTCCCTGGGGTTGACGCAGAGGCGCAGGTAGGCGATGGCGTCCTTGACCTCCTTGCGCTGGTAGAAGGACAGGCCGCCGTAGATGTGGTAGGGGATGTCCCTGCGCCGCAGTTCCTCCTCCAGGCTGCGGCTCTGCGAGTTGGTGCGGTACAGGATGGCCATCTGGCTGTAGGGCAGGCGCTCCTCCCGGTGCAGGCGCGTGAGGTGGCGCGCCAGGGTGGCGGCCTCGTCCTGGTCGCTGTAGGTGTGGAAGACCTCGATGGGACTGCCCTGGTCGCCCAGGCTGAACACCTGCTTGGGGATCTGCCCCTGGTTGTGGCCTATGAGGCTGCTGGCCGCCTCCACGATGGTGCGGGTGGAGCGGTAGTTGCGCTCGAGCCTGAAGAGGCGCGCTCCGGGGTAGGCATCGCGGAAGTGCAGGATGTTGTCTATCTCGGCCCCCCGGAAGCTGTAGATGCTCTGCGCGTCGTCGCCCACCACGCACACGCGCTGGCGCTCGCGGGTGAGCAGCAGCACGATCTGGTGCTGGGCGTAGTTGGTGTCCTGGTACTCGTCCACGAGCACGTAGTGGTAGAGGTCCTGGTAGCGGCGGGCCGCCCCGGGGTGGTCGCGCAGGAGCAGCCAGGCGTTGACCAGGATGTCGTCGAAGTCCATGGCGCCGGCCTGGCGCAGGCGGTCCTGGTACTCGCGCCAGATGCGCCCCACGGCGGGCATGCCGGCGGCCTGGTCGGCCTGGGCCAGGGCGGCGGGGTACTGGCCGGGCTGCAGCAGCATGTTCTTGGCGCGGCTGATGCGGCCTAGGACGGCCTGGGGCTTGTACTGCCTCTTCCTGTCGAGCCCGAGCCCCCCGATGACCTGCCCCAGGAGGCTCTCGCTGTCGGAGGTGTCGTAGATGGTGTAGTCGGCCGGGTAGCCGATGGCCTGGTGCTCGCGGCGCAGGATGCGGGCCAGGACGCTGTGGAAGGTGCCCATGGTGATGCGCGCGGCTGCCCCGGGGCCCACCAGGGCAGCCACGCGCTGCTTCATCTCCAGGGCGGCCTTGTTGGTGAAGGTCAAGGCCATGATGTGCTGCGGCTCCATGCCCTCGTGGCTCAGCAGCCAGGCTATCTTGGCCGTCAGCACGCGTGTCTTGCCGCTGCCCGCCCCGGCGATGACGAGCGAGGGCGCGTCGGTGCAGCACACGGCCTCGCGCTGCCGGGGGTTCAGGAGGGCCAGGCAGGGGTCGCCCGTCCCGTCCCCCGGGGTGCCTGTCCCGCTGTGGGGTGCTTCTTGGGGGCTGTGGGGCTGGGCCTGGAGCCCGTCCCCCGGGGTGCCTGTCCCGTGGGCCGCTTCTTGGGGGCTGGTGTGTGTGTGGTCCATCTCTCTCTCTCTCTCTTCTCTCTTTGTCGTGGTTCCGTCTTTCTTTCTTGGGGGGCTTCTCTTTTCCCCCGTGGGGGGCGGGTCTCTTTTTTCTCTTCTCGCAAATGAGTCTCTCTTCTCACAAATCACTAATGAGTTTCTCTTCTCACTAATGAACTGAAATAGAAATCAGAAATCTCCTCCTCTTCCTTTTCTCTTCCTCTCTTTCTCTTCCTCTCTCCTGTCCCTTTCTCCTGTCTCTCCCTTCTCTCTCCGGGTTCTTCTTTTGGGGGTTCGGTTTTTCGGTTCTCCCGCTTTCCTCTTCTCTTCTCTTTGCTTTCTCCCTCTCCCGCCTCTTCCCCTCCCCGTGGGGCTTTGTCTTGTTACAGCCATGAGGCTGTGACCACCGCGCGCACAAGCGCGTAGGAGAGTGACACCGAGGCCATGAGGAAGATGGCGGGGAGGGTGGACCTCATGTATCCCGAGGCCGTGTGCCGTGCCGTGCCGTAGTCGCAGCGGGGGAGCCGGCTGCGGCAGACCCTGTGGCACACAAGCCAGAAGAGCGCGCCGGAGAGGGTGCCGAAGAGTGCACCGCACAGGATGTCGAGGGGGTAGTGGACGCCCAGGTAGAGGCGCGTGTAGCTGGACAGCGCGGCCCAGAGGAACAGCAGGACGCCCGTGGGGGCGTGGCGGAAGACCAGGGTGAAGAACATGGCCGCGCCGAAGGTGTTGGCGGCATGGCTGGATATGAAGCCGTACATGCCGCCCCGGTAGCCGTGCACCACATCCACCAGGGCCCCGAGCCCCGGCTCGCGGGTGGGGCGGAGCCTGTGGAAAAGGGGCTTGCACAGGCTGCTGGAGAACTGGTCGGTGAAGGCCACAAGCAGGACGGCCGCCAGGATCACGGTGGCGCACACGGCGGGGCGGCGGTTGCGCAGGAGCACATAGACGATGCCCGCCAGCAGGGGTGCCCAGGTGAGCGTCTGGGTGAGCGTCCACATGAGCGCGTCCAGGAAGAGCGAGCCGCTCCCGTTGAGGGCGAGCAGCATGTGGCGGTCAAGGGCTGTCAGGTGGTCGAGCATGGGCGTGTGTGTGTGTGCGTGGGGGGCGGCCAGGGGCTGCCGGGTGGCCGGGCTTGGGTGTGTGTGTGTGGCCTGTCCAGGGGCTTCCCTGTGGTTATATGACGGTGAAGTGTTTCTTCTCTATCCAGCCCACCTTGCCGTCCGCTATCTCTATCTCGGCCCAGTCCCTCAGGCTGTTGTCGCGGATTTCCACGCGTGTGCCCTCGTGCAGGAGGAACAGGTCGTTGCCGCTCCCGGAGGGCGTGCTCTTGACCGTGACCACGGGCGAGACGACTATGGCCGCGTCGTGGCGGCCAGCCTCGTGCCTCTGGTACAGGGCGCACGCGTTGCCCAGGAGGCAGAGCAGCAGCAGGATGGCCGAGGCGAAGAACCCTCCCTTGCGCACGGGGACGCTGCCCCCCCGCAGGAAGGCGGCCAGCGCCAGCATGGCCAGGGTGAAGAGGGTGAGGCATGCCCATGCCCACTGGCTCAGGTTGAGCATGCCGGCCGCGCGCCGCAGGAGGGTGACCATCACGAAGTCGTGCTTGGCGTTGATGCGGTCGATGGTCTTCCCGCGCGCCAGCTGGAGGTTGGCCCTGGTGTCCTCGTCGGCGGGATCGAGCTTGAGCGCGCGCTCGAACCACAGGACGCTCTGCGCCATGCTGTCCATGCGGTAGTAGGCGCACCCCAGGTTGTAGCACACGCTTGCCGACTCCACGCTGCCGGCCACCCGGGCGTACAGCCGCGCGGCCTGCTCGTACCTTTTCCCGGCATAAGCCTCGTCGGCCTGTGCCTTCATGCTGTCCAGGGCGGCCGTGCCGCGTGCCCCGCACAGGGCGGGGAGCAGCAGCCCCAGCAGGCAGGATAAAACGGTCTTCTTCGTCGTCATCTCTCTTCTCTGTCCCTTCTCTCTCTAATATATATATGTGTGTGTGTCTTCTGTCTTCTTCTCTCTTGTGATTATCCCTTCCCTCTTCCTTCTCTCTTCTCTCTCACCAGGATGAGTGCGCCCAAGACAATGTGCCAGCCACTTCTTCTTTTTCCCTTCTTTCTCTTCCCTTCTCCCTTCCTGTTCCCCAGCTGTCTCTCCCTCGCTTACTTGTCCTTTCTGATGGCGGCGTCCAGGCGGTTGATGCAGTCGGAGGCCATGGTGTACGTCTTCTCCATCTTGGCGGAGGGGTCTCCCGGCGCGAAGCGCGCGAACTCGCACTCGGCCACCGCGTCCATGTATTCCCTGACCAGGCTGTCGGGCACATGGTGCGCGGCCATCGCCCCGGCCACGTTCTCCTTGGTGATCTCACTCATGGGCATGCCCAGCTTGTCGGCGGCATAGCCCAGCAGGGCGCGCATGACTTCCTCGTAGAAGGGGTCGCGCTGTCCCTTCCGCATCATCCGCCCGGCGTTGTGCAGGCGCCTGCCGGCCACTCTCCCGGCCTTCCTGCGCCCTCCATGTCCGGCGAGCCCCCTGGCGGCCAGCAGCCCGCACAGGGTCACGAGCAGCAGCGCGGGGTAGGCGAGCCAGTACGCGCTGCTCCCGAAGGCCATGGGGCCTCCCCGGCGCGCGTGCGTGCCGCCCGTCTTGATGTAGCGTATGTCGCTGCCCAGCACCTTCAGGTCTTCCTGGCCTCCGTCTGCCGTGGCGGGCTGTCCGCTCCCCTTGGCCACGGTGATGCTCATGGAGTCGGTGCGGAGGGTCCTGTAGGCACGGCTCTCCAGGTCAAAGTAGGTGAACTCGACCGCCGGTATGTGGAACGTGCCGCTGTGGCGCGGGACTGCCACGTAGTCGTAGACCTTGTTGCCCTTGGCGCCCTTGGCGGTGCAGGTGGTGCGGTCGGTCTCCTTGGGGTCATAGAGCTCGAAGTCCTGCGGGAGGCTGACCTTGGGGGCCGACATGAGCTTCATGTTGCCGTAGCCGCTCACCACCAGGCGCAGGGTGGCCGCGTCGTTGGCCTTTATCTCCCGGGGGGTGAGGCTGCCCGAGATGGCGAAGTGCCCCACGGCTCCCGTGAAGCCCTCGGGCTTGGGCGTGGGAAGGGGCATGACCTCCAGTTCGCACGGTGGGGCGGTGATGGACTTCCTCACCACCTGGGAGAGGCTGCCTCCGCCGAAGAACACGTCGAAGGGGTCTGCGCTGGTGTTCTGCACCTCGACCTGGGTGTCGAAGGTCACGCTGGGTATCCTGAGCCTGCCCGCCCTCTGGGGGAAGAGGACGTACTGCCGCCAGACGGCCGTGCCGTAGTTGTGGCCGCCCACGCGCTCGTACTTGAGCGACATCTGCTGCCTGGAGTCCAGCTCCTGCACGTGGAAGCCGTCCAGCTGGGGTATCTCGCCGGCTATCTGCTGGACGTTGACCAGGGTGTAGAGCTTGTAGGTGAGGAGCACCGCCTCCTGCTCATAGACCCTGGTCTTGCTGGCCGTGACGGTCATGTACAGGTCCCTGGGCCCGATGCCGGACGCCTGCCTCCCCGCCCCCCGGCTGTCCTGTGCCGGGCGGCTCCTGCGGCCGCCGCCCTGCCCGCCGCCGTTTCCCTGGGCCGAGGCCGGGAGCACCTCGACGCTGGCCGTGTTGCTCTTGACGCTCTTCCCGTTGACCTTGACGGTGGCGGCCGGCAGCCTGTGCGTGCCCTCCTTGGTGGCCACCAGGGTGTAGGTGAAAGTCATCGTGCTGCTCTGGGCGGTCTTCCCGTTGACCATCGTGAAGCTGCTGCTGCGGCTGGTGCTGGGGCCATAGACCACCTCGAAGCCGGGGAATCCGCCCACGTGGATGTCCTCCACATCGGCCGTGTTGGCCACGTACCTCACGTGTATCTGCTGCCCCACCTCGGCCTGGCGGGGCGCCTTGATCCTGAGTGTCACCTGCGCGGCGGCCGCTGTGGCGGCGGCCATGCAGGCGATTGCAAGTAATGTCTTCCTCATGTCCTGTGTGTCACCATTGTTTCTGCAGATGTTTCTGGTGGGGTTGCCGCAGGGCCTTCTGCAGCCGCTCCTGGGTCTCCTTCTCGTCCTGCATGGCCGCCTTGAGCATCTGCTCGGCGTTCTCGCGGCTCATCTGCTGCGGGTCGGGCTGCTGCTGCCTCTCCTTTTCGCGGTTGTCGCGCTTCTCTTGCTTCTCCTTCTGCTGCTGTTGCTTGTCCTGCTGCTTCTTCTGGTCTTGCCCGTCCGAGTCCTGCTTCTGGTCCTTGCGGTCTTGTCCGCCCCCGTTCTTCTTGAGCTGGTACAGGCACAGGGCGTAGTTGTAGCGTGTCTCGGCGGAGTGGGGGTTGTTGCGCAGGGACTGGCGGTAGCACTCGAGGGCCTTGCCGGGCTGCTTGGCGGCCTGCAGGAGCACGCCCATGTTGTGGTACATCTGCGCCAGCCTGAGCTTGTTCTTCTCCAGCTTGACTGCGGTCTCGTACTCCTTCATGGCGTCCTTTGCCTTTGACTGCATCATCAGCGCGTTGCCCAGGTTGTAGTGGGCGCGCGCGTTGGCGTTGTCGGCCTCTATGGATTTCTGGTATTGCACCTGGGCCTTGGCATAGGCCGTGTCGCGCATCAGGCGGTTGCCCCTGCGCATGTAGTCCCTGCTGTTCTGCGCCATGGACGGGACTGCCGCCATGGCCAGGCAGAGAAGGAATGTGGGTATGTGTCTCATGACTTTGTCCTCCTGGTCGGGTGTGTGTATGTCATGGCCTTGTCCTCCTGGTGAAGAGTCTCGAGAGGTTGAGGTGGCTGTTCGCCCTCTCCGCCAGCAGGATGTCCATCAGCAGGAACACCAGTCCCAGGAGCACAAATCCCTGGAACTGCTCGTCGTAGTCCTTGTACACCTGGCTTTCCATGCGCGTCCTGGCCAGGCGGTTGACCTGCTCGTCAAGTTTCGCCTGCGCCGAGCTGCTGTTGTCCACATAGATGTAGGAGCCGTTGCCTGCCTTGGCTATCTCGCGGCACATGTCCTCGTTGAGCTTGGAGACGACCACGTTGCCCTCCTCGTCCTGGAAATAGCTGGACGAGCCGGGCTGGGGGACGGGGGCGCCGCCGGGCGATCCGATGCCCAGCACATACACGCGCATTCCCTTCCGGGCGGCCTTCCGGGCGGCCTCCACGGCTCCTCCCTCGTTGTCCTCGCCGTCTGTGATGACGAAGATGGCGCGGCTCACGCCCTCCTGGCTGGTGAAGCTGCGTGTGGCCAGGTCGATGGCTGCGGCGATGTCCGTGCCCTGCACGCTGACCATGGCGGGCGATATGGTCTCCAGGAACATCCTGGCGCTCACATAGTCGCTGGTGATGGGCAGTTGCGTGAACGCCTGTCCGGCATAGACGATCAGCCCCACCTTGTCGTCCTTCATGTTCTCCACCATGTTGCTTATCATCATCTTGGCTTTCTCCAGGCGGTTGGGCTTCACGTCCTCGGCCAGCATGGAGTTGCTCACGTCCAGGGCGATGAGGGCCTCGATGCCCTGCCGCTCCTGCTTTTCCATCCTTGTCCCGAACTGCGGGCGGGCCAGGGCGACGACGAATGAGGCGAGGGCCAGCTGGCACAGCCAGAACTTCACTTCGGGCCGCCAGCGCGACAGGCCCGCGAAGAGCCGCCCGAGCAGCTCCGGGTCGCCGTATGTGCGCAGGTCTTTCCTCTTGGCGTACATGGCGTAACCGTGCACCAGCGCCAGGAAGGCTATGCCCGCGAGCAGGTATAGGTATTGTGGATTCTCGAATCTGAACATAATCTTTTCCCTCTCTCTCTCTCTTTTCTTCCCCTCTCTTCTCTTCTAATGTGTCGTTTGTCGTTCTCTCTTCTCTCGCCAATGTGCCGGTTGTGGGACCCTGGTGATGTGCCGTTATGGGATGCGTCTCAGCAAGGTGTCGCGCAGCACCATCTCCAGTATCAGGGCCAGCACGGAGACGAGCAGGAAGGGGAAGAACGCCTCGTAGCGCCTGGAGTACTTCCTCACGTCCATCTTGGTCTTCTCCAGCCGGTCGATCTGGCGGTACACCTCGCGCAGTTTCCCGGTGTTTCCGGCCCGGTAGAACTCGCCGTCGGTCCTGGCGGCTATGGCCTTCAGGGTCTTTGTGTCGATTTCCACGGGTATGTTCTGGTACATGGTCTGTCCTGCCACGCGGAAGGGGTAGGGCGCGCTTCCGTTGCTGCCCACTCCGATTGTGTATACCCTGATGCCGAAGCTCCTGGCGATGTCGGCCGCCGTGCCGGGGCTTATCTGCCCGCAGTTGTTCGTGCCGTCGGTGAGCAGGATGATGACCTTGCTTTTTGCCTTGCTGTCCTTGAGGCGCGTCACGGCGTTGGCGATGCCCATGCCGATGGCTGTCCCGTCCGCTATCAGGCCGCGCTCGGCCATGTCTGCCCTCATGCCGTTCAGCAGGTTGAGCAGCACGGCGTGGTCAACGGTCATGGGGCATTGGGTGTAGGCTTCGCCCGCGAAGAGCGTGAGGCCGATGTTGTCGTCGGGCCGTCCGTTTATGAACTCCACGGCCACTTGCTTGGCCGCTTCTATGCGGTTGGGCTTCAAGTCCTCGGCCAGCATGCTGGTGCTCACGTCCATGCAGAGCATGATGTCGATCCCCTCTATGTGCCTTGTGCTCCAGTCGTCCGAGGTCTGCGGGCGTGCCAGGGCCACGATGGCCGTGGCCAGGCAGACGAGGCGGCACAGGAAAGGTAGGTGTACGAGCCTTTGCCTGAACGACTTGTGCATGTGTATGAATGGTGCTGTCGTGCTTACCGACACGCTGGGTGCCTGCCTCAGATGGCAGAGCAGGTACCAGGCTGTGTATGGTGCCAGCAGGAGCAGCAGGAAGAGGTATTCTGAGTTGGCAAATGTCATGGTCTTGGTTCTCGACTTCTTGTGTTATGTCAGCAGGCCGGCCACGCGCCATACGGCGTAGGCCACCAGGGCCAGCGCGAGCGCGAGCAGCAGGACGGACGCCGTCTGCATGGCGCGTGCCTGGTTCATGCGCCTGGTGTCTGTCTCCCTGATGACTTCGGGCTCGGGCTTCGCGTTGGGGTCGGCCTCCTGCTTTGTCTGGTTGATGTATTCCACGGCGGCCATCAGGTTGGCGTCATTCTCGTTGACGAGCGTGGTGTATTTGGCAAACTTCACCAGGTCGGCCGTGTTGAAGATTTCCCTCAGCTCGCGCAGCGACTCCTCGTCGTTCTCCCGCACCAGCCTGTCGATGATCTCGGCCGAGGTCATCTCCATGGCGTTGAACCCGTAGCGGCTCTGTATGTATGTGCGCAGGGTGTCGGTCAGTTGCGTGTAGTACTCCTTGCTGTCGCCGCCGGCCAGGTCGCGGTTGCCCTTGATGCGCTCGATCTCCTCCATTGCCACTTGGTGCGGGGGCAGGCGCTTCTTGCGGCGTATGATGCGCACGATGGGCTTTCCCTTGCGCGCGCGGTCATACAGGGTGTAGGCCATGGCGAGCAGCAGCACGCAGAGGAAGGAGCAGCAGATGGCCGGACGCCAGTCGGCCCAGCTGAACTCGGGCTCCATATAGGTGTAGGGCGGGTAGAACTTGTCCAGGTGCGCGGTGTCCAGGGGCTCGACGGGAAGCACCTTCAGGGCAAGGCTTTTCGTGCGGTAGGCTTTCCCGTCGACCGTGGCCTCGAATGGGGGGAGGCAATACAGCGAGGAGTCCCACGCGGCCACCATGATCCTTTGGGTCACTTCGACGCGCTTGCCCTCGTTGAGCAGGGAGGTGTCGGGCGTGCTTGCGGATATGATTTCCACGTTGGGCATCAGCTCGTCCCCCGCCTTGAGTTGGGGGAGCGCTGCCTTTTGTCCCTTGCCGCAAGTCAGGTCCAGGGTAATCCCCGTCTGTTCGCCTATCAACAGCTCCAGGGAGTCTATCCTGGCCTCAAACTGCACTTGCGCGCTTGCCGGCAAGAGCCATGCGCACAGGAGCATGAGTGTCAGGGCTGTCCTTTTCTGCCCGGGTAAATGTCTGTCCATTGTTATCAGTTCCTTTTTGCGAAGAGAGACATCAGGGCGGCCACATAGTCGCCGTCGGTACGGACGCTCACGGCGTCCACATTGCTGCGGTTGAAGATGTCGGTGAGCCTCTCCTTCTGTTTCTTCCACCACAGGGCGTGCTCGCGGCGCACCTGCCGGCTTCCGGTGTCCACGATGATTTCCTGCCCGGTCTCGTTGTCCTTCATCTTCATGAGCCCCACGTCTGGAAGTTCGGCCAGTCGCCGGTCATAGACCTGTATGGCCACCATGTCGTGCTTGCGGTTGGCGATGGTGAGAGCCTGCCGGAAGTCGCCCTTGTCCAGGAAGTCGCTCAGCAGGAATGCAGTGCACCTGCGTTTGATGGCGCGCGTCAGGTATTCGATGGCCCCCCGGATGTCGGTACGCTGGCTTTCGGGCTTGAAGTCCAGCAGTTCGCGTATGATGCAGAGGATGTGCTTCCTGCCCTTCTTGGGGGGGATGAATTTCTCGATTCTGTCGGAGAAGAAGATGACGCCTATCTTGTCGTTGTTCTGTATGGCCGAGAAGGCCAGCGTGGCTCCTATCTCGGTGAGCATGTCGCGCTTCATCTGCTTTTGGGTGCCGAAGTTGAGACTTCCGCTCACATCCACCAGCAGCATGACGGTCAGTTCCCTTTCCTCCTCGAACACCTTGACGTAGGGCTTGTTGAAGCGCGCGGTCACATTCCATTCTATGTCGCGTATGTCGTCCCCGTACTGGTATTCCCTCACCTCCGAGAATGTCATCCCGCGCCCCTTGAAGGCCGAGTGGTACTCTCCGGCGAAGATGTTGTCGCTCAAGCCACGGGTCTTGATCTCTATCTGCCTGACGCGTTTGAGAATCTCAGATGTCTCCATCGCACTCTGTTTGCTTGTCCTTTGTGTGGCTGTGCCCGCTTGTGCCTCAGGGCACCTCCACCTTGTTTACAATCTTGCTCACCAGTTCCTCGCTGGTCACGTTGTTGGCCTCGGCCTCATAGGTGAGTCCGATACGGTGGCGCAGGACATCGTGGGCCACGGCGCGCACGTCCTCGGGTATCACGTATCCCCGGCGCTTGAGGAAGGCGTAGGCGCGCGCCGCCAGGGCCAGGTTGATGCTGGCGCGGGGTGAGGCGCCGAACTCGATGTAGTCCCGGATGTCCTTCAGGCCGTATTTCTCGGGGTAGCGGGTGCAGAAGACGATGTCGGATATGTATTGCTCGATTTTCTCGTCCACATACACGCTGCGCACGACCTCGCGTGCCTTCTCCACATCCTGTGTGGTCACCACGGGCTCCACCTTTGTCCTTTCCCCGCTGATGTTCTGGCGTATGATGAGTTTCTCCTCTTCCTGCTTGGGGTAGCCGATGATTACCTTGAGCATGAAGCGGTCCACCTGTGCCTCGGGCAGCGGGTAGGTGCCTTCCTGCTCGATGGGGTTCTGCGTGGCCAGCACCAGGAAGGGGCTGGGCAGGTCGAAGGTCTGCTTGCCTATGGTCACCTGCCGCTCCTGCATGGCCTCCAGCAACGCGCTCTGCACCTTGGCCGGGGCACGGTTGATTTCGTCGGCCAGCACGAAGTTGGCGAACACGGGGCCGCGCTCCACCACGAACTTCTCGTCCTTCTGGCTGTATATCATGGTGCCTATCACGTCGGCGGGAAGCAGGTCGGGGGTGAACTGTATGCGGCTGAACTTGGCCTCTATCAGTTGCGAGAGGGTCTTGATGGCCTTGGTCTTGGCCAGGCCGGGCACGCCCTCGAGCAGGATGTGCCCGTCGCTGAGCAGTCCTATGAGCAGCGATTCCACCAGGTGCTTCTGTCCCACAATCACCCGGCTCATGCCTGTCACCAGGTTGGTAACGAAAGGGCTCTGCCTTTCTATCCGCTCGTTCAGGGCGCGGATGTCTATTGATTCTGCCATAATATTATAATGTAGTATTTTGTTTTCTTTTTCCCCTTTTTCCCCTTTCTGATAGGTCGTGCAAAAATACGGCTTTTGGTACGGATGAGCCACATGTGAAGTGCAAAAAAGCGTTACCCCGCATGTGGCTTACTGTTAAATGTGTTTAATTGCCCCACCTGCGCTTATTTGCCTTTGGGGGTGAGTTCGGGCAGTTTCACCCCGTGCCCGACGGGGATGTTGTCGGGGTTGTCAAACTGGTTCAGGGCTTTTATGTACTCCACGGCCTCCTTGCTGCCGTATTCCTGCATGGCTATTCTGTAGAGGTTGTCACCCCGCCGCATGGCTCTGGTCTTGCGTATGCCGGTGATGAGGTATTTCCCCCCTTCCACTTGCGGAAAACCCTTGGATGCCTGTATGAGGCGGCTCCTGTTGTCCTGCCCGGCCTTTTCCGGTGAGCCTTCCTCAGTCTCAGTCATCCGGGCGCGGCCCGGACTTGTGGGTATGGGTGCCCCGGCCTGGGCGTCTTGTGGGGCAGGTGGGGTCTCGCTCCCGTTCCCGTCCTCTTTCTCGCTTCCTGTTTGTGGCACGGGCGGGATGCCCTGCGGGGCGCCCCCGTCTGTCTCCGGCTTTTCCTGTCTGTTCCCGGCGGGCTGTTCTTCCTGCCCGTCGGCGGGGGGCAGGCATAGCCAGCTCATGTTCACAAGCCTCAGGTATCCGGTTATGTAGCATGCGATCATCAGCAGTATGGCCACCAGTGTGAGGAAAAGGGTGCGCCACACGTTGTGCCTGGGGACGGCGGCGTTTTCCCGCTCCCTGTGGGCGGCGGCCAGGATGGCGGTCGGCTCGTCCCGCGCAGCCTCATTCCCTGGCTTGGCTGGTTCTTCTCGTCGTGTGACGGGTGCGGGCTGCTCTTCCTGGTTTTCCCTGCCACTCGCCTCCTCTGTACGGGGCCCGCCCCCGCTCCCGCAGGGGCTGGCGGGTGGCTCTTCCCTGGTGTCCGTTCTCTCTGGCTGTTCCTTGGCGGCGGGCTCTTCTTCCTCCCTGTCCTTCCGGGGCGGGATGTCCTGCCTGGGTGCCTGGGCCTGGGTGTCTTGCGGGGGTGTCTGGGCCTGGGTGTCTTGCCGCTCCGTGGGGGTGGCCGTGGTGTCTTCCTCGCGGGCTGTGGGTGGGTCGGCCGTTTTCTCTTCACTTGCCCTGTCTGCCTCCCCGGCCTGTGTGGGTAGGCTGCCGTTCCCTGCCTCCCCGGACGTGGCGGGCGCCTTTTCCCCGTTGTCCTGGTCAGAGGCCGGGTACCTCCTGTCTATCTTTTCCATTTCCTCGGCGGTCGTCCCCTCGTTGAGGATGACCGTCTGGAAGTCAGAGAAGGGCTTGTTCACCAGTTCCTTCAGGGCATTGTCGGGCAGGAAGCCAATCTTGGCGTGCCCCGAGATGGTGAAGCGTTCCCCCGTGTTCACGTTCACACTCTCGCGCTCCTGTACCTCCACCATCTTGAAGGTGCCGAGCGCTTTCACCTTGACGGATTTCTCCTTCAGGATACTCTTGCCCAGCGTGTCGAAGAATGTGCGCACAAACGCCTCGGCGTCCTTGCGCGGCATCCCGGTGCTGTTGGCCAGTTCGGCCGCCAGTTCTTGCCAGTTTATCTTCTTTCCGCTCATTCCTTTGCGTTTTTCTGGTTGACACGTTCCTTGAGGGTTTGCACGGGCTTGAACCCCACCACAATCTTTGGGGGGACAAGCATTCTCTGCTTGGTGGACGGGTTGACGATGACGCGCTCCATCTTGCGCTTGACCTCAAACTGCCCGAAGCCCGATATGGCTATTGTGTCCTCCTCGGCCAGGTGTGCCGACAGGGAGGCGACCAGGGCATTGGCGCATGCCGCGGCTTCTTTGGCCGGGAGATTGGCCTGTATGCTCAGCTCGTTGATGAATTCCTTGTTGTTCATTGGTCGTTTTTGTGTTCTTCTCGTGTTGGCGGCACGCGCTCGGCAGGGGTTGCCACGCGGTGGCCGTACAGGTCAAAGTCATCGGCGCTGTCTATCCTTACCCACTGGAATGACCCGACGGGCAGGTCGAGCCCCCCATCGGCATGGATGAGCACTTCGGGGTCTACCTCGGGCGAGTCAAACTCGGTGCGTCCCACAAAGTAGTCGCCCTCCTGGCGGTCGATGATGACGCGCAGGGTCTTTCCCACCTTGTCCTCCTGCACCTCGGCGCTTATGGCCTGCTGCAGGCGCATGAGTTTGTCCAGCCGCGCCTCCTTTACCTCCTGGGGGATGTCGTCCCGGTAGTGCCTTGTGCTGTAGGTGCCTTCCTCCTCGCTGTAGGCAAAGGCTCCCATGCGCTCGAAGCGTGCCCATTTCACAAAGCGGAGCAGTTCCTGGAAGTCCTCCTCGGTCTCGCCCGGATGTCCCACCATCAGGGTGGTGCGCAGGTGTATTCCGGGAACTTCCGCGCGTATCTTCTCTATCAGCCCGTAGGTCTGCTTGCTTGTCACATTCCTGCGCATGGCCGCGATCACGCCATCGGAGATGTGCTGCAGGGCGATGTCGAGATAGCGGCATATATTATGGTGTTCGCGCATCACGCGCAGCAGTTCCATGGGAAAGTCGGCGGGGTAGGCATAGTGCAGGCGCACCCATTCCACGCCTGGCACCTCGGCGATGGCCTCCACCAGTTGGGCGATGCGCCTTTCGTGGTACAAGTCCACGCCATAGTAGGTGAGTTCCTGGGCGATGACCTGGATCTCCTTCACTCCCCTGGCCACCAGCGCGCGTACCTCGGCCAGGATGTCCTGCATGGGGCGGCTGCGGTGCCTGCCCGTGATGATGGGTATGGCGCAGTAGGAGCAATGGCGGTCGCACCCTTCTGATATTTTCAGGTAGGCATAATGGGGTGGGGTGGTGATGCGCCTCTCGTCGGCGCATTCGGGGTGGTATTGCTTGCCCAGGTCGGCGAGCAGGGAAGTCCAGTTGAACTTGCCATAGAAGCGGTCGACTTCGGGCAGCTCGCCTTCAAGGTCGGCCAGGTACCGTTCCGAGAGGCAGCCCATCACATATAATTTCCTGAGTTTGCCCTCGCGCTTGCGCGCCCCCATCTCCAGTATCATGTTTATGCTTTCCTCCTTGGCGTCGCCGATGAAGCCGCAGGTGTTCACCACCGCGATTTCGCCCCTGGGGTCCTCGCTGTCATGCGTCACCCTGTAGCCGTTGAGCTCCAGCTGGCGTATCAGCCTCTCGCTGTCCACCAGGTTCTTGCTGCAGCCCAGCGTGATGATGTCTATCGTGTTCTTTCTCATTCTTTGTCATCTTTTCCGGTCTGCCTCTTTGCCTCCGCATGGGGGGCGGGGAAACAGGGAGGCATCGCCTGTTCTCAGTCGCGGAACAGCGAGTCCACAAACTCTCTGCGGTCAAATGGCTGCAGGTCTTCCATCCCTTCGCCCAGTCCTATGTACCGCACGGGTATCTTGAACTGGTGGCTCACGCCAATGACCACACCGCCCTTGGCCGACCCGTCCAGTTTGGTGATGGCCATGCCTGTGACCTCGGTGGCGGCTGTGAACTGCCTGGCCTGCTCAAAGGCGTTCTGTCCAGTGCTTCCGTCCAGTACCAGAAGCACCTCGTGCGGCGCGCCGGGAATCTGCTTCTGCATCACGCGTTTTATCTTGGAGAGCTCGTCCATGAGCCCTTTCTTGTTGTGGAGCCTCCCCGCTGTGTCTATCAGCACCACATCCGCGTTGTTGGCCATGGCGCTTGCCAGTGTGTCATAGGCCACGCTGGCGGGGTCGCTGCCCATTTTTTGCTTTATCACGGGAACTCCCACGCGCTCGCCCCAGACGCACAGCTGCTCCACGGCGGCGGCGCGGAAGGTGTCGGCGGCGCCCAGATACACCTTCAGCCCGGCCTTCTTGAACTGGTAGGCAAGTTTGCCTATGGTGGTGGTTTTCCCCACCCCGTTTACTCCGACCACCATAATCACATAGGGCTTTTTCCCCTGTGGTATGCTGAATCCGTCCTCGTCCTGTGACCCCGTCTCGGTGAGAAGTTGTACAATCTCATCCCGAAGCACGTGGTTCAATTCAGCTGTGGTCACGTACTTGTCGCGTGCCACACGCTCCTCGATGCGGTGTATGATGTCCAGCGTGGTGTCCACGCCCACATCGCTTGTCACCAGTATCTCCTCCAGGTTGTCCAGGACTTCCTCGTCAACGTGTGACTTGCCCATCACGGCGCGTGAGAGTTTGCCGAAAAAGCTTTGCTTGGTCTTTTCCAAGCCCTGGTTCAGAACTTCCTTTTTCTCGCGGGAGAAGAACTTAAAGAATCCCATACTGTATGATTGAAAATGTTAAGTGGACGTTCAGGACTGAATGATGAGGCTTTCCGGGGCGGGTCTCCCCCTCCTCGTGCCGCCGCAATCTTCCTACAACTGCAAAAATAGTGAGAAAAGTTGATAACGGAAGGCAAGGCGTGGGAAAAAGTGCGGGACACGGCGAGCCTTGGAGGCATATATGCTGTGGGTTTCCTGGCGGCAATGGCACACGAGTGGTGGGAAAGGAAGGCAAGCGGCATGCTGGTGGCGGGATACGTGAACGGCAGTCTCTGGCGCTTCCGGTCTGTGTCTCGTCCTTTCCCCGCACACATGCCCGGGGAGGTCATGCGGGTCTGCCGGTGGGCGGCAAACAATGGCACCAACCCAGGTGGAGGCCGGGGCAAGAGCGCGCGGGGCGGGACGTGCTTGCCTTCACGGGAGCCTAATACCTAATAAGACGCGTGTGTGGGCGCGTGGCCAGGGCTTGACGGGGACGGAAAGCGGAAAGGCTCGAGGCGTGAAGGGAGGAAACGCCTCCCCGCCGGGTGTCCTTTCCGCTCGTCTGTCCGCCGTCCCGCTCACATGGACACCGAGTCGATTCGGAGTCTCAGTATCCCTGCGGGCACATGTACCTCCACCACATCACCAGCCTTTTTCTCCAGCAATGCCTTGGCAATGGGCGACTTGATGGATATCTTGCACGCCCTCAGGTCGGCTTCGTGGGGATTGACGATGGTGTAGGTCATTTTTGTGCCGTTGGCCGTGTTGGTCATCTCCACCTTGCGGAACAGGCCCACCGTGTCCTTGTCGAGGTTGGATGTGTCCATGACTCTGGCATACTGCAATACCCTTTGCTTGAAACGTATCCTGCCCAGCAGTTTGCCTTGCGCGCGTTTGGCAGCGTGGTACTCGAAGTTCTCGCTCAGGTCACCCTTGTCCCGTGCCTCGGCTATCTCGTTCTTGACCTTGGGCAGCTCCACGTTTATCAGTTCATTCAGTTCGTCCACGAGTTTGTCGTAGCATTCCTTCGACAGATATTCCATCCTGTAGTGTCTCCCTCTTATATGGCTTGTCGCAGGCTGTTCCTGCCGTTTCATTTAGTGCGGCATCCCGTCCGAAGGCCAGTGCGGGCTTGCCGTTCCCTTTGGGCTTCCTGTTATTTCACCAGTTCTATTTTGCCCAGGTCTCTGGGCTTGGCCTCCGGTGTCTCGTCGGGGTGCCCGATGCCCACGCATATGCGCAGCCTGTAGCCTTCCGGCAGGTTCAGCCGGTCTATGAAGGGCTTGGCCTGGGGGGTGCTGTTCATGAACCCGATGGGGCCTCCCATGACAACGCTGCCCAGTCCCATGGACTGCGCGGCCAGGCAGATGTTCTCGCACAGGGCGCCCGCGTTGATGAGGTTCATGCCGTTCTCGTCATCGGGAGTCGCCACAAAGATGACGGCCGGCGCGTTGCGGAACCCGTTGCGGAACTTGGGGTCGCTGGTGTCGGCCATCATGGGCATGGCCGTCTTCATCAGTTCCGTGACTCCCTCCAGGTATTCCTTGTTGTCCACGATGCGCACGGCCCACTCCTGCATGTTGCGCGCGTTGGGGGCATTCACCCCGTACTCTGCCAGTTTCATGAGTGTGTCACGGCCCACCGGAGACTCTGTATAGTGGCGTATGGAGCGCCGTGCCATGATGGTTTCTGTGACTACATTCACGCTGTCGGCTGTGCGGGCGTTCTCTTGCGCCTTGCCGTTTCCGCATGCGGCAAGCAGCACCGCTGCCGCCGTCATTGCCATTCCAGTCTTCTTCATGTTCATTTTGTTATGTGTCTTAATTGCAGTTTTTTTCAGACTTTGCCTGTGGCTGCTCTCAGGTCGTGCTCGTATTGTCTTGCGTCCTTAAACACGATGCCTCTCATGCCCATGGCCATTCCGCCCTTGACGTTCTCGGGCTTGTCGTCGGTGAAGAGGCATTCGCAGGGGGCGAGGCGGTAACGGTCAAACAGGCGTTGGTAAATGGCGGGTGCGGGCTTGATGACATGCTCCTCGGACGAGATGACCTGTCCGTCAAGCAGGCCGAAGATGCGGCTGTAGCATTTCATGACATCATACACGGCGTTGCTCCAGTTGGTGAGGCCGTAGAGGCGGTAGCCCTCCTTTTTCAGTTTGGACAACAGGCTGTACATCCCTTTCACCTCGCCTGTCACAGCCTCCGTCTGCCGGTCGTGGAAGGCTTGCAGTTCCTCTCTCCATTGCGGATAGAGCCTCTTCTGTTCCTCCACGATTTGCTCAAAGGTCTCGTCACCCTTGTCGCAGCGGTTCACCATCTCCTGGTTGCAGATGGTAAGCAGGAACTTTTTCCTGTTGTCGGGGTCTGCGATGAACAAGCCCAGGAACCGCTCGAAGTCGTAGTCAACGAGCACCTTGCCAAAGTCGAATATCAGATTCTTTATCATTCCAGGTTCTTTTTCCCATTATGTGCCCCCCCTGCGCCATTCTGTCCCGTGGTGTGCAGGAAGCAACCCTCCTCGTGTGAGTTGATGATGCCGGTGGCCTGCAGAAGGGAGTAGATGACGGTGCTGCCCACAAACTTCATCCCGCGCTGTTTGAGGTCACGGGAGATGGTCCCTGACAGGGGTGAGGCGGTGATGCCGCACTCGTACAGCGTCTTGCCGCCGGTGAAGCCCCAGATGTATTTGTCAAATGAGCCATATTCCCGCTGGATATTCTTGAACACCAAGGCATTGGTGGACGCGGCCTCTATCTTGCGGCGGTTGCGGATGATGCTGGTGTCCTGCATGAGCGACTCCAGCTTCTCTTTGTCGTAAAGGGACACGGCTTCCACGTCGAATCCGTCGAATGCCTTGCGGAAAGCCTCGCGCTTGTTCAGCACGCGCTCCCACGACAGTCCCGCCTGGAATGTCTCCAGCAGGAGCATCTCGAACAGACGCTGGTCGTCATGCACGGGCTGGCCCCACTCGTGGTCGTGATACTCCACATACAGCGGGTTCTGCCCGTTGCACCAGCGGCATCTGCACGGCTCCATGCTCATGGGTGCAGGTGCCCGGCGATGATGCCCTTCAGTTCTGCCAGCCCTATGGCTCCACTCTGCCTCCACAACAACTTTCCGTCGCGGAAGAGCATGAGTGTGGGCACAGACTGGATGCGGTAGGCGCTTGCGAGTGCCTCGTTCTTGTCCACGTCCAGCTTGATGACGCGTACCTGGTCGCCCAGTTCGCCCTTCAGCTGCTCAAGCACAGGGTGCATCATTTTGCACGGGCCGCACCAGGTGGCAAAGAAGTCAACCAGGGTGGGTTGGCTGCCGTTGATAATGTCGTTGAACTTCTCCATAGTGATTGATGTCTTGTGGTCTTTCGGTTGCAAAGTTAGGAAATAGTTTGCACATGGATGTGCTGCCGCGCCATTATTGTCCATCCTTTGGAATCCTGCGGCGGTGTCAGTCTGCGTAGTGGGCCTGTGCCTCGTCTTCTGTGCAGAGGCGTATGTAATACAATAGTTTGTAGGCATTGAACAGAGATACTGAGGGCCTGCCCCTCACCAGGTGTCTCCTGATGACGGGGCATAGCAGGCGGGATGCTCTCGCCACCATACTGTACAGCCCCGGGCACCCGGCCAGGCGTTCCTGCCAGCATATCAGTTTGGAGTATCCTGCCAGTCGTCTTCGGAACTGGTACAGGGTACGGCAGGCTTCCTCGGTCTTGTCCATGAAGAGCCTGTTGTCCTCATAGTCGTCCAGCAGGACGGGGTTGTCGGTATGTGTGATGCGGATGCCCTTGGCCGCGATGGCCTTGCCCATCAGCACATCCTCGTAGCCATAGTGCCTGAAGTCCTCGTCGAATGGGCATTGCTGCGACACGTCCTTGCCGATGACGAAATTGGTGGTACGGAACTCCTGGCTGTGGCCCATGTTCCTGTGGCGGGCGTCATGCTGGCGCTCGCAGGCTTTCTCGTACCTGTACCGCAGGTTGCGGCCCCATATCCTTGGGTCTCCTCCTATTCTCACGCCTCCCACCACCACCTGCCCGGCGGTCTGCAGGTAGTTCTTCAGGAAAGTGCCGGAGCAGACACGCAGGTCGCTGTCAACAAACAGCAGGCGGGCATACCTGGCCTCCCTGGCCAGGAAGTTGCGTATGGCAGCTCTGCCCACATTGTGGTCTCTCTCTATGAGCCTGCAGTGTGGCAGGGCGTTGATGGCGCGGTTGGCCAGGATGGAGTCCTTGTCTGTGGAGCCGTCATCAGCCACCAGTATCTCGTAATGCAGTCCCGGCACCAGCGCGGCTTGCCTCTGCAACTCGCTTACCAGTTCCACGCACACGTTGTCGTGCGTGGGGAGCAGCACAGAGAGCTCCTTGCGGGCCTGGGTGTCAGAGTTCGCAGATACGCTCATTCTCCTCCTCCCCGGGGTGCGCCAACACGGTTCCCGCGTGCCTTTCGCTGAACTCGCGGCTGATGTCGGCCAGTTCCTTCAGTCCGTATATGTAGTCGTCATACATGTCCGCCAGGTCGATTCCCTCGCAGTCGCAGTCTGCTCCCAGAGCCTCGCGCACGATCTGCGCCCGCTCGCTCACGGTGGTGTCCTTGATCAGTAATTTGGCCATATGCGTATGTTGTGTTTTCTTTTTGCAAAAGAGAAGTTGCCCCTGTCTGCCGTGCCCGTATGCTTATTCCATTCGGCCATATTTCATTTCCACGCCTTCCTTGTCATACTGCTTGCGTTTCCCGGTCGGCGGCCCGGTAAGCGTGACGCGCACCACAGCTGTGCGTGACAAGGAACGGGCGACACTCTGGTCAAAAGCGTCCATGTGTTGGGGAAGGAAACGCTCACAGACCAGCCGGAGTCCATGGATCTTCTCCTCATCACTGGTCACGATTTCGGCCTTGCCGAAAGCAATGGCGGATTTGTACTGCAGGGTGAAACTGCCGTCTTTCGGACCCACCGTGGGTGTACAACGGGTTACGGCGGAAAGGCAGACCTTCGGATGTGCCTTGATAGCCTCCAGTTTCTTGCCCTCCAAAGCACCGTGGAAATACCAGTTTACGCCGTCATCGGACGCGAGTGACAGCGGCAGGCCGTAAGCTTCGCCATTTTGGTCAATAAAACTCACGGTCATATACGGGGCCTTGTGCATTACCTCCAATGCCCATTGGCTATCCATGGATCTTGACTCTTTTCTCATCATTATCCGATTAGTTTCTGCAATTGCTTGTCCGGCGAGTCGGGCAGGACCCTTTTCAGGTGCCCGAGAATCCTCTGGTAAGATTCCTCGGGAGTCCTGTGGCATTGGCAAGCCTCCCTGCCATAGAGTTCTTCGGGCGTGTTCAGCAACGCCCATCCCCAGCCATATTCGCGGTTGTGCTTGTCGCGGGGGTAGATGAAGTTCTCGGTCACGATGTAAGTCGCCATTTCCAGCCGGGTAATATGACTGTCAAATCGGCTTCTCATTCCCTTGACCTTCGGCCTTCCCCCTTCTTGCAAGGCAAGGTCGGGACACGCTTCGCCCTGTTCTTGCTTCGTGCGCCAGGCGCCGCCGAAACCGCATGCCGCCCGCAGTTCTCTGGTGGTGAGACTGCCTGCGGATTTGAGCGTGTTGAGAATAGCCCCTTCAGTCGTCTCATCCCCAGGGCGCGGGTACTTGCTTCTCCTGTAGCGGCAGAAGTCTGGCCACCATTCCAGACTGATGAATCCGGCTTTCCTGTTGAAGAACTTACCGTACACACATGGTGTTTCGGTTACAATTTCACCCTTCCATTTCCACAGTGGCCAGTCCCAACCGCCTTCAGGGAATGTCACATAGCGGCAGTCCTCCGCCACAAGGTCTTCGGC